>OMCD01001327.1_pt1 | contig 15296 bp, 11 predicted proteins | sample 1674171 | NCBI WGS metagenome assembly OMCD01 (sample SAMEA103958149, study PRJEB25191) | human gut metagenome | biome: human-associated habitat [ENVO:00009003]; feature: intestine environment [ENVO:2100002]; material: feces | place: Germany | collected 2013/2015
TCTACTTTTAAATTCAGAGCTTTTTGGTAAAAATCCAGTGATTTTTCAAGATCATATACATTCAGGTTATTGTGTGCAAATGTAAAATTCATTTTAGTACCTCCATAGAATTATAAGGTTTTTATTCACAGTCAAGTGGAATGATGACTGGAATCTACTTTCTAAGGATATCACAGGAGGGGAGGAAAAATCAATAATGCATAGAAAAAACCTGATGGGATAGAGTGATAACACAGAATATGGTGAAAAATGAATGAAAAACATTTTTGAAATGCAAAACATGTGAAAATAAAGCTAAAAAAAACAAAAAAATAAAAAAGAATGCAAGAACCCATTGACGAAACGTCAAAAATTATATACAATAACAAAAGTGAAAAAAATAAAGAAAGTGGAGGATTCCTGCAATGACTGCATATAAAGATTTGAGCAAAGAAGAGTTATTGGAATTAAAGAGTGGCCTGGAGGCGCAGTTTGAAGAAGTGAAGGCAAAAGGTCTGAAACTGGATATGTCCAGAGGAAAACCGTCAGCAGACCAGCTGAATCTGTCAATGGGGATGATGGATACACTGACAAGTGGTGTTGATCTGACTTGTGAAGATGGTGTTGACTGTCGTAACTATGGTGGACTTGATGGAATTGATGAAGCAAAACAGCTTCTTGCAGATATGATGGAAGTTCCGAAAGATAACGTGATCATTTTCGGAAACTCAAGTCTGAATGTGATGTATGATACGGTAGCACGTGCAATGACACATGGTATCATGGGAAATACTCCATGGTGTAAGCTTGATAAGGTAAAATTCTTATGTCCGGTTCCGGGATATGACAGACATTTCGCGATTACAGAACATTTCGGAATTGAGATGATCAATGTACCGATGACATCAACAGGACCGGATATGGATATGGTTGAGAAACTTGTAAGCAGTGATCCGGCAATCAAAGGAATTTGGTGTGTACCGAAGTACTCTAACCCACAGGGAATCACATATTCTGATGAGACAGTGTTCCGTTTTGCGAACCTGAAGCCGGCAGCAGAAGATTTCCGTATCTTCTGGGATAATGCTTACTGTGTACACCATTTATATGAAGATAAGCAGGATTATCTGATTGAGATTCTGATGGAGTGTAAGAAGGCCGGTAACCCGGATATGGTTTACAAGTTTTCTTCTACATCCAAGATCAGTTTTCCGGGATCAGGAATTGCAGCAATGGCAGCATCTGATGCGAACCTGGAGGATATCAGAAGCACAATGCGTGTGCAGACAATCGGACATGATAAGGTAAATCAGCTGCGTCATGTAAGATTCTTCAAAGATATTCACGGAATTGTAGAACATATGAAGAAACATGCAGATATCCTGCGTCCGAAGTTTGAGACTGTTCTTGAAGTTCTTGAAAGAGAACTTGGCGGACTTGAGATTGGATCTTGGATCGCGCCACGCGGAGGATATTTCATCTCCTTTGATGCGCTGGACGGATGTGCGAAGGCAATCGTTGCGAAGGCGAAAGAGGCAGGCGTTGTTATGACAGGAGCGGGAGCAACATTCCCTTATGGAAAAGATCCACATGACAGCAATATCCGTATCGCACCGTCTTATCCAACACCGGAAGAACTTGCAGTTGCCGCTGAAGTATTTGTATTGAGTGTAAAACTGGCAAGTGTTGATAAGATCCTTGAGACAAAATAAATAACAGCATTTTATAAAGACCTTTTGCAAGTGGTTGATCTGCCGGCAGAAGGTCTTTTTCTGATGGTTGACAGTTACTGTTTACTCCCGTGTCAATCACTCCGCTGATTGACACGGAGGATGCGTGTTTTGGCTTGAATGCATCTCGCCCCATCGCCAAAGGCGATTTAAAATGGCGAGATGCGTTGCTGGTCACACATCGTGTGAACAGTAACGGTTGACATGCGTTTCCAGGGAGATTATAATGTAGTGCATAGCAGAAAAGAGGAATGACATGATAAAAGGTGTAATATTTGACGTAGATGGTGTCCTTCTCAATTCCATGCCTGTCTGGGAGAATCTTGGAGAATTGTATCTGGATCATTTGGGAATTGAGGCCGAGAAGAACCTGGGGGAGACATTATTTGAGATGAGCCTGGAGGAGGCAGCAGATTATCTAATCTCACATTATAACCTGGAGAAGACGGTGGAAGAGGTTGTACAGGGACTGAATAAGGAAGTGGAAGATTATTATGCAAAACGAGTTCCATTGAAAGAAGGGGTTCGGCAGTATCTGGAGGAATTCAGAGAGCGGAAGATTCCTATGGTGATTGCAACAACCGGTGACCGGAAGAATGCAGAAGCAGCTCTGAGCAGATTGAAGGTATTACCTTATTTTCAAGGAGTTTTTACAGCATCTGAGATCGGAAGCGGTAAGGATCAGCCGGATATTTATTTTGCAGCACTTTTGCAGCTGGATACGGAGCCGGAACAGACCTGGGTGTTTGAAGATACTTACCAGGCTTTGAGAACGGCAAAGCATGCGGGATTTAAGACAGTAGCAGTTTATGATAAGGCAAATGACAAGAATCTGGCGCAGATCTGGAATACGGCAGATATCTATTTGCCGGAATTTGATGATTTTAATGTTTTTTGGAACAGGGTGTCTGAGGAAGAGAAAGAACAGTTGCTGATTGTAGAATAAGAGGAGAATGAAAAAAGCAGATTCGAATTCAAAGGAGAGATGCTCCGGTAGAATTCGAATCTGCTTTTTTTCATATAATTGGCTGGTCTGTCTTGTGTTTAGAGAAGGTGGATGCCGGCATCAGCAGCAGCTTCAACTACATTTTCAGGCCAGAGGGAAGACTGTACTTCACCGATATGAGCCTTTCTTAAGTAATACATACAGATACGGGACTGTCCAATACCGCCTCCGACTGTATATGGAAGCTCGCCGTTCAGCAGTGCCTTCTGGAATGAAAGTTCTGCACGATCTTCACATCCGGCTTCTTTGAGCTGTGCCTTTAATGAGTCTTCGTCAACACGGATTCCCATAGAAGAAAGTTCAAGACCGATGTCAAGAACCGGATAGTAAACGATAATGTCACCGTTCAGCTCCCAGTCATCATAGTCCGGCGCGCGGCCGTCATGTCTTTCGCCGGAAGCAAGTACTCCACCAATCTTGGAGATAAACACTGCGCCTTTTTCCTTCGCAATCGCTTTTTCACGTTCTTTGGTAGTAAGATCCGGATAAAGGTCTTCCAGCTCCTGTGTAGTGATGAAAAAGATATCATCAGGAAGAAGAGGATCAATATAGTTGTAACGTCTGGAAATGTATTCTTCTGTATCTTTCAGAGCCCGGTAGACTTTGCGGACAGTGTACTGAAGTGTCTCTGTGTTACGTTCTTCCTTAGAAATTACTTTTTCCCAGTCCCACTGGTCAACATACAGAGAGTGGATGTTGTCTGTATCTTCATCACGACGTATCGCACTCATATCTGTGTAAAGTCCTTCGCCGGAATGGAAATTATAATTCTTCAATGCATATCTCTTCCATTTTGCAAGAGAATGAACGATCTCTGCAACAGAACCATCCTGTTCTTTGATGTCAAAGGAAACCGGACGTTCCACACCGTTTAAGTTATCATTCAGACCGGATTCCGGACGGACAAACAGTGGTGCTGACACTCGTGTCAGGTGGAGATTCTTTGCAAGAGCACGCTCGAAGTGGTCTTTCACTTCTTTGATGGCTACTTCCGTCTCACGAATTGTAAGAGGGGAATGATAGCCAGCAGGTATTCTTAACTGTTCCATAATAAACTCCTTTATGTTAGCATTTTATTGCTGCTCACAGTATTATGCGGTCAGCAATAGCATTTCTCTTCTATTTTAAGTGGAGAAGAATAAGAAGTCAATGGAAAGGTGAAATGAACACTTGTAATCAGTAAAAAAAATTGCTAAAATGAGCAGTAGTGAGTAATAAATAGTAAGGGACGAAGGTGTAAATAATGAATGTAAATGATATGATTGATACAATTCTGAATTTTGACCTGGATGTTGTTCTGGCTGGACTTAATGAAAGCAGTCATCATTTGAGTCAGATGGAATTTATTTCTCTGATCGTTATAACGGTCGGAGCAGTACTGTTATGTCTGACGGGGCTGAAACTGGTACGTTTCTGGTCAGTGATTGCAGGATTGTCAGCAGGATGTGCAGCTGGAATTGCAGTCGGAGCGATTGCAGGTCTGGATCAGACAATCGCATTGGCGGCAGGAGCAGGTGTGGGACTTGTATTGGCGGTGCTTGGTGCATGGAAGAAGCAGATTGGTGGATTTGTGACAGTAGCGGTACTCGTCTTTGTTGTCAGTGTACATTTGATGAAACCACAGGATTTTATTATCTATGGAATCTGTGCGGGTATTGGTCTTGTGTGTGCATTGCTTTCTATTAAGTTTCATAACTTTATGCTGATTGCTTCTTCTTCTGTGTTTGGAGCAATGGCAGCGGGCAGCAGTATCTTTTATCTGCAGCCATATAAAAACGGAATGATTCATGTGGCACTTTGTGTTGCAATTGGTGCACTTAGTATCTGGATCCAGCTTCTTTTGGAATCCGGAAAACGTAAGAAAAAGAATTTACTTAAAGCCGCAGAGATCCGTGAAGAACATTCTACAGAAAATGAAGTCGAGAAGGCAAGGGCACTGGTTGAGAATCTGGATGATTTTGATGAGCTGGATGAGATTATAGAGAGTCTTCCGGAAAATGTCCTGAAAGAAGACAAGGGCACAACAGTTGTCAGCATGGATGAATTTGATGATCTTGAAGATGATCTGGAAGAAGATGAAGTGGAGAACTTTAAAGAAGAGAAGTTTGATGTAGACGAGGAAGATTGGGAGGAAGACGTCGAAATTGAAGTAACTGCTGATGAGGCAGATGTGACAGAGGATTATGATTTTGATGAAGATCCGGATGACTTAGATGACTTGAATGATCTGGATGATTTAGATTATCTTGATGACGATGATGATATCGAGTTTCTGGATGAAGATGAGTAGATAAAAAAAGCTATCGATTACAATAACTTAACACATATCTGTGTTGTTATCGTAGTCGATAGCTTTTGTATTATCTTACTGCTGTAAATACTCCGCGGAGATCATGGATTACATGTCTTGGACATTTTACAGAGCACATTCCACAGCTTAAGCAGATGTCTTCCTGGATTACTGCGCAATTATCTTCTACATGAATTGCACCTGCAGTACATGTTTTTTCACAAATACCGCATCCAATACAACTGACTTCACACTGTTTACGTGCAACAGCTCCTTTTTCTTTGTTAGAGCATTTTACTACAATGTAGTTTGCACATTCGTGAATCTTGATCAGGTTCTGTGGACAGACTTTTGCACACTGTCCACAGGCAATACATTTTTCTTCGTCTACTTCGGCAACGCCATATTCATTCATGGAAATCGCGCCGAATTTACATTTTTCTATACAGGCTCCACATCCGATGCAGCCATCTTTGCATCCACCGTCTTCAGAGCCGGCTGCGCGGCAGCCACCGTTACAGGCAACCAGAGCTGCCCGGTAAGGAAATCTCTTTTTAATTGCCATGATTATTTCTTCCTTTCGTATGGTGTGTTAGAAAGAGGAAGGTTGTAGCGTCTTTCTCCGTCAAATCTGCAATATGCATCTGCGATTGCAGGAGCAGTAGGGATGGATGTGATCTCTCCGATACCGATTGCTCCACAGGCAACATCCAGACCAGGTTTATCAATAACGATTGCTTCAATCTCAGGAACTTCGTGAGAACGGAAAAGTCCTAAGGAACCATATTTGTCAATTGGTTTACAGTTTTCATCGATTGGATACTGCTCTCTGAGTGCATATCCCATTGACATTACAACACCGCCTTCAATCTGACCTTCGCAGGAGAGAGGGTTGACAGCTTTACCAACATCATGTGCGGCAATCATTTTCTCAATCTTACCTGTCTTAGGATCAAGGATGCAGACCTGAGTTGCATATCCATAAGCAACGTGAGATATCGGATTAGGCACATCTGCACCAAGTGGATGAGTCTTAGCGAGATACTCTCCGTAGAAAGTTTCTCCAATCATATCTTTCATGGACTTACCGCTGTTTTTCGCTTCCATGAATTTTTCACATGCTCTGCGGCACGCTTCACCAGTTACAAGTGTCTGACGAGAACCGGAAGTTGTACCGGAATCAGGTGAAATCCATGTGTTGCTTCGCTCATAGACGATATCATCATGGGAAAGATCTGTATTTGTAACGATCATCTGTACAAGTACAGTACCAAGTCCCTGACCGATACAGGAAGCACCAGTGAAGATGTGAAGTTTTTCATCTTCTTCAACAATTAATTTTACACGTCCTGTATCCGGGATACCAACACCAACACCGGCATTCTTCATAGCACAACCAAGGCCAACAGCCTTACCGGCCGCAAGTGCAGCATCATACTCTTCTTTGACAGCTTCCAGTGTTTCTACAAGACCTGTAGAGTTATCTACAATCTGTCCGTTCGGAAGTACTTCGCCTGGGCGGATCGCATTGCGGTAATGAATCTCCCAAGGCGTAATGCCTACCTTGTCAGCCATCATGTTCAGAAGTGTCTCTGTTGCGAAACAAGTCTGTGTAACACCAAATCCGCGGAATGCTCCGGCAGGTGGGTTATTTGTATAGTAAGCAGTTCCTTCAATTTCAAAGTTTTCATAATGATAAGGTCCTGCTGCATGTGTGCATGCACGTTCAAGAACAGGGCCTCCAAGAGAAGCGAATGCACCTGTGTCAGATTTAACAATCGCTTTTACACCCTGGATCACTCCATTCTCATCGCATCCCATTGTCATATCCATGTAGAATGGGTGACGTTTCGGATGGACAAGCAAGGATTCCGCTCTGGATAATTTCATCTTGATCGGTTTCTTTGTTACGTAAGTAAGCAATGCGCTTAAATGCTGAACAGTCATGTCCTCTTTACCACCGAAACCACCGCCGACTAATGCGTTCTGAACTTTTACTTTATCTGTTCCAAGCATAAGTGTAACTTCGTGCAATGTCTGGTGAGCGGACTGGTCTGTTGAATATACGAAAATGTCACCGTCTTCATCATAGAAAGAAACAGCACATTCCGGTTCAAGGAAAGCATGCTCAGTCCAAGGTGTCTCAAAGTGATGTGAGATCACGTACTTGGAATTCTTGATTGCTTCTTCCGCATTTCCGCGGCTGATGTGCTTATAAGCACATACATTAGTCTCTTCTTCATCATAAACAAGAGGTGCATCCGGAGCGGCAGCTTCTTCCACTGTATGCACATGAGGAAGTACTTCATATTCAACTTTAATAAGTTTTTTTGCTTTTTCTACAGTTGCCATGTCAGTTGCAGCTACAAGGGCAATTGCATCTCCGAGATAATGAGTCAGTCCACCAACCGGAATCAGTGAATACTGGTCATGTTTTAAGTGTCCGATCTTATTCTCCCCAGGAATATCATCGGCTGTTACAACCGCTTCTACGCCAGGCAGAGCCTCGGCAGCAGAGGTATCAATAGAAAGTACGCGAGCTCGTGGATATTTACTACGAAGAGCAGCGCCATAGAGCATTCCTTCCGGATAATAGTCATCCGGATATTTACCTGTTCCAAGCACTTTTTCTTCAACATCTATACGAGAAACACGGGAACCAAGAGTCCAGCTAGGATCTCCGTCATCTGGTAAAACTCCTTCTTTCAGAATCTTAGCTGCCAGACGTACCGCGTCCATGATCTTAACATATCCTGTACAGCGGCAATAGTTGTTGCGCAGCGCATAGCGAATCTCATCATCGGTTGGTTCCGGATTTACATTCAAAAGTGCTTTTGTGCACATAACCATACCAGGAATACAGAATCCGCACTGTACAGCGCCTGCCTTCCCGTAAGCATAAGTGTAAACTTTCTGTTCCCAATCAGAAAGCCCCTCGACTGTGATGACATTCTTTCCGGCCAATGAATCTGTGTCAGGTACGCAGGATTTGCAAGTCTGTCCATCAATGATAACAGTACAGGCTCCACAAGCGCCTTCGCTGCAACCATCCTTTGCAGAGGTAATGTGCAGTTCATCACGCAGGAACCGTAACAGTTTCTGATTCTTTGAAGGTGAGACTTCCTGACCATTTACTATAAATGATGCCATGTCAGTTACTCCTTTCTTTGTGACAAAATCCCCAAAGAAAAATCTTTGAGGAGTATGTGCTTGTTGTGTATTTTTAATTATATAAAGATACCTATGGGTATATTTTATCACATATTCAACAAAAAGCAACAACTATTCTAAAAAAGTTTTTGACACCTAAAAATATTTTAGATATATGATATAAAAAATGCATATCAGGACAAAAAAGGGAAGTATCGCAAAATGATACTCCCTTGTAATTATCTTATATAAATTGTTCTTAGAAACCAAAAAGATTTACAACGCGATTTTAATTATCGTGTTCTTCTTCAAATGGATCGTCATAATCATCTTCATCATCGTAATCATCTCCACCGCGGGAAGCAATTGCGAGAATCAGTGAAATAACAGCAAGTACACCACTTACACCGGCTAAAATCAGAAGCTCGAATTCATCTCCATGTTTCAGGAAAGCAAAAACAGCACCACCGATATAGACAATCATCGGGATAAGGAATGCAAAAAGTGTATCACGGTTATTCATGATGAAGTATAACAGTGCAGTGACAAGCATACAAAGAGCAACAATGACATAATTCATGCCTGGAGCAGAAGTTACGTCAGCTCCTGATGTGCTGAGTCCTGTTACGAATCCTTTATAAATACAGAAACCAAATGCAAGCAGGGAAATGATTCCAAGGATGATGCGTCCAGGTCTGAAACGTGGATATTCGTCTACATATTCATATTCATCGTCATCTTCATCATCAGAGGATTTCTCATCATCATAGTCATCCATTTTTCTGGATTTTACATCTTCTTTTGCTTTCGCAGTTTCGGCTTCCTCTTTCTTTTTCTTCTTGGCAGCTTTACTGTCAGGGTCAGTTGCAAGCATATCTTCGTATCCCTTGCGAACTGCTTTTTCACGCTTATCACGGATTTCTTCCGCTGGAATGTTCCCATATTTCTGCTCTTCGGAATTATCAGTGGCAGTGGCATCAGTGGCAGCTTTCTGTGCAGCGGCTTTGCGGGCTCTGGCTCTCTCCTTAAGAATACGTTCAGCTTCTTCTTCTGAAATCCCTTTGTCAGCAGCAAGGCGGGCAATCGCTTCTTTGCGGGCGCGGGCTTTTGCTTCTCTGCGGGCAGCTCGTTTCTCTTCAGCGGCACGGGCGGCAGCCTCAGCTTTCGCTTTTTCTTCAGCGGCACGGGCAGCAGCTTCGGCTTTCGCTTTTTCTTCAGCAGCACGGGCGGCAGCTTCAGCTTTTGCCTTCTCTTCAGCAGCGCGGGCTTCAGCCTCAGCTTTTGCCTTCTCTTCAGCGGCACGGGCCTCAGCCTCAGCTTTTGCTTTCTCTTCTGCGGCTTTCTTGGCAGCGATCTTCTTTGCACGTTGTTTATCAAGGTTCCATTGCTTTTTACAGCTATGGCAGATTGCATATTCATTAAAGATTGGATCCCCGTTTTCGCTGGTGCCAATCTGCTTATTCTGCAAATCCAGGTCTTTTCCACATATTGGGCACTTCATATTAATCATGTACTCCTCTCTTTTGTATCAAAATATTTATAACAGATTTATTATAGCATCTTAAAAGAGGAAGAACAACGAAAAAAGTGTGTTTTACATAAAATGTTTTAGAAAAAAATCAAAATTGCGCAAGAATTTAGTTTAAATTCATAAGAAATGGTAGACTTTAAAAATTTAATGTGTTAAAATCAAAAAGTGGCCTGAGAAGGCAAAAGGTATTGTTATGGTTTATGGTATGCCGTAAGCCATCATATAATTAGCCGGTTGAGAAGGAGATTGTTTCGTATGAGTAAGAAGATCAGAACCGAGGCAGTAGATTATTTGTTTCAGGCAATCTTAAGCCTTGAGAATAAAGAAGAGTGTTATACATTTTTTGAAGACATCTGTACGATCAATGAGCTGCTTTCATTGTCACAGAGATTTGAAGTGGCAAGAATGCTCCGTGAACAGAAGACATATCTGGAGATCGCGGAGAAGACAGGAGCATCCACTGCGACAATCAGTCGTGTGAACCGTTCTCTTAATTATGGGAATGACGGATATGATATGGTTTTCAAACGTGTAGGGCTTGCTGAGGAAGAGAATGGAACGGAAGAATAACACTTAAGAATTAAGCTTACAATAAAATACCTTTTATCAATCAAAAGATACAGCTTGCGGAAGATCCTGATAAAGTCTTTCGCAGGCTGTATCTCGTTTTAAACAGAAATGTTTATTTCCCATTCTTTTTCTCTTCGTTTTTTGAAGACTTGGAAGAGAGGTCATCAATGATCCGTTCAATGATCATTTTCTTGATATATACATCAAAACTCAAGCTGCATATAAATGCAAACTGCTGTAAGATCTCCTTATCTTCTCCATCAGCAAGATGAGTGAAAGTCTCAGCAGATTTCTCATAAGTAGCAGTTACATTCTCTTTGATGGAATCCAGCTGTTCTTTTTCAATCTTGCAGACTTCTTTGTAAATATCCGCTAATTCAAAAGAGCTTCCATCCGGAAAATATTTTTCTGTGAGCGGTGTAAGGACTGTCTCAATATCTTTGATTGAAAGAATACTCTTAAAATAATAGATGAAGACCAGAAGGAGCAGGTGCTCTCTAGAATACTTCTTCTTCACCGGGGGTGGAAGAAGATTGTTCTTCGTATAATTATTGATCATGGTCTTTGTTAGGATCTTATCATCAGGGTAACGTTTGGTCGAAGCCAGCTGCTCATCCATAAAAGTAGTTACTTGATCCATGTAAAGATCAATATTCGGAACATCGCCGGGATGCACATAACTTAAAGAAGAAAGTTCTTCCAAAATGCTGTTTAACAGATTACTTGTGTCTATATTCATGTTATCACCTCAATACATTTATTATATAGTATTTAAAACTAGATAGCAAGCAAAAGATAAGAAGGCCGGAAAATGTAGTTGACAAACAGGAACGTGTGTTTGATAATGGGAATACATTTACAGATATCTTTATAACTTTAAAGGAGTAGAAAGATGAGCATTTATGATAAATTAAATGAACCACAGAGAGAGGCTGTTTACCACACGGACGGTCCTCTTCTGATCCTTGCCGGAGCTGGTTCAGGAAAAACAAGAGTTCTGACGCACAGGATTGCATATCTGATCGGAGAACGTGGCGTGAACCCATGGAACATTCTTGCAATCACATTTACGAACAAAGCGGCAGAAGAGATGCGCCAACGTGTGGATAATCTTGTCGGTTTTGGAGCAGAAAGTGTATGGGTGAGCACATTTCATTCTGCATGTGTGCGTATTTTGAGAAGATTTATTGACAGATTAGGGTATGAGAATCATTTTACGATATATGATACAGATGATCAGAAGACATTAATTAAGGAAGTCTGTCGGAAAGTAGATGTGGATACGAAAGTGTTTAAAGAAAGAAGTCTGCTTTCAGCAATTTCATCTGCCAAGAATGAGATGATCCTTCCGGATGAATTTGAACTGAATGCCGGAGGAGACTTTGCAAAGATGAAGATTGCTAAGGTTTACCGCGAGTATGAGGCGCAGATGAGAGCGAATAATGCACTGGATTTTGATGATCTGCTTGTAAAGACAGTGCAGCTTTTGCAGACACAGCCGGATGTGCTTGAGAGTTATCAGGAAAGATTCCGCTATATTATGGTAGATGAATATCAGGATACAAATACAGTCCAGTTTCAGCTGGTAAGCCTTCTTGCAGGAAAATATAAGAATCTTTGTGTCGTTGGAGATGATGACCAGTCAATCTACAAGTTCCGTGGAGCGAATATCCGGAATATTCTTGACTTTGAGCATGAATTTCCGGATGCAAAGGTGATCAAACTGGAGCAGAACTACAGATCTACAGGGAATATTCTGAATGCAGCGAACAGTGTGATCGCGAATAACCGCGGAAGAAAGGAGAAATCACTTTGGACGGAGAACGGAGAAGGCGAACTGATTCGTCTGCGTCAGTTTGATACGGCGTTTGATGAGGCAGATTTCATTGGTGAAGATATCAAAAGTGCTGTCAGACAGGGAGGTTCCTATAATGACAGTGCAGTTCTTTATCGTACGAATGCACAATCCCGTCTGCTGGAAGAGAAATTTATTGCCATGAATATTCCTTATAAGATTGTCGGCGGTGTAAATTTCTATGCGAGAAGAGAGATTAAGGATCTTCTTGCTTATCTCAAGACAATCGACAATGGACGTGATGATGTTGCGGTTAGAAGAATCATTAATGTCCCAAAGAGAGGAATCGGTCTTACAACAATTAACCGGATTCAGGAGTCTGCAACAGAACGTGGAATTGGTTTTTATGAGGCATTACTGGCACCGGAGCTGATCGCAGGAGTGGGAAGAAGTGCAACAAAACTGGACTCTTTTGCGGCATTGATCGAGTATTTTAAGACGTTGGCAGAAGAGATGAACATCACAGATCTTTTACAGGAAGTGATTGAGAAGACAGGATATATAGAAAGCCTTGAAAATGAAGATAAAGAAGAGGCGAAAACAAGAAAAGAGAATATAGACGAGCTGATCAGTAAAGCGGCAACTTATGAGGAAAGTTGTCAGGATAAAGATGAAAAGGCAACATTGAGCGGATTCCTTGAAGAAGTTGCTTTGGTTGCGGATATTGACAGTCTGGATGAAGACCAGGAATATGTTGTTCTGATGACTTTACATAGCGCAAAGGGACTTGAATTTCCACGTGTTTATCTTGCAGGGATGGAAGATGGACTTTTCCCGGGATATATGAGTATTAATGCAGGAGACAGAGAAGAACTGGAAGAAGAGCGGAGACTTTGTTATGTTGGAATCACAAGGGCAGAGCAGGAACTGACTTTGACAAGTGCGCGCAGAAGAATGGTGCACGGTGAGACACAGTACAATCCGATGTCAAGATTTGTGAAAGAGATCCCGAGGGAACTGCTTGATACAGGAAACAAGAAGTTTACCCAGGAGACGGAGATGCCAGCACAGCAGAATACATATGCACGTGCCAGAGAAGCATTTCGGGCACAGGCATTCGCAGGAGCACTTGGCGGAATGACACCTGCAAAGAATCAGGGGGCGGGTAAGTCGCTTACAGGAAGTCAGGCACTGGCATCCCTGCAGAAGGGAAGTCAGCTGGCAGCAGGTGGGAATGGTCCACTTGGTTATGAGGTCGGAGACCGGGTACGTCATGTGAAGTTTGGGGAAGGAACAGTAACGGATATCAAAGAAGGCGGACGAGATCACGAGGTTACGATTGAATTTGACAGTGTCGGAACACGCAGGATGTTTGCAAAATTTGCCAGGCTTGTCAAGGTATGAGAAAGTTATAAAAAAATGATAAATCAGTAGTAATATGAATCGTCAGGTGTTATAATAAACACAGATTATCTGTCACCGCAAAAGGTGAAGAAAGGACGTGTTAATATGAACAAGAGAATAGAAGACATCATTGCAGAAACAAGATTGAACGAGATTCTTCATAAGAATGAGGCTGAGAAGCAGAAGAATACAGTAATCTGGACACTGGCTATCATCGGAGCAGTAGCAGCAGTAGCTGCAATCGCTTATGCAGTATATCGTTTCGTATCACCGGATTATCTTGATGATTTTGAAGATGATTTTGATGACGATTTTGATGATTACTTCAGCGAGGATGATCAGGTATAATTCTTGAGTGAATTGCAAAAGTGCAGACAGGGTGAGAGAAGAAACCATCCTGTCTGTTTTTCTGTTAAAATAGATTAGAATTGATAGGAGATTAGGATGAAAAAAGGTCAGATCTACGAGGGTATTATTGAACGTGTAGATTTCCCAAACAAGGGGATTGTATTTGTTCCGGAGGAAGAACAGTATGTTACTGTGAAAAATGGGATTCCGGGACAGAAAATCCGTTTTATGATAAATAAATTTAAAAGAGGAAATGCAGAAGGAAGACTTCTTGAAGTGTTGGAGAAATCTCCATTAGAGACAAGAGAGCCGGTCTGTAGTATCTTTCCTGCCTGTGGCGGCTGTATGTATCAGACAATGCCATACGAAGAACAGGTGAAGATGAAAGAAGGACAGATCCGCAGAATCATGGATCCGGTAGTAAAAGGTGAATATGTTTTTGAAGGTGTGAAGCACAGTCCGAAGGAATTCCATTATCGTAATAAAATGGAATTTTCTTTTGGAGATGAATTCAAAGACGGTCCGTTATCTCTCGGTCTTCATAAAAAAGGAAGTACTTATGATGTACTGACAGCAGGAGACTGTCAGCTTGTCCATGAAGATATGGATAAGATTCTTCTTTGTGTGCTTAATTATTTCAAAGAAAGAAATGTAAGTTATTATAAGAAAATGCAGCATGTCGGTTATCTCCGCCATCTTCTTTTAAGACGAGGCGATACAACAGGCGAGATTCTTGTGAATCTTGTAACGACAACGCAGGAAGAATATGACTTAACTCCATTAGTAGAAGAACTTTTGGCATTAGAATTAGAAGGAAAGATTGTTGGAATCCTTCATATATTGAATGATTCTCTGTCTGATGTCGTGAAGAGTGATGAGACAAGAATTCTTTATGGACAGGACTTCTTTTATGAGAAGCTTCTCGGACTGGAATTCAAGATTACACCATTTTCCTTCTTCCAGCCAAACTCAAAAGGTGCAGAAGTGCTGTACGAGACTGTAAGAGAATACATTGGAGATATTGATAATCAGGTTGTATTCGATCTGTTCAGCGGAACAGGAACAATCGGTCAGGTGCTTGCTCCGGTTGCGAAGAAAGTGATCGGTGTCGAGATTATTGAAGAAGCAGTCGAGGCAGCAAAAGAAAATGCTGTCCGAAACGGACTTTCCAACTGCAGATTTATTGCCGGAGATGTGTTTAAGGTACTTGATGAGATTGAAGAGAAGCCGGATGTGATCGTACTGGATCCGCCGAGAGACGGAATTCACCCGAAGGCACTCCCGAAGATCTTGAATTATGGGGTGGATAAGATTGTATATATTTCCTGTAAGATGACCAGTCTGGCACGTGATCTGGAGATGATGCAGTTGGCGGGTTATCGTGTGGAGAAGATGACGGCGGTGGATCAGTTCTGCGAGACGGTGCATTGTGAGACGGTAGTACTGCTTTCCCACAAAAAGCCAGACGGACATATCAACGTAAAAGTTGAGTT
>OMCD01001348.1_pt1 | contig 15011 bp, 8 predicted proteins | sample 1674171 | NCBI WGS metagenome assembly OMCD01 (sample SAMEA103958149, study PRJEB25191) | human gut metagenome | biome: human-associated habitat [ENVO:00009003]; feature: intestine environment [ENVO:2100002]; material: feces | place: Germany | collected 2013/2015
ATCCGTACCGAAGGCATTTTGATAAATCTCATCGTTCCAGTCCGTATGTGTCGTGCCGAGTAACGCCCGTTGTGCATCGGTTCCTTTGCTTTGGATGGTATTGACAAATTCATCGTAACTCAACATATCTGCCAATTTGGTGCGGGTTTGTACAGAGTTGGTCGTACTGAAAGTAAATTTCAGTTTATCCGAACTACCTTTCTTGGTAGTAATCAGAATAACCCCGTTGGATGCACGCGAACCGTAAATGGCAGTCGAAGAAGCATCTTTCAGAATGGTCATACTTTCGATATCGTTCGGGTTGATGAGGCTAAGGAAGTTCCCGTCATTACCGCTGATGCCTCCCTGTTCCAAAGGAACACCGTCCAGTACGATCAAAGGGTCATTACTAGCGTTCAGTGAAGCACCACCACGCACACGGATCGTACTTCCCGCAGTGGGAGAACCACTGTTGGACATGATTTGCACACCGGAAATCTTACCATTAATCAGTTGCTCGGGAGAGCTGACCAACCCCATGTTGAAGTCCTTGCTGCTGACGTTAGTTACCGAACCTGTCAGGTCGCTTTTACGCTGCGTACCATAGCCGATTACTACAACGTCGCTCAATACCTGTGAATCACTTTTCAACTGGACATTCAAAGTAGTACTGTTGGCAGGAACTGGTACTACCTTTGTTTCATATCCTACATAAGAGAATTGCAACTCTTTGCTGCCCTGTGGCACATTGAGTGTATAATTACCGTCGAAATCGGTCACTGTTCCGGTAGAAGTACCGACAATGAGGATACTTACTCCGATCATCGGTTCCTTGTTCTCGTCAATCACTTGTCCGGTGATTTTCTTGCCTCCTTGTTGGGCGAAGGCAGGAATGGTGCCTCCTAAAAAGGCTGTACACAACATAAGTAGTACAGTCAGATGGCGTAGATTTAAGATATTCCTGTTCATAATTACTGTGTTATTGATAATAGATTTATTTTTACTTTTTATTTAAAAATCAGCAGCTTTTCCCTTTCTGTCTCTTCCGTTTGCTACCCCCTTTCAGAAGGCTTCAGACGTGGTTCAGACGAAAGATTTGTTCCTCACCGAGGAAGACCTTGTTCCTCACCGATGAACGACCCTTTCCTCACCGAGGAACGAAGGCTTCGACAACGGGGAACTTTAAGAACGATTATTCCAGCCAGATATTTCCTAGTTCAATCTCAACTAAACCTTTCTTGTTTCCTGACATTGATAGCTCCAGCTTTTCAATCCTTTCCGGTAAAAATGCGATTTCCGTTTCCGGATGGAAATACTGTTTCAAGAAGGTCGGATAAGCTATCGGCAGCAGTGCCGTGTCTGTCTGGCGTAAATCTTTCAACGGTATCCGTATGATTCCCTCCGATGATGGAGCAGGACAAGGGCTTTTATAAGTATATCCGTCTGACGTTACGAAACCGGCACTGAATCCTTCCGGAAGTGTTTTCGTGCGATTTACCCGGATACAGAGAACGCTACAATCCTTTACTCTTTCTTTTCTTTCTTCAATCAGGTTCTTTACGAACGTGCGGAGGAAATAGTGCGGATTTTCTCCTTTAGGAGTAAACCGGAACCGGAGCAAAGGTTTTTCCACCGGAGAAGAATCAACCAAAGTACGTTGGAGATCATTCCATTCGGGAAGCGTGTATGCTTCTATCCGGCTATCTGTATCCGTTACTTTCAGTAGTTGTATCGCACTACCAGAAGCGACAACACGTGTAGTCCAGTAGAAATCGGAAGTATAGTTCCAGTCCAATGGACTTCCTTGGATTCCCGAGGAACTTCCGGTGACGGAATTTCCGACGGGATAAGTATGGGTGCTGTCGCCCCGGCAGACGATGATGTTATACTTGAAACAATCTTCCTTTATATCTGCAGCGGGCAGGATAGCCTGATATGTATAGCCGCTTGTACGTTTCATCTTTATGTACGGGTTATGCTCGTTCCAAAAAGACACCTTATCCGTGTATATAATGACAGAATCCGGAAAAACGCTTCCTGCTACTTGCGCATTAATAATCAATGCTTTGCCTGCTTCGGCAATGCTTGCTGGAGTATGAGTGACCTTATAATCCATAGTACGGGGAGTGGGAGCTACAAACTCTCCGATACGAATCGAATTCCAACGTGAATCAGCTTTCCAGTTCTGTTGCGGGGTACAACCGTTTCGTTTCAACAGGTAAACCCCCGGACGAAGGTCGCAAATCACTCCATTCGTCACTGTTTCTTCTTTCCGGTCGTTCTTCTTGTCGAGAGCTGTGAGAGTAAACGCTTTGCCCAAATCCGGAATTCGTAATGCCATATCCCAAGTACCGTAGATAATGCTGACTACTTCTTTTTTGAGTGACGGCTTGGCAAAAGGGTCATTGACTACTACCGCATCCGGCATTACTTCGAGTCGCCATACTCCTGATTCAAGGCAATCAATGAAATAAGCTCCCGTACCTTCATAGTCCACTATCGGCGAGCTTCCGCATCCGGCGATTGAAACCAGCTTTGATGCATCTTTGGGTGGTGTATTTGTCTGATTGGAGTAATAAAACTTCTCTCCATTATTCAACTCGCTTAAATCTTCCGCATAGCTGACGCGAAAGCCATTACCGAATATGGTATCCTGAGGATAACTCCCATACGATTCTCCTCTTTTCAAACTCCGTGCAGCTTCGGCGGCAATTTTCATGCTGATAGCCTTATTCGGAGTATAGGCAAGATTCAGAAAATGAGTCTGATACTCCGTATTGGCGAACGCAAGGTCTATCGGGTCATAAGCAAACTGCGTAATCCACTGGAAACCGGCCGTGCGGAAAGTCCTTACCATGGCCGGATACATATAAGAGTACATAATATCCGCCGGATCGAATTCATAAATCATCCGTGCTTTCTTATTGAATTCTTTCACTTTTCCGGCGAAAGGAATGTCATAACGGTCTACGTAAGGAAGGAAATTCCCTTGTTGTGTTTGTCCGGATACGAGCCCGATAGGATACCATTGATAGGTAGTTCCCTGAACAGTCGTTTCATAATAGGCTTCTGCCACATATCCGTTGTGACTTACATTATAAAATACTGGTTTACGGTTTCCCGCCTTGCTCATTGATTTCAGCATACGGTTGATGTAGGCTTTTACTTCTTCTTTCGTACCGGAATGGCAGGGTTCGTTATTGATCTCAAAACCTACGATAGAAGGATCGTCTTTATAAGCCAGTCCTGTATAAGGATTAGTATGTTTCACCAAGTCGCGGAGATAAGTTTCCTGTGCGGCAATCGCTTCCGGATTAGAATGCATATCGCATTTATCATAGTTATAAGAGAAACCGCCGGTTTGTATATTCCGTTCGGGGTATCCGTTTCCGAAGTTAGTCTGTGCGGTGATGACAATATGGATATTGCGCTCCTTAAGTTTGGCAATTAGATAATCCATGAGGTCAATATGCTCGTTTTCAAGGAGATTACCTTGCCCGTCGGTCAGCTCCACGTCCCATAGATGAATACGGTAAGCATTCAGTCCCAAGCGGGAGAGATGATATACATCTTTATCTATGGCAGCTTTGCGGTCGAGTCCCAAATAGCCGAGTGCGCGGTAGGCATGGGCAAAAGGCAGGGTGTAGTTTACCCCGAAGAAAGAGGCCTCTTCGTGGGTGTCGCTCCAGCGCATCACTCCGTTTCCATCTATATATATTATAGGTGTAGTTACTTTCCCCTGCATACCGGTGAAGGTAAACAACAGACAAATAAAGGTAAGAATAAACTGTCTTTTCATGCTATCAAATTTGGCGGGTTATTTATACCGGCAAAGATAAGATAGGTGCTGATTTGATGAAAGCACAGATTGGACATATAAGGATAAAAATAGGACGAAAGGTGCTTTTCAGCCGCGATTAGGCCATAATTAGTTCCAATATGTGCTTTTATGAGGTTCGTCTATTTCACCTCTTGCACAGAATAACCGTAGGATATGAACAGGTTGCTACCGTTCTTCCATGCAATCTACTTATAGATAAATTTCTTTCCCTCCTTTGCAAATTTTCTTTCCGTCTGCTGTAAACTATAAACGCAAGCTTCATTTTTATAAATACAATTTGCATTTATAAAAATGAAGCTTGCGTTTATATAATTAGAACTTGCGTTTATAGTTTATATACTATCAAAAACAACTTAACCGTTAGACCGGAAAAAGTTAACTTCTAATGCAACAGGATTTATCTAACGATAGACCGGAAGAAAGATAATAGGTTGCAATGGACAAAGCGCTACATGATGAAAGGTAAAAACACAGCAATTAATGCCTCATCCTCACCCGCAAGTGCTTTATTTATTGTGATTTTCTTCGTCAACAGCAGGCTGCATATATTGCTTCGGCGTTTTTCCGAACTCAGCCTGAAAACATTTGGAAAAATAAGAATGGTTGGAGAAGCCCACCATATACATTACTTCGGCAACGGTGAACTTCTTTTGCTGCAATAACATGGCAGCCTTTTTCATCCGGATTGACTTGATGTATTCTACGGGAGACATTCCGGTCAATTGCTTAATTTTCCGGTAAATCTGTTTGTTACTGATACCGGATAATTCACAAAGAGCATTCACATTCAGTTCCGACTCCGAAAGATGGTCTTCAATCAGGCGAATTATATTCGACAGGAATTTCTCGTCCTGCGATTCCGCTTCAATCGGTTTGAGTACAGGCAACGATTCCAGTCGCTTCTTCTCCTGTGTCGCGGGGATTTCCTCTTCCTCCACTGCTATGACGGGAATATTCAATCCGACGGAAGTCCCTTTTCCTTCTTCGGAGGTGACGCCGGTGATGTGTCCGCCGTGCAGTTCTGTGTAAGTTTTTACCAGATAAAGCCCGATACCCGTACCTTCCTTATTGCCGGAGTGGGGGGATTGGAAAAAACGTTGGAAGATGTAAGGAATGTCCCGCGGCGGGATTCCCGATCCTGTGTCCGATACACAGATATCCACTAAGCCGGTTTCTTCGCGATAGAAAAGAGACAACCGGATACTGCCGCCGTCCGGAGTGAATTTCACTGCATTTGAAAGCAGACTGTCTAGTATCACTCCCAGTTTGATAGCGTCCATATCGGCATAAATCTTCGCTTTGTTTGTCTCGAAAAGGAAAGTCAGCCGCTTGTCTTCTTCGTAGACGGAGAACAGACTGTGGCTGAATGACACAAGTTCGATACGCGACAGTATTAGTAGTGAATCTTCGTTATCTTCTATACGGTTGAAGTTGAGCACCTGATGAATCAGCGAATTAATCTTCATCGCATTGCGTTGCACTTCTTCCAATGTCTGTTTCTCGTGCGCTTCCTCCGTCGCAGGGAGTAGCTGGCTCACGGGTGCAATAATCCGGCTAAGCGGTGTCTTTAGCTCATTGGACAGGTTGCTGAAGAAAGCCATTTTCTGGCGTGACTGTTCCAGAATCTTCTCTTTCTCCATACGTTCCATTTTCAACCGGTTCTTGACGCGGAAGAAATTGATTGTCCAGATGATGAGGCTGAGGAACAAAAGAACATAAATCACCTTTGCCCAAACCGTATAATACCACGGAGGCAGGATCTTGATATTCAAAATATAAGGATGTTCGGACGGGTGGCCACTCTTTTCCACCTTACTGATAATTAATTGATAATCTCCGTAGTTGAGATTGCTGTATGTAATGCGGTTTGTATTCGATTTCAGGAAATTCCATTCTTTGTCCATTCCCTCCAGCTGATAGACAAATTCATGCTTTTCCTCTAGCGAATAGGGGAGGTCGGAAAGCTCGAAAGCCAGATTATTCTGGTTATATGCCAGTTCGATAGAGTTCGTATAACGGATATTAGGTATGCTTTCTCCGGTGTGCGGAGACATCAACTGGTTGTTGATATATAAAGCAGTCAGCAGGATCGGGCGTTCCGGTTGATTCATAGCCTGTATGTCCGGCCGGGAAATACCGAATCCGTCCGCACCTCCCAAATAGATGTTTTCGTCTTTCGGGTCAAAGAAAAGACTTGTGAAACGCTTGTCTGTCATGTTCTGTTGGCGTGCATCCATTGTTTTCCGGTCGACAATCCAAAGCCCGTTGGTTGTAGAAATCCAGATATGCTCTTTTACGGAAGTCATAGACAGAATTTCATTGTTACTGAAGCTGCCGAAGGTAATACTTTGTTGACCGGAATCTTGGGGATTGATGCGCATGACCCCACCGTGAAATCCTACCCAGAGCATACCGTCCTCATCTCGTAGGAGATAATTCGGGCTCTTTTCACCGCTCAACTCTTCGGCAAACAATTTGGTTACTTGCTGCGTGCGCGGATTGATTTTGTCTATTCCTTTGCTGTTGTAGAGCAATACCCATACATTACCTTCCGCATCGGGAACAATTTGGTTGATGAACATTCCTGACAGGCCGTTGCGAGTGGAATAGTTCTGCTCGGCTATGTAGGTTCCGCCGGAAGATTGTACCAGTTTTTGTTTGTCTACTACAAAAATACCTCCGAGGCAGGTTGCTATCCAGAGTTTTCCGTCGGTGTCTTCAAACAGGTAATAAGCCCAGTTGGTGTTGTTTGTTCCTGTGCTGTCTACGATGTTGTAGTGTACAAATTGGTGAGTCTTGTAGTCGTAACGGTTAATACTGCCGTCCGTGGCTATCCAGAGTTGTTGTTCTCTGTCTTCGTAGATGTGTCGGATACGGTTGTGGGACAACGGATGGTGCTTATCTCCCATTCTGTACCAGACAGCGTCGTGCTTGTTACCGGTGGGGTTGGTAAAACGGATGACTCCGTTAGTTCCTCCGAACCAGTAGAACCCTTTGGAATCCCGGAACAGGGAATAAAACTGGTTCCCGTCTCCTGTACCCGTGATTTGCGAGATAGGAATGAATTGCAATGCACTGTTGTAGCGTGAAAGGGAGATGCCGTAATCCGTTCCCAGCCAGATGTTCTGTTCCTGATCGGCAAATATATTCCAGATAATATTGTTGGTTAGCGACTGGATATTGCGGGAGTCGTGTACGATGTGTTGCAGTGTCCCATTATCGTTCTGGTAAACATAAAGTCCGTTATCGGTACCCGCTAATAAATTTCCATCCCCGTCCAAAGCCAGTGATTTAATGGAATTGTTGTGGAAGGCATCTATCGGTTTCATTAGTCCCGTGGCCGGAGTATATTGGAAAAGAGATCCTTCCATTCCGATCCAGATACATTGGCGGGACGTATCTTCCAACAAAGAGTTGACAAAGAGATTGCTCACGCTCCGGTTGACGGGCAACGGGATATTTTCAAACTTTCCGCTTTCCTCTATATATCGGCATAAACCATTGTAGGTGCCTACATATATCTGATTGTCCGTTGTGCGGATGATAGAATAAATAGTGTGATGGGGAAGTCCGTTGCTCTTACTGTCGAGTGAAGCCAGTTTCTTTGTGTTGAGTTGATACGTATACAGACCGTTCAACGAACCTATCCATAAGGTGTCTCCTTGAAGCGCCATTGTCCGTACATCTGTCGGGAAATCCGTTTCCGGTTGTTCGTATTTGTCCGTCCGGTAGTTGTAGACGAGGATTCCGTTATCTGTCCCTAAATATAAATAAGTATTGTCTGCTATTATTCCGCAGTAAATGCGCGTGTTATTGCGTTCTCCATAAGTGAAGTGCTGCTGTGTGGAATATCCGTCGTAACTGAATAACCCTTTGTTGGAACCTATCCATATCAACCCTTCGCTGTCTTGCAGGAAGCAACTGATGACCGATGCTTCGGCACCGAGGTAGATATTCTCGAATTGTTGATAATTCACTTTCTGCCCGTATGCACTGCCGCCTATACAGAATGCACAGACAAGAAAAAGAATCGTTATCATTCGTTGGCACATATTGTCAGGTTTGCAGGTTTTTAAATCAGTAATTATTGCAAATAACTTTGTTCTTTATTGCAAATGTAGGAAAAATGCCGGTTACTCTTGTAAATCTCACCGTCTTTTTGTTCCTTTGTCGTCTATTTATAAACAGAAAACTTCAGGATGAAAAAGCTTATTTATCTGCTTTTGTTGCCGCTGGTTGTGGCTGTGACTGCTTGTGGCGGTAAAGTAAACTCGAAAAAGGAGTCGGTATTGGCAACGCAGGATAGCGTAGACGCTCGTGGAATACAACGGATGCAGACTTCTAAAAGTGAAATAGACATCAAATTCAAAGGGAAGGATTATCGTTCTTTCGTTTCCCGTACACCGGACGAGAGCCTGCCTCATGTTACCAATGAAATGGGGGATACGTATATGGATAATAAAATCGTGCTGCGTCTGACGCGCGGCGGTGAATCAGTGTTCAACAAGACCTTCACCAAGAATGATTTTTCTTCGGTAGTGGATGCCGACTTCCTGGCAAAGTCCGTGCTCGAAGGAATCGTATATGATAAAACAACTCCGCAAGGCATTGTATATGCAGCGAGTGTTTGCTATCCGCAGACGGATTTGTATGTCCCGCTTTCCATAACGATAACCGCCGACGGAAAGATGAGTATTCAGAAAGTTGATATGCTGGAAGACGCGTATGAAGAAGAAACACCCGATTAAGCCTGTGAACAGGCTTTTTAGTAGAATAGTACAAATGTGAAAGCATTTGAGACAAACGAAAGGCAACCGAAAAAGGTTGCCTTTCATATTTTTGTACCGTTGATAAATTTGCTGTCCTGTTTTTATTTGTATACCGAGGACTGAAAGTTAAAGAACACAAAAAAAAGACTGTTCTTCGGTTATTCCCAAATCTTTCCTAAATCTGTATCGTTATTTGCTGTATAAAACTAAAGTATAGTATTAACGTTAAAAAAATAATGATTATGAAGAAAATTCTATCTTTACTCGTGTTGGCTATTGTTGCCGTACAGTTTTCATGGGCTGCTGATGTGATAACTAAAGACATGAATCAGTTACCGCTTCCGGCACGCAATTTTATTAACCGTCATTTTACTAAACCCGAAGTGTCTCATATCAAGATTGATAAGGAAATGCTGGAGGCTACCAAATATGAGGTGTTACTGACAGACGGTACGGAAATAGAATTCGACAGCAAGGGAAACTGGGAAGAAGTAAGTGCCCGGAAAGGACAGGTGATTCCTGCAAGTATTGTTCCGAACTTTGCCGTTGATTATCTGAAAGCACATAATTTTGCTGCTGAAGGAGTGACGAAAGTAGAGCGTGACCGTAAGGGATATGAAGTTGAATTGTCCACAGGCGTCTCTTTCAAGTTTGACAAGAAAGGGAAGTTTGTTAAAGCGGACGATTAAGTATAAGTGATAGTATAATAATAAACCTGAACCAAAAAAGTAACTATGTTGAGATTTAAGTTTGGCGCCTGGGCGGTGGTTCTGATGTTGGCTGCCCTTTCATTCGGCGCCTGTTCCGATGAAGATGATGATCCGGCTTTCAATCCGCCTTCCAATATTACGGAAGCCTTGAAACAATTATATCCGGCAGCTCAGAATATAGAATGGGAAATGAAAGATGTGTATTATGTGGCCGATTGCTGGGTGGCCGATGACGAACTGGAAGTCTGGTTTGACGGGAATGCGAATTGGCTGATGACAGAAAATGAACTGGAAAGTATAGATAGTTTAGTTCCGGCTGTATATACTGCTTTCAATAATACCAAATATAGTTCTTGGGTGGTGACCGATGTCTATGTACTCGTTTATCCGCAGAATCCTACGGAATCTGTCATTCAGGTGAAGCAGGGAAGCCGGCGCTATTCACTGGTTTTCTCGCAGGATGGTGGATTGCTGCACGAAAAGGATATCAGTAACGGGGATGATACGATTTGGCCTCCGGCAGAATAATTTCTTATCCATTTAACTGAAATGGAAAGAGTGACGGTATCTTGTCAGGATAGCGTCACTCTTTTGTTAGTATAGTGACGGTCTTCCGATAAGATAGCGTCACTATAATTGTAGGTTTACATTTGCTGGTAATCTTTGGCCAATCCTCCTTCACTCGTCTCTTTGTAGAGTGAGGGAAGGTCATGTCCGGTTTGTTTCATCACTTGCACTACCTTGTCGAAAGAGACACGATGCATACCGTCCGTAAAGGCGGAATAAAGATTTGCGTCAAGTGCGCGGGCGGCAGCGTAGGCATTCCGTTCGATGCAGGGAATCTGTACCAATCCGCATACAGGGTCGCAAGTCATACCCAAGTGATGTTCCAATCCCATTTCTGCTGCATATTCAATTTGTGCCGGACTACCTCCGAATAATTGGTTGGCTGCTGCCGATGCCATGGCACAGGCAACGCCTACTTCACCTTGGCAACCTACTTCCGCACCGGAGATAGACGCATTGAATTTGACGATGTTTCCGATCAGTCCGGCAGTAGCCAATGCACGCAAAATACGCATATCACTAAAATCACGGCTCTTTTGCAGGTGATAAAGTACGGCAGGCATGACACCGCAGGAACCACAGGTGGGGGCAGTTACTATCTTTCCCCCCGAAGCGTTCTCCTCGCTTACCGCCAGTGCATAAGAGAATACGAGTCCTCTCGATTGAAGGGACTGTTTGTATCCGGTAGCACGTATATAATAGGTAGAAGCTTTCCGTCGCAGGTTCAATGGGCCGGGGAGCACTCCTTCCGCTTCCAGTCCGCGGTGAATGGCTTCTTTCATTGTATCCCATACTTCAGCGAGGTAATCCCAGATATCTTCATTCTCGCACTCTTTCACATATTCCCAGTAACTCTTTCCGGTACGTTCGCACCATTCCAGAATTTCCGTCATACTGTTCATCCCATATACTTCAGGACTTTCAATTGTCGGATTGCTGTTGTTTTCAGCTAGTGCGCCTCCGCCGATACTATAAACTGTCCAATTCTCCTGAATCTTGTTGTTAGCGTCGAAAGCGGCAAATGTCATTCCGTTCGGGTGGAAAGGAAGAAAGACTTTCGGTTGCCAGATGATTTCTACCGGGGCGGTAGTTTTGAGTGTGTCTATAATGGCTACATCCGTCATGTGCCCTTTTCCGGTAGCGGCGAGACTTCCATAGAGTGTTACTTTGAAAGAGGCTGCATCCGGATGACGTTCTACGAACATTTCTGCAGCTTTGCGTGGACCCATTGTGTGACTGCTGGAAGGACCAGTACCGATTCGATATAGCTCTTTAATTGATTTCATGAGTTATGTGTGCTTAATTAATACCATTTCTTTTTTCTAAAATACAAATATACAACAATACCGATAACTCCCATTAAAATCCATGCAAATAAATATCCGTATCGCCAATCAAGCTCCGGCATCCATTTGTAATTCATTCCCCATACTCCGACTAAAAAGGTGAGAGGGATGAAGATAGTGGATACAATGGTCAGACGTTTCATGATGTCGTTCATGCGTAAGTCATTGTTCGATATATATAGATCGACTAATGAAGAAAGCGTTTCACGGCAGATTTCAATAGTCTGGAGAACGAATTGTAAATGGTCATTCACGTCATTGAAGAACGCACGGTTTACTTTATGGATAAGCAGGTTTTCCGCCCGTAACAGTTTTACGTATTGTTCCTTTAGGGGGAGAATGGATTTCTTCATCAGCATATATTGACGCCGGAGTGACTGGATCTGGATACCTATATCATTTTCGTCGGTGATAGTCAGCAACTCCTCTTCAAGATCTTCGAGGGCATCGTCGATAGAAGAAATTGTTGAGATGTAATTGGTCATTATACTGTTCAGCAGTACACTGAGCAAATAATCCGTCTGACGGCTACGTATTTTCAGTACATCATTGCGTAAGGCAGCGTTAATATCATCGAAGAAGTCGGTTTCCTGTTCGAGAAAGGTCAGCACATAGTTGCTTCCCAGAATGACACAGACTTGCTGTTGGAGCAGTTCGTCCAGTTCGTTTTCCTCCTTATGGGTGTTGGGATAGAATAATTTCAGGATGAGAACGATATATTTATCATGTTCTTCGATTTTAGTCGGGTGGTCTGCGTTCAGGATATCCTGCAAAACAAGGAAGTCTATTTCAAAATGAGCGCAAATCTCGCGGATTGTTTCCGTATCTTTTAAACCGTGCACTTGCAACCAGTTGATTCGCGCACTGTCTAATGTTGCTTTGACGGATTGGAAGGTGTCGCCGGAGCTTTCCTGCATCTCAGTGGCATTGTAGGTGCAGAGATGAATGTGGGTAGGAGTAAGGCTGTCCCCTGTGTAAATGAGCTTTTCGCTTAATAGGTTATTTTTCATGCTTTATTCTCGTTTTAGAAAACCACCGCAACAAAGGTAGTGGTTTTCTAAATGAGAACAAGTTCTTGCGACGTTTTGTTTACAATATGTCTTATATCCGGGTCAATCAAAATCTACTACTGTGATTCCGGCACCTCCGAACTGCACATGCTCGTCGGCATAATGGCGGATACTCGGTACGGTGGACAGATATTGGCGGATGAGTGTACGAAGGATTCCTGTTCCTGTTCCGTGAAGAATACGTACACGGTCCATGCCGACCAATATAGCATCGTCAATAAAATAAGTGACTGCTTGCAATGCTTCGTCTCCGCGCATCCCACGCACATCGATATCTTGTTTGAAACTAAGTTTCTTTTCGTACATCTGGTCATGTGTCTGGCTGCTGACAAAGGTACTTTTGGCCATGCTTTCCGTCTTGGGGGCCGCGTTGGAGCGTTCGAGACGGTCCAACTTGACGGTTGTCTTGATACTTCCGAAGGCGACGATTGCATTCTTGCCACTGATTTCCATTACCTGCCCGACGCTGGTCTGACCTTTAATTTTTACATTTTCGCCAACGGAGATAGGAGCCACTTTAGGAGTAGCGGTTGTTGAGGAACTTGCCGCTTTCTGCTCGTTCTTTTTATTCTTCTTCCGTTCCTGTTTCTCTTTCAGTTTCTCCATTTTCCGAGCCATTTTTTCTTCTTGTTCCTTGGAAGCCAATGCATCCAAAGAAGTACGAAAGTCAGTCAGCTCCTGACGGGCCATGCGGGTCTTTTCTTTTTCTGCCTGTGCCTCTTTAATGGTACGGATCGTATTTTCAATACGGGCATTCGATTCCTGTAACATTCGTTCCGCTTCCTCTTTAGCCTGCCGGATAATCTCTTTCCGTGATTTTTGCAGTTCTTCCATTTCAGTCTGATAGCGGGCGATCGTTTCTTCCATGTGCTTCTCCCGTTGGCGGATCGTTTGGCGTTTCCCTTCCCAGTAACGTTTGTCGCGTACGATATCCTGAAGATATTTGTCGGCATTGATGTACTCGCTCCCTACAATTTCCGAGGCGTCAGCGATTACATCTTCCGGCAATCCGATTTTCCGTGCGATCTCTACAGCAAAGGAGCTTCCCGGGTTACCGATCTGCAATTGGAAGAGTGCCTGCATTAAATGGCGGTCGTAAAGCATGGCGCCGTTGACTACGCCTTCATGGTCTTCTGCAAAATGCTTCAGATTCTGGTAGTGGGTGGTAATCACTCCGAAAGTCCTTTTCTGGTTGAAACGTTTCAGTACAGCTTCGGCAATGGCACCTCCAATCTGCGGCTCCGTACCTCCTCCGAACTCATCAATCAGGATGAGGCTACGTTCATTGCAACTTTTCATCATTATCTTCATATTGGTGAGGTGAGAGGAGTAGGTACTCAAATCGTCTTCGATAGACTGTTCATCACCGATATCTATGAAAATGCTGCTGAATATACCTGCATGACTGCGTTCGTGCATCGGAATCAACATGCCGCATTGTAACATATATTGCAATAAGCCTACCGTTTTCAGACAGACTGATTTACCTCCGGCATTCGGACCGGAGATAATGAGAATACGCTGTTTCTTGTTTAATTCTATGTCCAAAGGTACGACCTTTTTCCCATGCTTGGCTAGCGACAGTTGTAACAAGGGATGTACGGCCATAGTCCAGTCCAGTAACTGTTCATTTTCTATGGCGGGTTTCAGACTGTTGGTCTGTATGGCGAAATAACTTTTCGCACGGATAAAATCAATTTCTGCCAAAAATTCATATGACTGGAGTATCTCCGGAATAGACGGGCGCAACACATTGGAGAATTCCGTCAGGATACGGATAATTTCCCGTCTTTCGTCTCCTTCGAGTTCGCGGACGCGGTTGTTTGCTTCTACAACCTCCGCCGGTTCGATAAATACGGTTTTTCCGCTTGCCGATTCATCGTGGACGATTCCTTTAATCTTACGTTTGAGTCCCGGAGCGACAGGGATAACCAGGCGACCGTCGCGCATGGTAGGGGCTACGTCCTTATCTACATATCCTTCGGATTGCGCGCTGCGCAGAATGCTGTTCAACGAGCGGGAAATACTTCCCATTGTATTGGCTAATTCCCTGCGGATACGAGCCAGTTCTGTAGAAGCATTATCTTTTATCTTTCCATATTTATTGAGGATACCGTCTATTTTTCCAATCAATTGGGGGAATACGGCAATGTCTCCCGCCAGTCGTTTCAGACTGGGGTAGGGGCTATCACTTTCTTCTTCGTCTTCATTGTTCCGATGCAGGAAACGGACGATATCACGAATGGTCTCTAGTGAACGGCGCAAGTCGAATAATTCCTGTTCGTCCAGATATATCCCTTCTATCCGTACCCGTTTCAGTGAAGGGCGGACATCGAAAAAAAATTGGTCGGGAAATCCGTCCTCTTCTTGAATGATGCGAACAAACTCGGTTACCTGGTTTAAATTCTCTTCTACTACTTCATATTGTTCGGAAAAGCCCATGTCTGAAACTTTTTCTTCGCCTAAAGTGCTAAGACACTTGTCTTTCAGTAACTGCCTTATCTGGTCGAATCCTATCTTTTGCTCAAAATTTTGAGGGTATATCATATCTTTATTCCTTATAACTGGGCACAAAAATACGATTAATTCACGAAAAAAGTGTCAGATTGTTTGCAGATTTAAAAATGATTCGTACCTTTGCACCGCTTTCAACGGAAAGCACTTCTGATAAAGGAGTTTTGGAGAGGTGGCAGAGTGGTCGATTGCGGCGGTCTTGAAAACCGTTGTAC
>OMCD01001365.1_pt1 | contig 14860 bp, 9 predicted proteins | sample 1674171 | NCBI WGS metagenome assembly OMCD01 (sample SAMEA103958149, study PRJEB25191) | human gut metagenome | biome: human-associated habitat [ENVO:00009003]; feature: intestine environment [ENVO:2100002]; material: feces | place: Germany | collected 2013/2015
TGGAGATTAATTTCAATGCCGAGGAAGACGCTGTCTCCTTGGACGGTGTTGTCGTATCGGCAAACCGTAACGAGACGACCCGCCGTCTGGCTCCTTCCTTGGTAAACGTGCTCGACTCCAAGGTGTTCGAGACCACACACGCGACTTCCTTGGCCGACGGCTTGAATTTCCAGCCCGGCGTGCGTGTGGAGAACAACTGCCAGAATTGCGGTTTCCAACAAGTACGTATCAATGGTCTGGAGGGCCCTTATACCCAGATCTTGGTGGATAGCCGGCCGATCTTCAGCGCCCTGACCGGCGTATATGGCTTAGAGCAGATCCCGGCGAATATGATCGAGCGGGTGGAGGTGATGCGCGGAGGAGGCTCGGCCTTGTTCGGTTCGTCCGCTATCGCCGGTACGATCAATATCATCACGAAGGAGCCGATGCGCAACTCCGCCCAGATCGCCCATTCGTTGACGATGATCGGGGGAAGCCGCCCGGATAACAATACCACCGTGAACGCCTCGTTGGTGACGGACGATCATAAGGCGGGTATCTACCTCTTCGGGCAGGGCCGCCACCGTGCCTCTTACGACCATGATGGCGACGGCTACTCAGAGCTTGGTAAGCTGGAGGGGAAGACCCTAGGATTTCGTTCTTACTTGAAGACCAGCAATTACTCCAAGCTGACTTTCGAGTACCATAACATCAGCGAGTTCCGCCGGGGCGGTAATTTATTGGATCTTCCGCCTCATGAGACGGATATCACCGAGCAGACCGACCACCAGATCAACGGGGGAGGCCTGAAATTCGATCTTTTCTCTCGCGACTACCATCATCGGCTGAATGTGTATACCTCCGCCCAGCATACGAAACGCCAGAGTTATTACGGTGCCGGAAAAGATCCGAACGCCTATGGTAACACGACGGACATGACCTTTATCGGTGGCGCCCAATACTCCTACGAATGGGACAAATGCCTTTTTATGCCCGCTACCTTTACGGGAGGTGCTGAATATAGCTACGATGATTTGCGGGACGAGATGCTTGGTTATAACCGTACGATCGCCCAGACCGTGCATATCGGTAGTGCTTTTGCCCAGAACGAGTGGAAGAATGATCGTTGGAGTTTCTTGATCGGTGGCCGTTTGGATAAGCATAATATGATGGATCACGTGATCTTTAGCCCTCGTGCGAACGTGCGTTTCAATCCGACGAAGGATATCAACCTGCGTATGTCGTACTCCAGCGGTTTCCGGGCTCCTCAAGCGTTCGACGAGGATTTGCATATCACCGCCGTGGGTGGCGACGTGGCGATCATCCAGATCTCCCCGGACTTGAAGGAGGAGAATTCGCAGAGCGTGAGTGCTTCCGTAGATTTTTATCATCGCTTCGGCCCGGTTCAAGTGAATTTCTTGGTGGAAGGTTTCTATACGGATTTACGGAACGTGTTTATCTTGGAGGAGATCGGCCGTGACGAGGACAATAACCTGCTGATGGAACGCCGTAATGGAAAGGGTGCCCGTGTGATGGGTATCAATCTGGAGGGTAAGATGGCCTATTCTTGGATGCAGATACAGGCGGGCGCTACTTTGCAACGGAGCGGCTACAAGGAGGCAGAGCAATGGAGCGAGAACCCGAATATCACCCCGCAGAAGAAGATGTTCCGCTCTCCGGACGTATATGGTTATTTCACTTCTACCTTCACGCCGGTCAAGCGTTTCTCCGCTTCCTTGACGGGTACATATACGGGAAGTATGTTGGTGCAGCACTTGGCGGGATATATACCTTTGGATAAGGCGGTGGAGACTCCGGATTTCTTTGATATGAATATCAAGCTTGCGTATGAGTTCCCGCTTTACAAAGAGCTGAAACTAGAAGTAAATGGGGGCGTGCAGAATCTGTTCAACGCTTACCAATCCGACTTTGACCAAGGTAAGAACCGGGATTCCTCCTATATCTATGGCCCGGCTAGCCCGAGAAGTTATTTTGCCGGTGTAAAGATGAGCTTTTAATCATGTAATGCCCTTTGAAAAAACATGTACGTGTTTCGTGAAAAACACGTACGTGTTTTTTTGAAGGCAAAATAAATAAAAAGACAGTGTTCCCAAGCGTATGATCGCCCTACGGAAACACTGTCTTTTTTATGGGATAAATCGGGATGTTTTATTTAACGAACGGAGCGGCTTGCAAATAGGCGGCGCTCTTCTCTACGCCCTCGAACTGGGTACGGCCTTTCTTGTCACCTTCCAGTTCCACGTAGTAGCCGAGGATACCGATCTCGTACGCTTTTTTGAATATATTCGGGAAATTCATCATACCGGAATCACCGATGATCCAACGATCCTTGATGTGCAATAACTTAAAACGATTCGGATAATTCTCCATCCATTCCACGGGATCTTGCTGCCCCATAACGGCCCAATATACATCCAACTCGAACATAACCTTATCCGGATCGGTATTTTTTAGGAATAACTCCTCGATATAAGTACCTTTAGGAGGTGCCCACGGATTCGGGTTCTGTTCCGGTTTCTCGCCGGCTTTCAATACCCGTTTGAACTCATTGCTATGATTATGGTAACCCCATAGGATTCCGGCTTTCTTCGTGATCTCTCCGGCACGGTTGAAGATCTCCGATACTACTTTGGCGTCATCCTCGTTTTCGATACGGGGTAAACTCGGTTGTACCATACAACTAACACCTAGCTCGGCATGGATATCGGTTGCCTTTTTCCAGAACTCGTCGAATTTGGGCATATTCTCTTTCGTGTACTCACGAACGGAAGGGGTAAGATGTGAGCTACTGATTCTCAAACCGGCATCATCCACCATTTTCTTATAATCCTTGGAGGCGATGAATGTCGTATTTTTAGGATTATAATCACCGAATTTACCTGTGTCTTCCCTATATCCGAAAATCTCCAGATCGGTATATCCCGCTTTTGCCAATCGGTTCAATCCGTTAGGCATATCTTGCAGTAACTCCTGTCCGAGCGAATAGGTTTGCAACCCCATCTTTTTCCCGGCGGTTGCCGAGGATATCGCATCCGTGGCGGGTATGGATCTGGTGGGATTTGAAGCCATTACTTTTTGGCTGGCTATGCCCCCTAAAGTAAGTAATGAAATGTTTCTCAAAAATGTTCTTCTGTCTGTCATGGTGATAAAGAATTAAAATTAAACATCTGTTTCTCGCAAATATAGTTAACCTTTTTGAAGTTTATTAAGAAAATGTCTCTCAAAAACTTGCGATTGGGTTTAAATAGATTTAAAATTTGACATAACTCAATTTTACGAACTTACTCCATACATCCAATTACCTGAATAAGGGGATTGTTTGGTATACCTCCGTGGATTTTTAATGTGATTTTACCCATTCTTAGGTATTGTGGGGCGGTAGTCTCTGATCGTAACTTTGCAACGTTTTAAATAACATAATTGATTAAATGATGATGAAGAAAATCAGAGGGCTTTTCCTCTCCTTTTTACTGTTGCTTATTTCCATCTCGGCTTTTTCTCAACATAAAACAATGATATCGGGTAAAGTCCTGTCCACGGAAAAAACAACCGTGGATTTCGCTACCGTTTATCTAAAAGGTACGAATTACGGCGGGACTACGAATGAGGAAGGTATCTATCATCTTCAAGCTCCCGCGGGAGAATATACATTAGTAGTATCGGCTATCGGATATAAGACGGTAGAGAAACCCGTGAAACTGATGCGTGGGGAACGGACGAAGATGAATGTGGTAATCAGCCCTCAAGCTACGGAGTTGGATGAGGTGGTTGTCGTTTCTAATGGCGTGACCCGGCTCAAGCGTTCTGCGTTCAATGCCGTGGCCCTCGATACGAAAGCCTTGCAAAATTCAACCCAGAACTTGAGTGAAGCCTTGGCTCAAGCGCCCGGAATGAAGATCCGGGAGTCCGGCGGTGTCGGCTCGGATATGCAACTGATGATGGATGGATTTACCGGCAAGCATATCAAGATCTTTATCGATGGGGTTCCGCAAGAAGGTGTCGGCAGTTCTTTCGGACTGAATAACATTCCGGTGAATTATGCCGAGCGTATAGAGGTCTATAAGGGTGTGGTACCGGTGGGTTTCGGAACAGACGCTATCGGAGGTGTTATCAATATCATCACCAAGAAGAACCGGAACAAATGGTTCTTGGATGCTTCTTATTCATACGGGTCTTTCAATACGCATAAATCTTATGTGAACTTCGGACAGACTTTCCGGAGCGGACTCACGTATGAGATCAACGTTTTCCAGAATTATTCGGATAATAATTACTATGTGGATACTCCGGTGAAGGACTTTACGACCGGAGCGATCAATAAGAAAAAGATCGAGCATGTGAAGCGTTTTCATGATACGTATCATAACGAGGCCGTTATCGGGAAAATCGGTTTCGTGGATAAGAAATGGGCGGATCGTTTGATGTTCGGGTTTACCTATTCACATATGTATAAAGATATACAGACGGGCGTACGCCAAGAAGTGGTGTTTGGCGGCAAATATCGGAAGGGATACTCGATCATGCCGTCGTTGGACTATCGCAAGCGTGATTTCTTCGTTAGGGGCTTGGATGTGGTATTGACGGCGAATTATAATAAGAACATGACGAACAATGTAGATACCTCTTCCTATGAATATAATTGGCGTGGCGAGATGCGTCCTCTCCGGATGCCCGGTGAGCAATCTTATCAGAACACCCGGTCGGATAATAATAACTGGAACGGAACCTTAACGGCTAACTACCGTATCGGTAAGGCGCATACGTTCACGTTCAATCACGTGATCAACGCGTTCCGGCGTTCGAATCAGTCTCTTTTGAACGAGGACTCGGAAGCGAACGCTATCCCGAAGGAAACCCGTAAAAATATCAGCGGTCTTTCGTATCGCTTGATGCCGACGGAACATTGGAACTTGTCTGTGTTCGGTAAATATTACAACCAGTTTATCGCGGGGCCTGTCGCTACTTCCTCGGCTCAAGATGACTATATACGTACGACCAATTCGGTAAGCGCGATGGGATATGGGGCTGCGGGAACTTACTTTATCTTGAAAAGCTTGCAAGCGAAATTATCCTATGAGAAAGCCTATCGCCTGCCGACCAATGAGGAGATGTTTGGCGATGAGGACCTTGAGACCGGCGATATTTCCTTGAAACCGGAGAACAGCGATAACGTGAATCTGAATTTAAGCTACAACGAGACATTCGGTAAGCATTCCGTATATGTGGAAGGCGGATTGATCTACCGAAATACGAAAGATTATATCCAACGGAATATATCGGATTTGAGCGGCGGTAAATATGGCGCTACCTATGTGAATCATGGTCGTGTAGAGACCAAGGGTTACAATATCTCGGTTCGCTACGGTTTCGCTAACTGGGTAAGCGTAGGAGGAAACTTTACGCAGATGAATGTGAGGGATAACGTGAAGACGGTTACCAGCGGGACGAACCAAGAGAGCTTGACATATGGCGCACGTATGCCGAATCTTCCTTATCAGTTTGCCAACTCGGATGTGACTTTCTATTGGCGTAATTTGTGGAAGAAAGGCAATACGCTAAGTGTCACTTACGATAATTTATATATGCATAGTTTCCCGCTGTATTCGGAGGCAGTAGGCAGTGAATCCGAATTTGTGGTACCAACTCAATTCTCGCATAACCTGACACTCTCTTATGGTATACAGAACGGGCGTTACAATATCTCTTTCGAGTGCAGGAATCTCACGAACGAGAAATTATACGATAACTTCAGCTTGCAGAAGGCTGGCAGGGCTTTCTATGGTAAGGTGAGGGTTTATTTCGGTAATTAATTTAAAGTGTGACTATCTTTTATTTATCAATAATTAATTCAAAACATAATAGATTAAAACAACATGAAGAAGAATTATTTAATGACAGGTCTTGCCGTCGCGCTATTGGTTGGGGGAGTATTTACTTCTTGTAGTGACGACGATCCTGTAAACCCGGATAACGGAGGCAACGGGAATGGAAATGGCGGAGGATCGACCTCGGAGGCGGTTTCGAGCTATGTAGTCGCCGCTTCTGTCGGTGACGCAAATTACTTGTTGACAGCCGATACGCTGGGTGATGGCTCTATCTCCGCTAAAAACAACGGACTCACTACGGAAAGCGGTACGCAATGGATCTTCTATAAGGATAAATATTTGTATCGTTTGGTTTACAATCAAGGAAATGCCGGTGTTACTTCTTCATACGTACTGAATGCGGAAGGTAAGATTAAAGAGCGTGATAATACTTACGAGATCAAGCGATTTACTTCTTATGGTATCTACGGCGACTATATCATTACATCTTCTACCGGTGATCTGGGTGAGGAATATGCGGACGAGAATGGTTATCTGCCTAAAGGCTTCTTGCTCTCTTATCTGGATGTGGCCAAAGAGACGTTTACGACAAACACGAATACGATCTTGTCGGAGAATTATTTGGGAAATGGCGAGTTCGTTACGTTAGCGGGTATTCTCCAAGCGAACGGCCGGATCTATTCCGCGGCTATCCCGATGGGATTGAGTAAGTACGGCGTGAAAGCGGAGGGAGGTAAATATGTTAAATACCCGGAGCTGGTAAAGACAGAATCCGGAGGAAGCGGTAGTGGCGCTTACGAAAAAGGGGAATTGCAATGGACGCAATATCCGAACGAGGCTTGGGTCGCTATTTATGCGAACGAGAAATTCGAGAACCCGAAACTGATAAAGACGGATAAGATCAGTTATGCTTGCGGACGTAACCGTTCTCAATACTACCAGACCATTTGGACGGCAGACAACGGCGATGTGTATGTGTTCTCGCCCAGCTATGCCAAGACGATGACCGCGGAGGTGCAGAAAACGACTTTGCCGGCCGGTGTAGTTCGTATTAAGGCTAACGCGGAGGAGTTTGATCCTGATTATTATTGTAATTTGGAGGCACAGACGGGTGGTAAGGCATTCTTGCGTTGTTGGCATATCACGGAAGATTATTTCTTGTTGTTGATGTATGATCGTCCGTTGACTGAATCCGGATTCGCCGCGAAAGAGTTGGCTATTTATAAAGGAGAGGATAAGAGTCTTACTTACGTGAAGGGGCTGCCTTCCACGGATGTTATTTCCGGATTTGGCAATACTCCGTTCTCGGAGGATGGTATCGCTTATATGGCGGTTACGACTACCGATGGAAGTCAACCTGCCGTGTATCGTATCGATCCGAAGACAGCTACCGCGACAAAAGGTCTTACCGTTGAGGCAGAGCAAATCAGTGGTGTAGGTAAATTGACTGCCGCTCAAGAGTAATAAGCAAGTATGAGTCGGACTCACATTCTTTTAATATTCCTCCTGCTCCCGCTAACCCTGCGGAGCCAGGAGGATATTTGTATAGGAAAGGAACTGGTTTTGTACTCTACCGTATTGCAAGAAGAACGGAGTTATTGGATACACCTGCCGGAGCGTTATAATATGGATACGAAACAACGCTATCCGGTTGTTTACCTGCTAGATGGAGATTCTTTCTTTCATTCGCTGGTAGGCATAAGGAAAACGTTGGCGTCCGGTAGAGGTAAATATCTACCTCCCTGTATTATTGTCGGGGTATTAAATACGGATCGGACACGTGATTTTACGCCTACCGCTTCAGCCGCCGGACGGGATGGTAAAATCTCCATAGATGCGATTCCGCAAGGAGGGGGAAGTGAGGCTTTCAGTAAGTTCCTTACGGAAGAACTTCGCCCTGCTATCGATAGTGCCTATCGCACGAACGGCTGGAATATGCTTATCGGCCATTCGTATGCGGGGCTTTTCACCTTGAATACGTTTCTTCGTCATACGGAATTATTTGATACCTATCTAGCGGTCGACCCTAGTTTGTGGTGGGATCGGGGGCGGTTGGTCCGGGAGGCGGAGGCTTTGGTTGCAGGCCGGGATTTTAAAGGGAAAAGCCTGTATATCGGTGTCGCGTCTAAAAAAAGGACGGACCGGGTGGACATTCATCTTGACAAAGTGAGTTATCTTCTTTCGGAGGTTTTGCCACAAGCGGAGAACCTGCGTTTCTTTAGTAAATCATTTCCCGACGAGAACCATGGAACGGTAGCGGTTCCGGGTATATATGACGGGATTAAACAATTATTCGGAAAATGAGAAAATTCTTTGCGAAAGTACATTTATGGCTATCGATACCTTTTGGCATTATTATTGCGATTGTCTGCCTGACCGGGGCGATTCTCGTCTTTGAGACAGAGATATTAGAATTAGGCTACCCTTCCCGTTATATTGTAAAGGAAGTAAAAGGGGAACCTCTCTCGCCTGCCGCCTTGATAGAATCGGCGCGCCAACAATTACCCGATTCGGTTCGAATAAACGGTATTCGGGTATCGTCTGACCCGAGACGAACTTATCAACTGGTATTACCGGGGAAAAAGGCCGCGGGTTTTATTGATCCCTACACCGGGGAGGTGACCGGGATGGATGACGGACAAGGTTTTTTCCTGAAAATGATGCGTCTTCATCGTTGGTTACTTGATGAGTATAAACGGGATGGAAGTTTTTCTTGGGGAAAATCAATAGTTGGCTATGCGACTTTGGTCTTGGCGATTATTATTATGAGTGGAATTGTTATCTGGTATCCCCGTAATAAAAAAGTATTGAGAAACCGGTTGAAAGTAAAGACCAAGGCTGGTTGGTTCCGTTTCTTCTATGATTTACATGTCTCCGGGGGATTCTATGCGGCATTGCTCCTGCTTATCTTAGCGTTAACCGGATTAACATGGTCGTTTGGTTGGTATCGAAATGCCTTTTATAGTGTCTTCGGTATTAGTGCAAACCCGCCTCAAGCGCATCATGCGCCAGTTTCTTCCGGCGCGAGGAAACCTGCGAAGAAAAAGACGGATTACACACAATGGGCTGAGGTGTTATCGGCATTGAAAAGCCATTATCCGGACTTTAACTCAATCACGATCCAAGATGGCTCCGCTACGGTTTCTACGGCCCGTTATGGGAATACAAGAGGAAGCGACCGTTACTCCTTTGATCCTGCTACGGGTGAGATTACGGAAGTCCAATTATATAAAGATCTCCCAAAATCGGGGAAGATAAGAGGATGGATTTATTCCGTACACGTCGGCTCGTGGGGGGGAATGACTACCCGTATATTGACTTGCTTAGTTTCCTTGTTGGGGACGATCTTCGCGATAACCGGCTATTATTTTTGGATAAAGAAACAATTCAGGAAACTGAGATGAAAAGAAAGAGGTATGTTTGACCCACATACCTCTTCATAAATCTAAACCAATCAAGTTGAATACGCAAACGTTGTAATATTAAGGTTAAACAGTTATGTATGTAAAAGTGTGCGTCTATTCAATTCCTTCTTTCCTTATAGATGCCAACCACTGGTCGATCCGCCCTTCTGTTTGATCGTCTTCATTCATTTCATCCAGAGGAAGTCCGACGAACATACCGTTTATGCAGGCGGTGGAACTGTCAAATGAATATCCCGAAGTATCTACAGCGCCAATGAATTTGCAACCTGTATTTCGCAGGTCGGAATAGATCGTACCGATGGCGTCACAGAAAGTGTCGCTAAAAGAGGCTGAGTCTCCGCAACCGAATAATGCGACAGTTTTCTCACTTAAGTCCAGCTTTTTCAGTTTCCCTAGATAACTATCCCAATCATCTTGCAAATCTCCGGCGCCCCAAGTGGAACAGCCCAATAACAAGATTTCATAAGGCGCTACATCAGCGGGAGAAGCGTTAGATACGTCATGAATATCTTTGTCTTCCACACCCAGCTTCTCTGCGATACGTTTCGCGATCCCTTCCGTCGTTCCTGTAGACGAGCCGTAGAATATTCCTATAGTCTTCATTCCTATTTGTTTTTATAGTTTAATAACGAAAGCAAATATCCGATATCTTATTAGTCTCGGCAATACCTACAAATATGTATTTTGAGGGTCGCGAATACCCACGAATGATCAGCTAAAGTCACCACACAATAAACTTACCTCTTTGCCTGCGTTTCTCCAACTCCTCTTGCAGATAACGTTGACGGTCTTTGGCGATGTAACGACGGGCGAAGATATTGGGGACGGCTACGCCTAAAGAGATACAAAGGATGATGAGGGCGGAGTTAATACCATTGGAGAAGGCGTTCGTAACCTCGCCGATCACCCCGTGAAGGTTGATAAAACCTAATAACGAGCGATACATCAATACTCCCGGGATCATTGGGATAACAGAAGGGATCGTCAATACATGGTTGGGAACATGGCACCAATGAACCGCTTTTACGGCAAGGAGGCTGACTACGAAGCTTCCCATAAACGAGCCGATCACGGGACCATAGCCCAGCTCGAAGTTCACGAAGTTCCGGATGCATACGGCGATAATACCACCTAAAGCAACCACCCATAATAAACGGCGTTGGATATTGAATATCATGGAGAAACCAACGGCGGATATGGCAGCTGCTATCGCATATACGTAATACGGATCATGCGGGACCATGCTTAGTTCGCTGAATTTATGGTCGATCGATACGTCGTTCATTACGAGTAAGCGTAAGGCAAATGCAATACCGAAAGTCATTGCCGCTACCATCATCACCGTGTTTGCGGCACGGGTAATACCGACCAGCAAGTGATTATCGATCATATCGTCTACAAAATTAATCAAAGGTACGCCCGGTACGATGAATAGGGCACAAGCCAGTAACGGGAGATACGGAGTACCGGATATTCCCAGAAAAGATGAGGCATATGCTAGACAAGTACAAATAAAGGCGGCAAGAGCGATCCCCATGTAGGCGTTAAGGCCAGCCTCTACACAACGGGCACGCACCCTGAAACCGATAAAAGTACAGATCGAGGTTAACAAGAATGCGATCCAGTCTCCTCCAAATAACTTACAGAAACCTCCACAAGCGAATCCTGCTCCGATCGCTACGATATAAGGGGTATAATTCCGAGGTTGGCGAACTATCTTTTCCAATTCTTCCTCATATTTATCCAAGGAATAATCTTGCTCGATCGCCCGCCATGAGAGCTTGCTGACCTGTGATATCGTTGTCATGTTAATACCATGTTTCTCGCATTTCTGGAATTTGGAGAATGAGTTTCGCTCATCGCTTACGTTCACCATAATCATGGTCCATCGGATATCGATATGCAATTTCTCCTCGGGAATCCCCATAAAGGCGGCCACCCGCTTCATGTTGCGCTCGATACGGTTCGTATCGGCGGCACTTTCCATCAACAATTTTCCCGTACGGAGCAAAAGATCCAATTTGCGCCGTAATAACAATACTTCCTTGTCTGTCATCATCTTCTTTTTGTTCTTATATATGTGTTCTCTATACCCTAACCCACGAGGATATGAATCTTAAATGAATGGCAGGTCTTCTGACTGACTCCCATTCTAATGCCTTCCCGGCTTACTAGGCCAGTGGCGAAAGTAGTATTAGAATGTTAAAGGAGTTTCACAGCAGCGGGACTGTACCGGATTCTCACCGGATTCCCTTTTAATCCGTATGCCCGAACGAGCGTACGGAACCAATTCGGATGCAAAGGTATGAAATCATGCTAATATCCGTCTCGCTTCAGTAAGAATAATTATTCGGATACTTATATATTCTTTGTTGAATGCGCTTCTATTCTATAAATCACGACGTGGTCTGTACAAATCACGCCGTGGATTTTATAAACCACGCCGTGGTTTGTACAGACCACGTTGAAAATTGAGGAATAGATGCTGATGTAATTCTCTTTATATATAAGAGAACGGATGTTTATTTCTTGTTCCGTACAAGATTTTATGCATGTGTGTGCCTTAAAAGCCTTAAATAAAAGGATCGTACTTGTATTTTACGATTTCCTTTTTATTTAAAGAAGCTTGTACGTCAATTAACCGTTGGTTGCTGCTTCCCCGGAATAAAAGGCTCTCATCCCGAAGGGTTTGTTTGTAGCGCCCATCTACCAATACGTCGATATAGGATAATAAGGCGGCTTGTGCCGGGTTCTTTATCAGGTCCTCGAATTTATATCCCGTGTAGCACCAGATCGTCTTTTGGCTTTTTTCCTTGATCGCCTTGGCTACCTCGGTGAAGCCTTCCGGCTGGAACATGGGATCTCCACCACTGAAGGTGACGTTGGCGAACTCGTCAGCCAGCACTTTCTCCACGATCTCTTCCGTTCTTACTTTCTTTCCTTTATGGATGTCCCATGATTCGGGGTTGTGGCAACCCGGGCATTTGTTCGGGCAACCCGCCGCATAGATGGCGGTCCGGAATCCCGGACCGTCTACGGTGGTATCTTCGATGATATCTATGATAGACAACATGGTAATTGAAAATTGACAATTGACAATTGAAAATTAGTTGTGGGTGATGCGGTCGTTCAGCTCGGATAGCTTGGCGTTGTTCCAACGGTCGGTGGTTCCTACCAAGTAACCGGTGATGCGTTGAAGTTTGTCCAAGTGTTTGCTGCCGCATTTTGGGCAGGCTTCCAGATTCGGGGTGGAGTTCTCGTAGCCACAATCCAGACAACGGTTACGATTATGGTTTACGGAACCGTATCCGATATTGTATTTATCCATCATATCCACGACACGCATGATCGCTTCGGGGTTATGGGTAGCGTCGCCATCCATCTCTACGTAAAAGATATGGCCGCCACGAGTCAAATCATGATAAGGAGCTTCCACTTCGGCTTTATGACGGGCGCTGCACTTATAATATACCGGGACGTGATTAGAGTTCGTATAATAATCCCGATCCGTGATACCCGGAAGCGATCGGAACTTCTTACGATCTTTTCCCGTGAACTTGCCGGACAAGCCTTCAGCCGGAGTTGCCAGTACGCTATAATTGTGTTGATATTGCTCAGAGAATTGGTTGGCGCGATCCCGGATATACGTAACGATCCTTATGCCTAAGGCCTGCGAATCCTCATCTTCGCCATGATGCTTCCCGGTAAGGGCTACCAAGCATTCGGCCAGTCCGATAAAGCCGATACCCAAGGTGCCTTGGTTGATAACGGAGGCTATCGAATCGTTAGGCTTCAATTTTTCCGAGCCTAACCACAAGGAAGACATCAACAACGGGAATTGCTTCGCGTAAGCGGTTTTCTGGAACTCCATACGCTCATGCAACTGACGAGCCGTAAGTTCCAGCATATGATCCAGTTTAGCGAAAAATAGGGCGATACGCTCTTCCTTATTCTCCACTTGCATGCACTCGATAGCCAATCGTACGATATTGATCGTCGAGAAGGATATATTACCTCGTCCGATAGAAGTTTTTGGTCCGAAACGATTCTCGAATACACGGGTACGGCATCCCATGGTCGCTACCTCGTGGATATAGCGCTGAGGATCGTCCTCTTTCCAATCCTCGCTTTGGTTGAAGGTCGCGTCGAGATTCAAGAAGTTCGGGAAGAAACGACGGGCGGTGACCTTGCAGGCCAATTGGTAAAGATCGTAGTTACGGTCTTCCGGCAGATAGCTTACGCCTCGTTTCTTTTTCCATATCTGGATCGGGAAGATAGCGGTCTCGCCGTTACCTACGCCTCTGTAAGTGCTTTTTAATAACTCCCGGATGATGCAACGACCTTCCGCCGAGGTGTCGGTCCCATAATTGATGGAGCTGAATACCACTTGGTTACCTCCACGGGAATGGATCGTGTTCATATTATGGATAAAAGCCTCCATCGATTGATGTACACGGCTTACCGTGCGGTTGATGGCATGTTGTATGACGCGTCTATCACCGCTTAATCCATCCAAGGTCTGTGTCTGGTAATCGTCGATAGGCTTATTATATAAGTGGGAGAAATCCTGTCCGTATAAATCCTCTAAGGTCTTTACTTCCTCGATAAAGCTATTACGTACGTAAGGAGCTAGGTAGAAATCGAACGCCGGTATCGCCTGTCCGCCATGCATCTCGTTTTGGGCGGTCTCTAGAGAGATACAGCCAAGGATGCTTGCGGTTTCGATTCGTTTAGCCGGACGTGATTCGCCATGACCGGCGGAGAACCCGTATTTCAAGATGCGATCCAACGGGTGTTGTACGCAGGTCAAGCTTTTAGTCGGATAATAATCTTTATCATGAATATGGAGATAGTTGTTTGATACGGCTTCCTTGACCTCTTCGCTCAATAAATAGTCATCGACAAACGGCTTGGTGGTCTCGCTGGAGAATTTCATCATCATGCCGGCGGGTGTATCGGCGTTCATATTCGCGTTCTCACGGGTGATGTCGTTGGATTTGATATTGATAATCTCCAAGAACATATCCCGTGTTTTCGCCTTGCGGGCTACGCTTCGCTGATTTCGGTAAGCGATATATTTCTGCGCTACGTCCTTCCGGCTACTGGCCATCAATTCCAGTTCCACGGCATCTTGAATCGCCTCTACGGTCATTTGAGGTTCTCCCTTGAATGAGATATGGTCTGTGATCTGGCGAATCAGTTGCATATCTTCTCCCTTGTCTGTATGCAACATGGCTTTACGGATAGCGGTTACTATCTTCTCCTCGTTGAAGCCAACGATACGCCCGTCCCGTTTAACAACTGTCTGTATCATGATGTCGATTAATTTGTGATTGATTATGCGTGCAAAGGTATCTTATTACTCCATATGATTTTCTTTTTGGAAAACTTTTTGCTGATTAAATTATGTTAAGGTGTTAATTTGTAGTGCGTTGTAAAAAGTTTTGGAAAACTTTGCGTCTTGTATGATTGCTTTTGTTTTCCTTTTTGGCGATGTGGTGTGTTATAAGCTTCTCTTTGTAAAGCTTTTAAAGAACATAAGCCGGGATATATTTTTGTTTATATAAAATAATTCATACTTTTGCCCCCGTTTTGGTGATGACGTAAAAC
>OMCD01001367.1_pt1 | contig 14857 bp, 8 predicted proteins | sample 1674171 | NCBI WGS metagenome assembly OMCD01 (sample SAMEA103958149, study PRJEB25191) | human gut metagenome | biome: human-associated habitat [ENVO:00009003]; feature: intestine environment [ENVO:2100002]; material: feces | place: Germany | collected 2013/2015
TAAACATCACAAACAAAAAAGATTTAATCGTCTTCATGGTCTTAAAATTTAAATTCTCCAGAAATAAAATTCATAATACAAGGCCATTATCATATACCAAACTCACCATACAGCCTACCGGACCGCAACTGAAGCAGTACATAAAACAATCACCTTTAACGAGAATACCCAACAAAATAGATATCGTCTATCCAATTCCGCCAGTCTGACCGAATCTACGCCGAACCTACAAAATGATCGCATCCATGAGATCATTCGTATCTAGGTTATCCAACGAAAGCGAGATTACCTCTCACCCATCATTGTTACGCACCGGCTCCACATCCCAATCAAGATTGAGCCTCCTATTCAAATGTTCATAATTAAAAACCCTATAGTAATTAGGCTCCTTACTGGACTGGCCTTCATCACCATAGAAACTGGAAAGAAAAAAAGCAGGTCTTATTAACAGTTTATCAAATACATCCAAGATGTATTTTCACAAATGTATACAAAATATTTCTTATCGTCCTAATCTTTTATCAAGAATATTCACATATAAATAAAATAAACGCATCACGGCACTTATCCAACAAATATTGAGCCCCAACCAGACAATTAAACCGTAAATTCCGTATCTGTCTTCATTTTATATTTACATTCGCGGGAGAACAATCATTTAATCCGGAAATACCACGATAACAAACTATTTATACATAAAAATATGGAAGAAAAACTTGACAACGCTACAATCCCCAACCAATATACCCTATGCCTAGACCGGCAATGCCCCAAAGCCTCTACTTGCCTTAGGCAACTGGCAGAGCGAAGTATGCCCGACGAGACGGCCTATTGGCAGATCATCAGCCCGAGACACCTCGCCTCATTGAAGGGAACTTGCCCTTATTACCGTCCGAACAAGAAAGTACGCTATGCCGCGGGATTCGTAAGCCTATTGGAGAGCTTGCCGCACAAACAGATGCTCTCCGTTATCCCGGGACTCATGAGGCACTTCAGCCGGCGTACTTACTACCGTGTCCGCAAGGGAGAAAGGCCGCTTTCACCCTCCGAACAACAGGTCGTATTGAATGCGCTTAAACGCTGTGGGGTGAAGGAACCAAAAGACTTCGACGCTTATTTCGAAGAGTACGACTGGTAAACCAAGGAAGAGAGGCTTGTGCCACTACCCATGTTACGAACGTGCCATCACCGTGGCATGCGTGTGCCATCGCAGTGGCACGCCTTTGCCATCGAGGTGGCACGGGCGTGCCAGCATGGTGGCACAACTGTGCCAATAGCATGGCACATCATTGGCACCACAAAGTACTATTAATAAAGCAATTGGAATGATATCACGGAGTCACCTCCCAGCATTTCCATCCTTTGTTGGCACAGATATATACAATGTAGGAACGGACATGGTAGTACGGGAACTTCTCCTTGGTATCCTTGGCGTAGGCGAGTACTTGCGCCACGTCCTCGGGACGGGGATCGCTGAGCGCCAGCATGCGCTCCGCCTCCTTCGCCTTGAAATACTTGAATTCCACCAACCGGTCATCCTTGTAATAGTCCGTACCGGGGATACCGGTCATCTCGAAATCCGAACGGCCCGCCGAATTGTTCTGCTCGATGGCGAACGTATAGTAGCTGCTCAGGTAACGGGAACAAAGCTCGAAGAAGGAGCAACGGATGAAATTCTCGTTGATCCTGTCGAACACCTGCGCCGGGAACTGCCCGAGGTATTGCTCGAAGTAGTTTTGTACCAGCGGCTCGAAACGACGCTCTTCCGTGAAACGCTCGTAAGTAGGCACATAGCGTTGGGCGTTTCCCTCTATATGATTCATCTCGTTATAATAGTCCATGTAGATGCTGCGCATCGTAAGGTTGGGTAGCACCATGCGGTAATTATTCCGCAGCGTGGTCATACCCAGATAAAAGAGGCTGACCGGATAGAAGTTCTTGTCGAAGAATTTCCTCTTGTTGAACTTGCTCGACAGGTCGGAAACGTTATAGGATAACTCGTCGTCAATCACCAACGCATCCAGCATCTCCTTGGAGTTCTCTTGCGAGAGGGTCAAGCGACGGATCCAACCGATATCCGTACGCAGGTTCTCATCCACCAGCTCACTCGGGATCATACCATCCATCGTGGCGAAGTTCTTAAAGAAATAGGTCAAGATCGTGGAATTGAATAAAGGCTCCGCGCCAGGACGGAAACGATAGCCGTCGTAGTTGTTCACGATCAGTTGCCAAAGTTCCTCAAAAGAGTCCTGCCCCGTGCCGTATTTGTCAAGGACATAACGAAGATAAGCGCTCGCTTCCTCATACGTAAAACCAAGCATATCCAGAAACCTCGGATGCAAGGTCAGGATCTCCGCTATATTATATCCGCTTGTCAAATCGTCCATCGTGACGGGAAGAACCCCCGTGCAGAAACATGTACGGATACTACCTTCGCCGATACCCGCTTTGATCACCTTGAAGAAAGTGCGCAGGAAACTATCCTTCGTGGTTACCTGCTCATAGAGCGGATCCTTGTAGGCCGTCAACAACTGATTGGTGAAATTATCGTACTCATCGATCAACACATACACTTTAGGCAGTCCATGCTCACGGGCGTACCCCAAAGCTTCCTCAAGCATCTTGGAGGCCTCTTTCTTGCTGGAGAACTGAAAATCCTTAAACAAGTCCCGGTTATGCGTTACCATGATCTCCACGGGAGAACGATTCAGATCGTTGAAATTCCGCTCCAACCCTTCCATGTCATCGGCCATCACCATCTTGGAAAAATCATAGCGCACGATCATATAACGATTATGCTCCTCCGTCGGGTGCTCCCCGATCCAAGTCCCGCCGAACAGTTCCTCGAACCGGTCGGCCTTGGTACGGTCGTAGTAACAGGCCAAGGTAGAGATAAACAGGCTTTTCCCGAAACGACGGGGACGCAAGAAGACTGGAGCCTTATAGTCTTCCAAGCCCGGAATGAAATCGGTCTTGTCCACATAGTAGAAATTGCGTTCCCGCATCTCTACAAAATCCGCTACCGCATAAGGAATCGTTATTCGTGCCATAAGCTTTCTTTTTTCTGATACAATACTACAAATTTAAGAAAATAACTTGTTCTTTCAAACAAAAGCCCTATCTTTGCCGAAATTTTGAAGAGAGAGCAGATGACAAACAAGACACATAAGGATAATCCGAAGTTCTATTCCGGTTATATGTCGGAGGTTGAGGCTCTTTTCTCTATTTTACGGGATTATAATTTGGTTATATAAGATGCGTTGGTTACTTTTACTAACGCATTTTTTTTGTGTCCATCGGTCCGGTGATATAATATAAAGGTATAATATTCTAAAATCATTATAATAAACAAAACAACCCAAATTACTATGTCGAAAAGTGATATCAAAAAGGTGATTGTTCTGGGCTCGGGTGCCCTGAAGATCGGACAGGCCGGGGAGTTTGACTACTCTGGTTCGCAAGCGTTAAAGGCTCTGAAAGAAGAAGGGATCAGTACCGTATTGCTAAATCCGAATATCGCGACTATCCAAACATCCGAGGGAGTAGCTGATAAGGTATATTTCTTGCCTATCACTCCTTACTTCGTGGAGGAAGTTATCAAAAAAGAACAACCGGACGGAATCCTATTGGCGTTTGGCGGGCAGACCGCTTTGAACTGCGGTACTCAACTTTACACCAGCGGTACGTTGGCTAAATATGGCGTGAAAGTATTGGGTACATCCGTTGAGGCTATCATGTACACCGAGGACCGTGACCTATTTGTTAAGAAACTGAACGAGATAGAAGTGAAGACCCCGATCAGCCAAGCCGTAGAAAGCATGGACGACGCCGTGGCTGCCGCTTATAAGATCGGTTTCCCCGTAATGATCCGTTCCGCTTACGCATTAGGTGGTATGGGCAGTGGTATCTGCAAGGACGAGGCCGAGCTTCGCACCTTGGCGGAAAGCGCTTTCGCTTACTCATCCCAGATCTTGGTCGAGGAATCTTTGAAGGGTTGGAAAGAGATCGAGTTCGAGGTGATCCGCGACAAGAACGACCATTGCTTCACGGTAGTAAGCATGGAGAACGTAGACCCGCTAGGCGTACACACCGGCGAGAGTATCGTAGTAGCTCCGACTTGCTCCTTGACCGAGAAAGAATTAGATTTATTGAAAGAACTTTCTACCAAGACGATCCGCCACTTAGGTATCGTGGGTGAATGTAATATCCAATACGCTTTCAACTCCGAGACTTGCGATTACCGTGTGATCGAGGTGAACGCTCGCTTGAGCCGTTCTTCCGCCTTGGCATCCAAGGCCAGCGGTTATCCATTGGCTTTCGTCGCCGCTAAGTTGGCGTTGGGCTACGGATTGGACGAGATCGGCGAGATGGGTACTCCGAACTCCGCGTACAAAGCGCCGGAGGTAGATTATATGATCGTGAAGATCCCGCGTTGGGACTTGACGAAGTTCGTGGGTGTCAGCCGCCAGATCGGTTCCAGCATGAAATCCGTCGGCGAGATCATGTCGATCGGTAAGAGCTTCGAGGAAATCATGCAGAAAGGTCTTCGTATGATCGGACAAGGAATGCATGGTTTCGTAGGTAACAACGATATCCATTTCGATAACTTGGACGAGGAGTTGGCGAACCCTACCGACTTGCGTATCTTCGCCGTGGCGCAAGCCTTGGAACAGGGATATAGCGTAGACAAGATACATGAGTTGTCAAAGATCACACGCTGGTTCTTGGAGGGCTTGAAGAATATCGTGGATTACGCCAACGTATTGAAAGGTTACAACAAGATCGAGGATCTTCCGGAAGATGTATTGAAAGAGGCGAAACGCCTTGGTTTCTCAGACTTCCAGATCGCTCGTTACGTAGAGAACCCGGAAGGAAATATGGAGAAAGAGAATATCCGCGTACGTAACTTGCGTAAAAAAATGGGCATTCTCCCTACCGTGAAACGTATCAACACGATCGCTTCCGAACATCCGGAATTGACCAACTATCTATATATGACTTACGACGGCACGCCGCACGATATCACCTACTACCCGAATGAGAAGAGCGTGATTATCTTGGGGTCCGGAGCTTACCGTATCGGCTCGTCCGTTGAGTTCGACTGGTGTTCGGTGAATGCCGCCCAGACCGCTCGTAAGCTAGGTTATAAATCGATCATGATCAACTATAACCCGGAGACCGTATCTACCGACTACGATATGTGCGACCGTCTGTACTTCGACGAGCTTTCGTTCGAACGCGTGCTCGATGTCATGGACTTAGAACTGCCGAAGGGCGTAATCGTCTCCGTAGGTGGACAGATACCGAACAACCTGGCCATGAAACTGTACCGCCAGAACGTACCTGTATTGGGTACTTCACCACTGTCGATCGACCGTGCCGAAAACCGTCACAAATTCTCCGCAATGCTGGATACGTTAGGTATCGACCAGCCACGTTGGGCCGAGTTGACCAGCATGGAAGAGATCGACGCCTTTATCGCAAAGGTCGGTTTCCCAATCCTGATCCGTCCGTCTTACGTGCTTTCCGGCGCAGCCATGAACGTATGCCACAGTAAGGAGCAGATGATCGAATTCCTAAACTTGGCAGCCAAGGTTTCCAAAGAATATCCGGTAGTTGTTTCCGAATTCCTGCAAGGGGCGAAAGAGATAGAATTCGACGCGGTAGCCATGAATGGCGAAGTGGTCGAGTACGCCATCTCCGAACATATCGAGTTTGCCGGTGTCCATTCCGGTGACGCGACATTGGTATTCCCGGCACAGAAGATCTACTTCGAAACAGCCCGCCGTATCAAGAAGGTCAGCAAAATGATCGCCAAAGAGTTGAACATCAGCGGACCGTTCAACATCCAGTTCCTAGCCAAGAACAACGATGTGAAGGTTATCGAATGTAACCTGCGTGCATCCCGCAGTTTCCCGTTCGTATCAAAAGTCCTGAAACGCAACTTTATCGAAACGGCAACCCGCATCATGCTTGACGCTCCTTACACCAAACCGGACAAGAGTGCATTCGACATCGACTGGATCGGTGTGAAGGCTTCGCAGTTCTCATTCGCCCGTCTGCATAAGGCCGACCCTGTACTGGGCGTAGATATGAGCTCTACAGGTGAAGTAGGCTGCATCGGCGACGACTTCAACGAAGCATTGCTTTCTGCCATGATCGCTGTCGGAAATAGAATCCCGCAGAAGAACGTACTGGTTTCTTCCGGTGCCGCCAAGAGCAAGGCTGAACTGCTGGAACCGTGCCATATGCTGGCAGTCAAAGGTTACAACATCTACGGAACGGCTGGAACGGCTAAATTCTTGAATGAAAACGGCATCTCTGCGACAGCAGTTTGCTGGCCGGACGAACAGGGCGACCTGAACATCATGGATATGTTCAGCAAGCACGTGTTCGAACTGGTTGTCAACATTCCGAAAGACCACAGCAAGCGCGAGCTGACCAATGGCTATAAGATCCGTCGTGCAGCGATCGATCACAACATTCCATTGATCACCAACGCCCGCTTGGCAAGTGCTTTCATCAGCGCTTTCTGTAATATGGACGAAAAAGACATCCAGATTAAGAGCTGGCAGGAATACAAGTAAATAGGAATTTCATTATATTTGTAACCTCATTCAGGCACGGAAGTATTGGACTTCCGTGCCTATATTCATTTAGACTTATGTACAGACTGCTGACCATTCTCATTTCTTTTCTGTTCACGGCACATGCCATGCGCGCGTCAGTAGCCATTCCTTATGTATTTGTAAAAAACTATACGGTCGACGATTATAAAGCGAGCTGCCAGAACTGGGGCTTTTCGCTGACACCCGACGGTATGCTGTATGTCGCCAACAATTCCGGCCTGCTTGCTTTCGACGGCAACACATGGAAACTATATTCGCTGCCGGGACAGGAAGAGGTGACCGGCGTAACGAACTACAACGACACGATCTACACCCGCAACGAGACGATGTTGGGAAGCTGGACATACGACAAAGACGGAATCCTCCGCTACCACCCGCTGGACACGGTCCCGCCAGAAATCCGCTTCACTCCACCCCCTGTTGAAATACCTTTTACTTTACCGAAAGAAATACAGGATGCACAGCCGAGTGCCTTCGCTACCAACGGAACGCTCTTTTTCATCGGAACCCTCACACAAGGATTATATATCACAGACTCCGACGGTACGATCCTGCAACACCTGTCTTTACAGAACCAACTACAAGACAATATCGTCCGCTTTATCTGCGTACAGGACAACCGGCAAATCTGGGTGGCGCTCGACAACGGATTATCACAAATCTCTTTCGATCCTCCGATCACTTTGTTAGGAAAAAGAAGCGAGATCGGCAAACTGGTGAATGCCGGACTAGATGGCGAAGAGTTGTATATCCAAACCAACCTCGGCTATTTCAAGCGCTCATTGGGAGCCACAAGCCCTTTCATCGCCGTAAGCAAAGCCGAAGCGCAACCTTGCTTTAGGATCGAAAAAGACCCCGCTCCGACCGTTAAGAAATTATTTAGGGACACGGAAGCAGTGGGCGTATTTGCCGATGCCGAACATGTTTATCCGGCCGGTGACAACCTCTACTGGCTTTCCATCGAAAACGAAGCCGGACTGTTTCACGTAGCGGACGGCATCGGAACATTGAAATGCCGCCTGCTCTTCGACAATTACAATATGAACCTCGTGACGAGAGGCAAACGGATCATCCCTTTGAACGACTCCCTGGTCTTGGTCTCTGCCATGCAAGGGACTTTATTGGTCAATATCCGGGAACTGATCGGCAATAGCCTGGGCAGCACTCCCCTGAAAGTTTCGGGACTCGAATACGTCGATGCTTCCGGTATCCATCACTTGCCGATCAACACGCAACGCATTTCTCTCCCGCACAACTTCCAGGAGTTCAATGTCTGGGCAGGCACCACGATATTCACCTCCAACCACCAGATCAGCTACAAGATCGAAGGCGTATCTTCAGACTGGTCAGCCTGGCAACACGACGGGAAAATCACTTTCCTGCAATTGCCGGAAGGGAGGTATGAATTGAAAGTCCGCAAATACGTCATCAAGGGTCCCTATCCCGAACTCACACTGCCCATCGAAGTCCGCCCTCCCTGGTATAATACCGTATGGGCATGGCTGGTCTATATCACACTCGTCTGGTTTCTCGTACAGGCCGTGCTCCGCTACAACCTGAAGAACCTGCATAAGGAAGAACAGGAAAAAGCCGAAGCCGAACGGCAAGCCGAGCAACAGCAGATGCAGGTCATAAAAAACCGGATGCTCGAAGCCGAACTGCAAAACAAGAACAACGAACTGACACTTCAGACAACAGCCCTCGTCAAACGCAACCAGGCCATCCAAAGCCTGTTGGAAGAACTGGAAAAACAAAAAGAAACGCTAGGCGAACGTTATCCGAACAAACTCTACATCCGCATGAAGACGCTGATGGAAGAGACTTTGAACAACCAAGCGGACTGGGTACTGTTCGAAAGCTATTTCAACAGCACGCACCAAAATTTCATGGACCGCCTCAGACAGCGATACAGCGATCTCACGACAGGCGATCTCCGCATCTGTTGCTTGCTCCGCATGAATCTCTCCACAAAGGAAATAGCATCCCTCATGAACGTATCCGTACGGGCAATAGAGCTGCGCCGATACCGTCTAAGGAAGCGTTTGGAGCTGGAAGGAGATACGAATCTCGTCGATTTCCTAATGAATTTCTGAAAATATTTTCTCAGATTTTCACATCTTATATACTATTACATATCAGATAATTAAATGCATCATAAAAAGACATGAGAAAGTAATGTTGTAGTATTTCTTTCCACTCAAAGCACTTGCGCAAGCCATGTAGTAGTCCTTTCTTTGTACGCTCCTGCGGATTATCCTTTCTTTGCGATCAAAATCTAATTTTCATACATGATGAAACACGAACTGGAAGATCAATTAAAGGCGTTCGAGAAGAAAGGTATCGACCGCCGCCACTTTTTCAAACTGATGGCAATGGCCGGTTTACTGACTGCTGCAAGTACCCAAAAGGCAAAAGCATTTTCAAGCAAAGCCAAAGGTAAAATTGTAATTATCGGCGGAGGTGCTGCCGGTATCAGTATGGCTGCCCGTTTAAAGAGTTGGCTGGACAAGCCGGATATCACTTTGATCGATCCCAGTGACCGTCAGTTTTATCAGCCGGGGTTCACCTTAATCGCATCGGGTGTATATCAACCGGATGACGTCTGGAGAAAGCAGGAGGACTGCATACCCAATGACATCAAATGGATTAAAGATTCTGTTGCTGCCGTCGATCCCGTATGGAATCAGGTAACGACCAAAAATAACGGAAAGATCGCCTACGACTTCCTGGTCCTGACTCCCGGAATCCAAATCAACTGGGAAAAGGTAGAAGGTATCACGCAAGCGACACTTGGACAAGGGAACGCCCACAGCATCTATGATTTCGAAGGTGCACAAAAGACTTGGAAAGCCATACAGGAATTCTCCAAGACGGGTGGACGTGGAATCTACACTGATACTTATACCAAGCACAAATGCGGAGGTGCTCCCAAGAAAATCTGTTTGTTGACAGAACACTATACCCGCAAACAGGGTACACGCGAAACGGTGGATCTGAATTTTTACACAGCATCCAAAGAGCTGTATGATGTCCCGTTTTTCACTCCCCGCTTGTTGGAAATCTACAAAGAGCGTAACATTCCTATCAACCTGAATGTACGAGTGAAAGGTGTGGATACGGCTGCCAAGCAGGTTCATTTCGAGAAGATCGAAACAGTGGGCGATCAGAAAGTCTACACTCCGTTTGTAGAAGATTATGATTTCCTGCATTTCACACCGCCGATGTCGGCCCCCGATTTTGTAAGAGAAGCCGGACTGGGCTGGACGGAAGGTAAACTGGCTGCCGATGCCTGGGTTATGGTAGACAAAGAGACACTGGTACACAAAACATATCCGAATATCGTTTCCCTAGGAGACGTAGCCGGAATCCCGACCAGCAAAACATCCGCTGCAATCCGCAAGCAAGTGCCGATCGCAGCCAAGAACCTGATCTCGCTGATGGAAGGCAAAGAACCGGCAGAGAAATACGACGGATATGCCGCCTGCCCGATCGTGACGGACTACGGGCATGTTCTCTTGTGTGAGTTCAACTATAAGAAAGAGGCGCAAAACTCGTTCCCGTTCACGTTGCTGGACACATCGAAAGAGCAATGGGCCGCATGGCTGTTGAAGGTTTATTTCCTGAAACCCATGTATTTCTACGGAATGTTGAACGGTTGGGCATGATAACTTAAAACAACTCCCTATAATAAAAATGCCAAACTGAAAATCCCCCGGCTCGCTTGTAAGAGTACGGGGGGATTTTATTTCCTTCCGGTTCTATCTCTTATGCTTGACCAACATCAACACGGGATTCGACTCTTCGTCCAAACCGGCCGCAATCTCTTTCAACCCGCCTTTCAACTCACCTTTCCCATAGGCCTCGACCAGCCGGTCGGCAGAAAGAATCTCATAGGCGGCCACTTCCTCGTTTCCGAGACGGGATATCAAGTCCACCCTTTTCCGGGTCGTATAATCAGCATTGAGCACTATCGGCTTGAATACAACCTTTTCACGGCTGTCGTACATCAAATCCGTAGTCGGGAAACCCCTTCCTTTTTCAAAATTAAACTCTTTTCCAATGGTTTGCATGAAACAATAACGACCAGTGTTCACCCCCATCGTAAGGAACATATCCGGATTTTCCGCCGGCTTTTTTACGATGAACGGGATTAATTTGTCTTTTCCGGGAATATAGCGATACACCGTATCGGAAGAGGTATCGGCAAGCAGCCAGTTTCCCTGGTCAGGCGTGATAGAGCGAACGGAAGCGACAGCAACCATATCCCCCTTTTGAACAAACGGAGCCTTGATTATGTCAAAAGGAAGCGGAATTGCCCGGGTGACACTTCCGTCCTGCTTCGATATGAGTGCATGGTAAAACTCCTTATCCCTTTTCTGCCCGTCCTTATAAGAAGCAGACATATCGTAGCAGATCAGATTGTCGGCGTCATAATCGAACACATCCAGATACTGCGCGCCCTCGGCATGCTGGAAACTCCGCTTGAAATTTCCTTGCAAGTCATAGACGAATATCTTCTTGTTCGAAGCACTATTGACAAACATCTCGTCTTTTTCCTCATCCAGGATGATCCCGTTGATAAAAGCATACTCCTCGGCTCCCTGTCCCTTCCGATTGATTTTCCTGACCGCCTTGCCTGTTTTTCTGTCAAAAACGAAGATATTGCCATCGTTGAGCAGATTCGTCACCAGCACGAACCGCTTTCCTATCGCCTTGACACTGCCTTGGGTGATAAACTCGTCGTTCGTTTCCAACGGGATGTATTCCACATCCAAAAAGTCTTGAACAACCCATTCCTTTTCCGGATAATCGGCTTTTACATCAAGAGTCATAAGTGCCTCGACCGTTTCCTGCTGCTTACAGCCGAACATTCCCATGAGAGATAAGAGGGTAAGCGTCCCAATCGTTATTCTTTTTTTCATTGCAAATTGAAATTATATTTCATTATTCATTTGTTGGTGACACTTTGCACCGCTACTTCCTTCCTTTTGTCTTGATTGCATGCCACGACAAGAATCAAAACGACAAGGAAGGTGCCATATTGAACTATCTTATTCAGACTCAATCACAATCTATACGCACAAATGTAATCATTAATCGTGGAATATGGTCTGACACATACTTCTTTTATCAACGACTTCATTACAAAAAACGAATACCTGATGGACCTTAACTGTACCTGTGTTTTAACAATTACCGCCACTCCGATTTCACCAAGGCAAACAAACGGTGCAGTCAATGTCTCAATATAAACCATTCATTGCAAGCAGATTACAGAGGTTTTTCGTTCATTGCGTTTCAATCCTACATCTTAGAATAAATATATTAATAATATATATATATACTCATTTCCTTGTGCCCTTTTAAACCGGCATAGAAAAAGACACGACAGGAACGAGAAAAATCCCTTCTTTCGCATCCGGAAGTCCGGTCTTTTACCTCCCGAACTTCTTGGTTTGACACGTCAAAGTCCCTTGTTTCGTACACAGAAGTCCCTTGTTTCAAGGCTCACCTTGATATTGCACGATCATCCTCACCTGCAGCTCCGGGTTTGCCCCCCATCCAACTGGACAACCGTTATCCAACTGATGCCGACATCGAATCCGGACCGTAAAGGGCCATCTATACCTGCTACCCGTAACGCCTGACGTCGAATTCATTCCTCCTCCTCATCCCCATCGTTTCATTGCCCTATAAAGATAAGCAATAAATGCTGATATTCAAAATATAATGACATCTATTTCCTACCTCTTCCTACCTGTTTCTGCACCGATCTTCGCCGATCTTCCCGAAACGGTATTCCTGCCTGTAGCGGGGCCTTATCTTCGTACTGTCATCGATAATGAAAAAAAATCCTTCACCTACACAATCCACTATGCAACAAACATATAGATTATTCTCCACAAACTTTCGTTGCCGGTTAGTCCTGCATCTTCCGATAGTAACGCGGACTGTAGCCGGGCAGCAATTCCGGATGGAACACCCAGATCAGGTCTTTCAGCAGGTAATCGGGATGCAAAGGAAATTCCTCATAATAAGGGACAAGTCCCGTATTGCAGGAATAAATCCGGCGGTTCTTAAAGGCATCGAAGTTCTCGTACGGCGCGTATTCGGCACGCAGGTCACCGTAGGTCATGTCTTCGGACTGGTTATACTTAATCAGCCACATATCGGCATGGATAGCCCGGTCGAGTACCGTCTCGAAAGCCAAAGGCGTACTTCCGGCTCCGGGGAGTTCCTTGAAAACATAATCGGCTCCGGCATCGGCATACATATTGGCGATATAGCTATCTCCCGCCGGCATAAACCAGGAAGCGCCGAACTTCTTTTCGGAGATAACGGTCGGGTGAGGCATATCGGCCGTGACCAGCTGTTTCAGATCGAGATAACTCTTTTCCGTTTGCCTGAAAATGGAATCGGCCAACGCTTCCTTACCGAACAGCATCCCGTAGAAACGAATCCATTCGGTACGTCCCAACGGCAGCGATTCCATATAATCGGCTCCCTCGATAATGGGGATTCCCAACTTCTCGACCGGCCCGTAGCCACTATTCTGGAAAGGGGAAACGATCACAAGCTCGGCCCCTTTGTCGATCATCATCTCCACATTAGGGGCGGTCGCCTCTCCCATATCGACAATCCGTCCGGCTTTCAGCCCTTCCCGGATGGCAGGGGTGTCCATATAGCGAGGCTCGCAAACGCCTATGATCCGCCCTGTCTCGCCCAACTGGTCGATAATAGCCGCATGCACGGATGTATAGACCACGACATTCTGTGCCGGAACCTGCACGACCGTTCCTTTCGGAAGGTTTTCGGGAACAGGCCGGTCACGGTCTACCAAAAGATACCGTTGCAACAGGCGCGTGCTGTCCCACGGATCACGCACTTCAACAGCCGTATAGCCGTCGAAATGATGCACGATAAAACCCTGGGCGTAGCGGATGGTGTCGGAAGTTAATAAATTATTTCCAGCAGAATTTTGTACTTTGGGTTGTATACACGAAACAGCCCAAAGTACAAGAATTACGAAAAAACAAATTCGTTTCAAGTGAATATATTTTTACTTATTAGTCATAAATACAAAATCGGCCGGATAAGGAAGCGTTTCAAACTGAGATTTCAGCTTTCCTTCAGAAGAAAAGACATATACATCACCGTTATTCTTCTTATTACTTTTTCCTACATAGATATCACCTGTTACCGGATCTACCCCGATGCCATTAGGAGAGCTGACTACTGTTCCGTCCGTAATAAAATTATCACTTAGCAATTTTTCATTTTTCAAATCATATTTATAGTACTTCACTTCATTTGCATAATAATCATTAAACATGATATAAGCGATATCATCCGCAACTGTCATTTTATAAGCCTTAATACCTTCAACAGTCTTTACTTCGTCAGTTTTAGCATCAATACGTTGTACAATATACGATTTGTCATCTGAATAGTCGCTCATGCAAATAACATATACATCCCCATCGGAATCTGAATAGATATAATTCGGATTCAATGATACTGTAATCGTTTTTTCAAACTCAAAGCTATTTATGTCGACAACAGAGACTCTAGTACTTTGGCTCGGCCAATTCATACCATCTGTATCAGCTGTATAGATGCGCTCATTAGCAATCGTTATACCATCCGGATTAGGTCCAACTTTTACATAGCCTTCAACAGCCATCGATGCAGTATCGATTTTAGCCACATAACCATCGAATGTTGTCAGATATACCTTACCATTGTAAGCTGCAAACATACGAGGAGGACGTATTGCTCCTTGATCGTCTGTCAAAGTCAGTTGTTTCAGACTTGTGGCATCTGCTGCATCCAAGATTTCAACAGTTTTCGAGCCATACATCGATACATATAGTTTCGAACCATATTTAATCATATGCTGCCCCATATCGCCTAAAGCACGATTGTTTTGCTTCTTAAAAATATCTTCAGTTACCTTCCCTTCTGAGTCTAAATAAGAAATCCCAGCATTGTTTCCTCCATAATCACCGCCATTCAGAATATAAACCCCTGTCACTTCTGTCGGAACCTCTATATCCGGTTCTATCTTATCATCATTACAAGAAGAAAACGCTAATGCAACAGTTGCACAAGCAAAACAAGCAAACCAATAAAAATTCTTTTTCATTTTCAATTACATTAATTGTTTGTTAATCAATATCTAGTCTTAATATATAAAAACAAGTCCTCCTCGGAAAGAACGTCCAGGC
>OMCD01001373.1_pt1 | contig 14817 bp, 18 predicted proteins | sample 1674171 | NCBI WGS metagenome assembly OMCD01 (sample SAMEA103958149, study PRJEB25191) | human gut metagenome | biome: human-associated habitat [ENVO:00009003]; feature: intestine environment [ENVO:2100002]; material: feces | place: Germany | collected 2013/2015
TTTATTTATTAACTTATTAATTTATTTATTTATGTTTTATTTAAGAACTATTACTAATGGGATAGAAAGCAATTTACCCATCGGAGAACAGTATGCTAAGGTAGATATTCTTAAACTATCTTACAAGGGAGAAGCCAAACAACTTATAGAAGAGTTGATAGGTATGCAGTGTGATTTACCTGAGAGTAATATAGTGCTGTTTCCTAAAGGGATGAGCTTTAATGATAGTGTAGTAATATATCCAGGACCTGGAGCAGTACACTATATAGTTGATGAGAGGGGTAATACATTTGATACTCTTCGTCCTGTTTACATTATGTTTAGTGATTTTGAAGAAGATAAGGAGAGTTGGGCATATCTCTTAGATAAATGGGATAGAGAGAAGAAACAATCCGTTAATACTAATAATAAATAAAAATGGAACAGAACACTAATCGCAGTAAGATGTCTACTGAAGAATTATCAGAGGCAGTAAATTTAGTAAAGCTTGATAACTCCGGAGTATTTACAGTTAAGGATATTAGAAAGGCACTTAAAGCTAAAGGCATACCTATGAGTAGTGAGTTTGCTACAACTTTAGTTCAACATGGCTATATTGTAAAAGCTGGATTGACATTCCAAGATGGATACAGTTGGTCTAACACCGAACCTATTCATATGAATAAAGTTGCAGAACTAGTAGCTATTACTCGTAAGAGAGTAGCTGCTCAAGCAAGGAAATACTATCATAAGAAAGAAGCTGTACGACAAGGCACATGGGTTGAACAACCTAAAGAAACTACAGAGATTGAACAGGTACTTGAAGAAGTTCCAGTTCATGAACATAAGGAGCTTGTACCAGTTGATAAGGCAATTAATAAGGCTATTAAGCTGCTTACTGAGAATGGGTATAGAGTTTCTAAACCTGTCCTTATATATGAGGAAGTAACTGTAAAATAGTATGAAAAGAGTATATATTCAAATCATTGACCCACTTAATGGTACGTGTGTGAATGCGTGCCATGAATATCCGAGTGAATATCATCAAGCTATGGACGAAGTCCTTAGACAGTATGTTGGAATTAATGTTGGGTACACACTTAAAGGAGTAGATGTTGAGACCACATTTCCGGGGATGCCCCACCATTCAAGGTATTGTGGGGCTGTATCTGGAACATCTAAGCTAATAAATATAACAATCATAGGATAGTTATATAACACGAAACTGACCTGATGAGTTAGATTACATAGTGCGCACTATGTAGTGACTTAAACGTGTATAAATAAAAGTTGAAACCTATTACGTATAGATTGTATTCTGCCCTCTGCGGGTGGATGAGGTGCAACTCCTCAATGTAATATATAAGGAGAGAATCCTTATATCTCTTGTAGCATCTATGTATAACTTGATTAATAGTCAGCGCATCAAGAGTAGGTCGTCAGTGAAATTATTAAAAGGTAGATTATGTAGGTAGAATACGCTATATAATTATCTCATTTATGTATAAATAAGAGATAAAACAATGGAATTTAGTAAGAAGAAGAAAAGTCTGTACAAGACTGAATCTCCTACACAAGAGAACGCCTTCGTGAAGGGGGGATTGAAGCTGTCAGCCGAGACGGTAAGTGGTAATGGTGCTAAGAAATATAGCACTAGTAATGACGCATTTGTGGATAACTTTGCAGTGATTGCAAACTTTAAGGCACCTCGTGATTATGCTGAGGTATCTAAAGATATGTATAAGTTGTGGAGTATTAATCCTAAGAAGTGTCTGCAACTTGCAGTGTATATTAGGTTGATTACTCGTGAGACTCAAATTGTTCTTCCTAATGAAACTATCACGCTAGATGTTCAAAGAGGGCAAGGCTTAAAGAATGAAGGTATTATGCGTATGCTATGGTTAGCAATGCATCACAAACATACGTTCATGGCTAATATGCCTTACTTCATTGCTGCTGGTAGCTGGAAGGATGTATTTGAAATGATGAGCCTTGATTTACAATATCATGGCTGGGAAGGGAGAAAGTTGGATTGGAATTTCATGCGTAAGATTATCTTGGCTGGATTAGCTAATGGTCATACGAGTGAATTGGTGAAGAAATACCTTCCGACTATTCGTTCAATGAAAGAATGTAAGACTATTGAATCACAAGCTCGTACAATTATTGGTCAATATCTGGCTTCCTGCATTTACGGTAAGAAGAAGGATAAGGAGACTGATAAAGAGAATGCGGATAGCCGTGCTGCACAACGTAGATACAGGAAACTCAAACAGAGTGGAACTGCTCATACTTGGCAGCAATTAATAAGTCAGAAGAAGTTGCTCGAACTGGACTTCGATACCATTCATGGACGTGCTTTAAGCCTATTAGTAGGCTCTAAGTTCTTGAAAAATCAGGGATTGGTAGAGAAGTATTCCAAGTGGATAAGTGGTCGCAAAGTGGCTAAATACACTGGATTCGTGTTTGAGTTGTTCCAACCACTTGGTCATAGTTATTATGCCAATAGGCTCGAAGAGTATAGAGAACAGACTATTAATGCACAGTTTAATGGTTTGGTTGAGACTGGAAGACAGAATCTTAACCAGGGTAGTAAGCTGTTGGTAGTTAGAGATATATCTAGTTCTATGACCTCTCAGGCAGTTGGAACTAATATGTCTTCTTATGCTATTGGTAAGGCAATGGCATTGTATTTCTCTGCTTTACTAGATGGTCCATTTAAAGACGCTTATGCTACATTTAGTGGTAGTTGTAAGCTCTGTAGATGGCAGGGTAAAACTCCTATTGAGAAATGGGCTAATGATGAGGATGATAACTTTGGTAGCACAAATCTACTATCTGTGGCTGATATGTTTGTCAAGCTAAGAAGCACAATGAAGGTTTCTGAGAATGAGTTCCCAACAGGAGCATTATTGATTAGCGATGGTGAGTTCGACCCAACTCACAGCTGGAGTTATACTAGAGGGGCTAAAGGGGCAAATGTTACTAACTTTGAGGCATTCAGGAAGAAACTGCTTGATGGTGGGTTTAGCAAGGAGTATGTAGATAACTTTAAGCTAATCCTTTGGGATTTGCCTAATGGTTATTACAGCAAAGATATCCGTCCTAAGTTTGAAGACTTTGCGGATGCTCCGAATAACTTCTATATTAGTGGCTATGACCCTGCTGCTGTAGCATTTATCTTGGGAACTAAACCATTTAAAGCTACACCTAAGAATGCAACAGAGTTGTTCAATGCAGCTATGGACCAGGAACTACTAAATAGACTGGTTATTGCTGAACGTAAAGTGTTCAGTAAATCTAAAAAGAATATAAAATTTAAAAACAATAAGAAATGATTAAGCTTAATACATTACTTGCTAAGGTAGAGCATGGTACATCAATGTTCAATAGAATGATTGGTGATTACTCCGCTTTCTTTAAGAATAAACAAGGTATGTTTGAGGGTATTAAAAAGACTTTCAAACCAAGAGATGGCTATGCAGAAGATGCTCGCTATATGGGCACTACTAAAGTAGCCACAACTGTGGAAGAAAAGTTGGAATGGTTTGAGGGTAATGCAATTCCTCATTTGAAAGACTTATTCTCTGTTGAAGCAACTAATTCTGCTGGTGCACCGAGAGTTGAGTTAATAGTAGATGGTATTTCATTTGGTAAGTTGACTGCTCTTGACCTTATGAGGCTGAAGACTATTCTAACTAGTAAGCAGCTAGAGGATATGTATACCAACATCCCAGTGCGCTCTGATTCAGAGGTTTGGCTTGAAGGAACTAACGCAGAATATCAAGGACGTGACATCTATGAAACAGAAATGTTGAAAGGTGTAACTCGTACTACTGAATCTGAGGAGGTTATCCTTAAAGACCCGAATCTTGACCCAGCTAAATTACCTGCAAATTATAACGCTAAGGTTACCGTTAAGAAGAAGACGGTAGAAACTGGTGATTATACATTACAGAAGTTTACTGGCGCATGGACACAGAGACAACGTGCTGAATTACTGCAAAGAAGAAGTAAGATTCTTGCAGCAGTAATCGAAGCATTGAAGGTGGTTAACGATAACGAAGCGCAGAGTCCGAATCTCAATGTGGAGAAACTCGTTACATTCTTACATCACGGTAAATAAAATTTAACAAATATTGACTAAAGCTTTAGCTTAAGCCTCAGCATTACTAAATCCTAGATATTTAGCATAAGCATTGAGTCAAGAGCTTTAGCTTTAGCCTTAACGTAAGAGGCCAGTAGCTTTAATAATCAATTGATTAAAATCTGACATACGAGGGTTCGAATCCCTTGCGCGCCTCTACATAATCCTTTGTTTAGAGGTAGGTATATTTACTAAATGTAGTATATCTACCTTATTTTAACATGGCGCGTTGGTGAAGTGGCTTAACACATCAGACTTAGTAAAAGCTTTAGCATAAGACTACTGAACGTCATCTTACAACTAGGGGCTATCATCGAGGATTTTCGAGTTAGTCCTTAGGGGGTTAGCTTAACGGTAAAGCACAAGAACTTTTAATTCTTGGGAGTGGAGGTTCGATTCCTCCACCCTCTGCTTTGGTAGGTTAATAATAATTATGGACATAATCAAACTACTAGTCTGTGAAGATAGGTAGTTACACAGGGAGATGCGCAAATGGCAAAGCGACAGTCGCTGGACTGGAATACCTATTCTAGGTGGGTATATTGGGGGTTCGAATCCCTCTCTCCCTACAATTCTTTGTAATAAATTGCATTTACTAGCAGTTGTCCGTCTGTGAAGATAGGCAACCATGAGCCAGACATTTAAGATTTGTTAGTATTATGGGATATTGTAGCATATCCGGTTGTTACAAAATTTAACATTATTCACTTTGTAGAGTCTAAAGATTACACTATCTTTGTACTCAGAAACGTTGAGAGAACGTGATTGTGTTTGTGTTTTATTTATCCCATTGTTGAGGGGAGTGCGCCACAGTTGGAGAGGTGGGGCAGATAATATTGTAATAATTTTTACAAACTTTTAAGTGTTTAGTAATTGTATTAATTCTAAGAAGCAAGGTGATATGGGAATGTGTTATGCAATAGCATACTATTCTAAACTAGGATGGACAATTTCAATCCCTGTCACTGATTCTCAAGATTATGATTTAATAGTAGATACAGGAACTAAGTTATTAAAAGTACAAGTAAAAACCACTGCACAAGTAAGTGAACATGGTATTTATATTGTAAGTTTAAGAACTTGTGGAGGTAATAAAAGTGGACATACTGCTAAAACCTTCGATAATAATCAATCAGATTTATTGTTTGTATTAACAGACAATGGAGATTGTTATTCAATTCCTAGAGATGCTATTACTTCTAAGAATACAATTAACTTAGGCGAGAAAGTTTTAATGTATAAAGTATCATTATTTTAATAATGGGTACGCAGCGACGATGGTGGTTCGAATCCACCCGTACCCACTATACAATATTATTTGTTGCCTTCGGGCTGAGTAGGTTCGAATCCTACCACTCCCACAACAATATCTGCTAAAGTCAAGTGCTTTGGTAAAGAGTATGCTCGTCTGTGAAGATGGGCATATTTCGTCTTGCAGGATTAGTACAATGGTTAGTATGTCAGACTTCCAATCTGAATATGAGAGTTCGATTCTCTTATCCTGCCCAAATTTGCGGGTATAGCTCAACTGGTTAGAGTGCCACCTTGCCAAGGTGGAAGTTGTGGGTTCAAATCCCATTACCCGCTCTCTGTGACAAATAGAGTAGCATATTTATAATGGTGCATTGGTCTAATGGTTAGGATACTAGACTGTCTATCTTGGGGTACGAGTTCGATTCTCGTATGCACCGCATTCTTCCCCAATCCTCCAAAGGGTAAGACGGAGGCGTGTAGCTGAGGAGCCAACGAAGGAAAATCGCGGTATCACACTGACTTTATATGTGTGAGAGCATTCGCTAATAAGGCTCTCCGAAATATTTTTAGTGGAGGTTAGGTAAAGCTAGCATAGCCTAATGACAGGAATTTAGTCCATAATAGATGGAAGTCCAATGAAGTGAGGATTGAAGTCTTCCTTATGTCTAACTAAATTCCTTTATTTAACATCGCGGATTAGAGAAGTGGTCTATCTCGCCAGTCTCATAAGCTGGAACACTCATAAGGTGTCGCAAGTTCGAATCTTGCATCCGCAACTAAATTCAAGCATATGGAAGAGAAATTAGATTTAATTATTCAAAAGCTGGATACCATTACGGAGAGATTAGATAAAGCTCTTGCATTGATAGAACGCATTCATAAAGATACAGAGCCATCTATTGAGAATAATGCGTCTGAATATCTTCTAAATGTATTAGGTGATGTTACTGGTGATGTTATAATGCAAGGCTTAACTGGTAACAGATAAGGACAATGTGTGGGGTGGTAGCTCGTCAGGGTCATAACCTGAAGGTCGGCGGTTCGAGTCCGTCCCCCGCGCCTTTTCAATTATTAAAAGTCAAGATTATGAAATTAGAACTATTAGAAGAAGTACCCGTATGTAAATTCCTCTCAAACGAGGTAGCTGATGATTATCCAAGTGATAAAGTTGGAAGCATTAATAATCTTTATAAGGAAGTTAAAGCTGTTCGTAGCAGAAGTCATAATTGCTCCATGGCTGCATTTAGAAGTAGAATAGCGCAGGTTACTTACATATATAATACTATGGTAGTAATCTTTAACTCTATGAGTAAGGATGAACAAACAGAGGAACTTAAAGAAAAACTCAATTGGGTTTACGAACAAATAAACTCTATGTGGGAAGGTCACAATGAGTGGTAGGATATTACACCAGGCAATGCTAAGTGGAATACGCTTAGGACTGTTGTAGTTACGATAGAGTATGAGGGGTGAAACTCATAACTCGCTATAAGAAAGCATACAGCAAATCTATTCAAGCATCAAACTTTTAATTTGACACCGCTAAGAACTGCTTTCTGTTAATAGGCACATCTTCCAATGGTCAGGAAGCTACCCTGATAAGGTAGTAATCCCAGTTCAATTCTGGGTGTGCCTACAATGATTACTAATGATACTAAGCTCAAGGTTATACAACTCAAACAATCTGGAATGACCTACAGTCAAATCTCCGAACAGTTAGGGATTTCTAAAGGTAGTATATCTACTATAGTAAAGGAGGCAGGCTTAGGAGTAAGTAAACCTGTTGAAATTACCGAGGAGTTGTTAGGTAAGATTCAAGAAAGATATAATGAGATTGGTAATATCAAAAAGGTAGCCGAGGAATTTCATATCTCTTATAGACGGCTAGCTAAAATAAAGTCTTTCAGTAGAAAGACAAAGAGTAATTATGAATGTGTAAAAGATAGTAGAGTTAGGAAGAAACTAGTACTTGTAGAGTACAAAGGAGGTAAGTGTGAAAGATGTGGGTACAGCAAATGCATTCATGCACTGGAGTTCCATCACCTTAACCCTTTGGAGAAAGACTTTAATATTTCTAGTTCCTCTAAACCTATAGAAGAACTAAAGAAGGAAGTTGATAAATGCCAACTTCTCTGTGCAAACTGTCATAGGGAAGTCCATCAAGAAATAACGTGATTTTAAGAAGTCTAACAGCAAATTACCAATCCAACATTTGATTGCTATTCAAATTAATGATTACAGCGACTTCTGCTTATAGTCCCTTAGCTCAGTTGGTGAGAGTATCTGGCTTACATCCAGAGGGTCGTAGGTTCGAACCCTACAGGGACTACTTATTTGTACATATTTTTTTAATTTATAGAAATGAATCTTGATAAGAAATCTTACAGCAAGCTAAGTTACTTCCTATAAGTGAATATAGATTTCTGAAGTTGTATGGTTAGCCAAGTGGTCGAAGGCAGCAGGCTGTTAATCCAAGGGTTGTCAGTTCGAATCTGACACCGCCCTCAACCTAGAGAGGTTTCACGTACTAAATAATATGTAAAAGAGAACTTCTACGTAGATTTGTTGTGAAACAAGTCTACTATATACGTCCTTAGGCTTAATGGTAAACCAGTTGACTCCAAATCTTCTGTTCCATGTTCGAATCGTGGAGGGCGTGCAAGCGATTAGTTATAATAAGAAGACTTACAGCAAACTTATTTAAGTGTATGGTTCACAGTTTACCCGAAACGTAAATCAAAGTGGTTCGATTCCACATAAACAGTCTTCTGTCAATAGGGTAATTTGGGAGTGGTCACCCAGCTACATTTGGGATGTAGAAAACTCGCGAGTTCGAATCTCGCTTACCCTACTAAATCTATTCATTAAATTTATTCATTACAAGAATACTTACAGCAAACAATTAAGCAATTCAAACAAACAGTAAATTTGTCTTAAACGTAGGTTCGATTCCTGCCCTTCCCACCATTGTGTGGCTATTTAAATGGGAAGGTTGAAATGTTGGTGTAGTCCGAGAGGATGAAAAGAAGTATTCTGACTTAAACAACAGCTAGACACACGTTCAAAAGATAGGCTTATCCAGAGAGATAAATGGTGATAAAGCTGCTGTTTTAAGTAATTACATTTGGGGAGGTAGCATAACTGGCTAATGCACCGCATTTGCACTGCGGATTATTGGGTTCGAGTCCCACCTGCTCCACGAATCTTTAAGATTCATGCTTCAACAACTTTTGTTTAAATTAGACCCAAATAGGGAACATAGATGCACGTAAAGTAGTATTTATGTAGGGATGGCTGAGTGGTCTAAGGTCGCGCTCTGCAAAAGCGTTGTTCGTGGGTTCGAATCCCACTCCCTACTCTATTTTGAGTTTAACAACAAGAAACCTTACAGCAATATCTTTCTGCCTTGTAAGCCGTAGGTCATGGGTTCGAGTCCCATAGGTGGATACGTCTGCCTTAGCTTAGCTGGTAGAGCAACGTATTTAAAATGGTTTCTGAATCCACATCTATTGTTAACGCAGTAATGTGGGTTATTTGCACTGAGAGCTGGGTTGGTAGGAGCAATCCGTCAGCCTCCGACTTTTAATCGGATGTTCCAGGGTTCGAGTCCCTGTCAGTGCACTATGCATTATACATCTCAAGAGACTATTGATTTAATTGTTTCTCTTAGAAAAGAGGGTAAGAATTACACCCAAATAAGAGAAGCAACTGGATGCAGCAAAGGCACAATATCTAAGTACTGCACCCAGTATGGTGTATCTAAAGACCCTAGAAAGGTTAATGAAATTACACCAGATTTATTACAAGAAATCCAAGAGAGATATAACGAACTAAAGAGTTTAAAGAAAGTGGCGAAAGAATATCATATATCAGCTAAACGACTTAGAATAGCGGGTATAGAAATTCTTAATCCTCAAAAGACTAAAGAAGAATTAACTTCTCAAGCATCTTGTGCAAGAAAGACTAAGTTAAAGGCTATCGAATATAAAGGAGGAAAGTGTATAGTATGTGGACATAATAAATCTATTAGAGCTTTACAATTTCATCATTTAGACCCTACTCAGAAGGACTTTGGAATTAGTGGTACTACTAAATCCTTTGAAAAATTAAAACCTGAACTTGATAAGTGCGTTTTACTATGTGCAAATTGTCATGGAGAAGTACATGAAGGACTATTAGATATAAATAAATTTATATAAGGTGCTCATAACACCTCCTTTCTACTGCAAGAGGGTATACAGCAAACGCTTTTACAATCTAATTATTAAGTGTAAATGTCTTCCGAAGTAATCCCGTAAGGGTGCAGGTAAGACTAGAGTAGTACACTCAATCTAAATGTACTAAGCTATGAATAGCCCTACCATGCTAGGACAAGTATGGTGTCTAATTGTTCTAAATTGGGAGAATAAAGACATTAAATGTAAAACCCGTGCCCTCTGTTAAACCTATCCTTAGCCCTATATGGGGAGATGGATAGGTTTATTTAACTAACAAGATTAACATATTTATTCAGTAACTCTTATTAATTATGAAAGCAATTAGACTAATTAAGAAGGCTGTTAAGTGGTATTTAGAGAAGAGTGCAAACTCTTACGCTTACCCTACTGGAACTTTCCCTATTACAAAGGAGTAAGTTCCTATGACGCTGAAGGATATGTAAATCACAACTTATGGAGGCTTGCCAGAACGGTAATGGGCGAGACTTGAAATCTCAGGCAACGTAATCATTCGTTGAGTAGGTTCGACTCCTACAGCCTCCTCACTATTAATAAACAAAGTATTATGAAAGAAAGATTTAGAGCAGTTAACAAGATTAGTAAACACAAGATGTCCCTATTATGGGATAGAGCATTAGCCTGTTTCTATAAGGAGCACGCTGTAGTTAAAGCTATCCAAGATGGCTTTACTGATGATAACAACCAAACATTGTTAAAGAGATTTCAACATCTTAAATCTCTCATAATGAATGGGCACTTTAAAAAGATGCCTCGTAAGATGAAGAAGGCATTTATAAGAGAACTATCAGCAAGATATAATCTTTGTCTGATTGTATTACAACATTGGGATGACTTTAAAGCATTAAAATAACATGATAGAATCAATTATAGTAGATATAGTATTTGATTGGACTTTCCTTAGCCCTTTAACTGAAAGAAGCAATGTGGAAACAATTAGAGAAGTGGACAACACACAGGAACAAACAATGGCGCAAATGCAAGTTACGCCAGAAGTATATTACTAGACTTGAAATGGAAATGTTTTGAGTTATTTAATTTATAAGAAGTCTTACAGCAACAACATTAGCAATTCGATTATGGTTCGACTAGCCTGGGTTCGAATCCCAGCAACCTCCCTTATTAACGTACATGGAGGTTGTAGTGTAGTGGATAGCACAGTATATGCAAACAAGAGGCTTCTGAGGGATGCCCCGTTAGCTCAGTGAATAGAGCAACGCCCTTCTAAGGCGTGGGTCGATGGTTTGAATCCATCACGGGGTACAACTTATAAAATAATTATGGATAAAGATATGAAGTGGAAGCATAGGTGTGAGGTATTCAGAGCCTCATATGAAGTAACGAGTTGGTTGGACACTCATCAAGATGTTAGTGTAATATCTATATCAGTTTGCCATGTCACGGAGTTTAGTGAAAAGTATATAGTCTTCTACAAAATTCCTATGGATTAAATATGGTGTTTATAGTTCAACGGCTAGAATAGCTGATTGTGGTTCAGTAGATGTGGTTTCGATTACCACTAGACACCCAATATTAAGTAGCATGAAAGTAAAATTAATTATCCTGTATATAGTTATAATCATCTATGTAATTATATATTGGTGTTTCGTTAAAGATTATAACCTATGAAAAGAACAATTACAATAGATTGCCCAGATGGGCTAATACCTGTTTACAATAACAGAACTGGTAACATTGAAATAGTTAAAGAAGATGCCTTTCCTATAAAGACATATGAGGATGCTGAAAAGCTTCTAGGAACTACAGACCCTACAACACAATCCTCAATTGCTATGGCTAAACTCCGTACCATTATTAGAGCGCTGAATGGCCCAGACTTTCAACCTGGGTTACTGGAAGGGTCAGTATATGTTCCTAGGCTTCTTTTATATAAGAGTGAATGCACTCCTAAACATAGGGATGTAAAAGCAATCATTGAATGTGACGGCGAGCAATATTCAATGGTCGGAGGGTCTTTCAGTGGTAATTGTTACGGGTTAATGGTAGACTATTGGGGAGGTACTAACTTAAATTCCTTATCTCCATTGGCTTGTAGGACAAGAGATATAGCTAGGTATGTATCATCCCAATTCACAAAGTTGCTGTTTGAAGCTCTGGGAGGCTATAACATTAAAGGAGCATCTATAACGTGGCTTTAAATCCATAATATATTTCAGTAAGAGGTTTTAAATCCAATATCCTGTTTGTTTTTACTCTTACTGACAGGGATGCGTCTGTAACGCATAATGGGGCGGTAGCAAAGTTGGTCTATGCGGCGGACTGAAAATCCGAAGATGGTGGTTCGATGCCCCCACGTCGATTAGTGGACGAGAATTAGTAACAAATACGGTTCTCAGCTGTTTTACAGAGTTACAGGTTAAAGAAACTCTGTATGGAGAGTAAACCTTGATGGTGATAGGGACTACCTGCTAAGTAGTTTCGTACATGAAAGTGTATGTGGTTCGATTCCACTGCTCTCCGCGAATGTTTGGAGCTTTTATTATAACTTAAAAAACTCTATGTTATGAATGAAGTTCAACCGTTGAATCCTAAAACATTGGAACAAAAGACTACAGTTCCTAATGTAGTGGTAGCTGTAATCAATCAGCTTATAAGGAAGAATTGGAATGGTAGTTGTAGTACTATTCGTGTAAATGATATTCTAGCATTTGTTGGCTTGGTTACTAATTATCCCATTGAAGTCATTATGGGAAGTAACTGGGTAGAAGCTGCTAAGGCTCTGTATCAAGGCTATGGATATAAAGTAGTCGAGACAGACAGAAGTGGTGACAAATACTTAGAATTTAAATTGATTTAAATGCTGGGTTCGAATAACGGCTAGTTCGTCACACTTTCGATGTGAAGATAGGGGTTCGATTCCCCTACCCAGTACCTTGTAGTCCTCCTTAATCCTCAATAGGATAGTTAGGCTACACTGTGAACGAACAGAGGAGAGGAGTTCACACGTTGGCTAGCAACGTAGTACACAATGGTGGGATAGGAACGGCTAGCACCCACCTTAACTGTTCCTATAATACTAGTTAAATTCCGACGGGGAGTTGGAACAGTTAAATGCTCCTATCTACTAATGGTTAGGTAATCGGTCTCTCAAGCCGAAAATACAGGTTCGAATCCCGTTGGGAGTACTATCTACTAGGTCGAACTCACACCTCCGCCCCACGAGCCGAATGTATTGGGGAGAAATTTAAAGGGTCTTTTGATAGGAGGAATCCACATAGGATTTAAAACACAAGAAATAAGGCTAATCCTCCATCCTAGTAGTTAATCGAGGGCGTAGTGTAATGGTTAGTACGCCTCCCTGTCTCGGAGGTAGAAGGGTTCGAATCCCACGCTCTCGGCTAAACATAGTAAAAATTACTTTATTACAAGAAGGCTTACAGCAAACCAATTCTAAAATTCAATCAATTAAAATGAAGGACGTAGGGTTCGAATCCCTACCTATACCGCCAAAGTCCTGATGGGTATAGTCGTCTAGTGGTAGGATGTATTAGAAACAGGCTAGTCTTCTGAGCGTACATCTAAGTATGTACGCTAATTCGCCGTCTTCGCATAGTGGTCGATTGCACCTCACTTGTAATGAGGTTCCGCAAGGACACGTCCGTTCGAATCGGACAGGCGGCTCAGTTAGTACTACAAAGATTGGCATTTGCAAATGTTTTATGTAAAATGATTTATGAGTAGCTTTAAAGACGGATTAAGAAGAAGTGGTCAGAGTGTATTGGATGCAAGGGCACAGAACTTGTATGAAATGACTAAAATTGAAGAGGAACGCTTCATTCAGGAATGTAAGATGAAAGTTCTTCGTATCAAGAATGAGTTAAACAAACACAGAGACCTATCTGTAAAGTCCACTACTTCGTTAGAGGTTGGTAATGGCTTTGACCCGAAGGCTTGGGTAGCTAAAAGGCATCAATTGGAACGTGACCTAAGAGTTGCTAACATTGAGTATGCTTTGGCTCTTAAAGTTGACGGAGAAGAGTTTCCAGCTGACGAAACTGAGGAACAAATTAACGTAGCAGCAGTGCTAGAAGAGGATGCTAAATTGAATTAATCTATGGGAAGTGGAAGTTATTCTTTTGCAGCTTATTCTTGCTTAGCTAATGAAAGGGAATATTCAACTAAGTCAGCTGATGCTGTCTTTAAGAATCGTTCTCTATCGGCTAAATCAGACATTAAATTGTCTAATGTAAACGCAAGAAGCTTTAACACTCAGATTAAACCTGAAATGGTTGATACTGGTGTTAGGGAGAGTAGAGATAGCAGTGAACACCCAGAGACTACTCCGATTATCATTGCTCTTGATGTTACTGGTTCAATGCGTAGAACACCTCATGAAATGATTAAGGATAACTTCCCTAAACTCATGGATGCTCTAATGCAACTGGGAATCAAAGACCCTCAGCTATTATTTATGGCTGTTGGTGACCACGAGTATGACGATTATCCAATTCAAGTTGGACAGTTTGAGTCTGATACTGAGAAGATTGTAAATTCACTGGAAGAGTTTGTACTCGAAGGTGGAGGTGGAGGTAATGCTGGCGAAAGCTACTTACTTGTACACATAATCGCTGGGTATCACACTGAAACAGACTCATGGTTTAAAAGACACAAGAAAGGTTATCTATTTACCATTGGTGCGGATGAGGCTGTTAAGAAAGCTCAAGAGCAATATAACGTCTATCATATTCATGTTACTAATGGCAGTTATGGCACAAGAATTGCTCCAGGTTGGAAGGATTTGCTCGGACAAAACGTACTAACTTGCGATTCACATAACATTCATAATGTTATTGCTGAAGCCATTAGACAACACGAAGACCTCACTGGAATACCTTATGAAGCAACAGCAGTAGCTCCTACCAGTGCAGGTAAAGAAAGTGGAACTTATACCTATTAAAAGTAGATGAATGAAATTGTATTAGGCTCGTTCTTTGGTGACGAGGGTAAAGGACAAACTGTCCATAATTTGTGTAAAACACATCCGAGAGAAGAGACAATAGTTATTCGCTTTAGTGGTGGACATCAAGTAGGACATACTGTAAGGCATGGGGAGCTTGAACACACATTTAGTAATTATGGTAGTGGTACTTTACTTGGAATACCAACGTACTGGTCTAAATACTGTACAGTAGACCCTATTACTACTATGGAAGAGTTGGCTGATTTAAATAAAATGGGAGT
>OMCD01001388.1_pt1 | contig 14648 bp, 8 predicted proteins | sample 1674171 | NCBI WGS metagenome assembly OMCD01 (sample SAMEA103958149, study PRJEB25191) | human gut metagenome | biome: human-associated habitat [ENVO:00009003]; feature: intestine environment [ENVO:2100002]; material: feces | place: Germany | collected 2013/2015
TTGAATTAACACGAAACCATAAACTTTTTCAGGCTAATTACCTGATGGGAGCAGGCGATTACAGAGCTACCTTAAATTCATACAAAGAACTAGACTCATTATTTGAGCAGAATCAGCAGTTCTGGTCAAATCCTCCTATATACTATTTATCTGTACTCGAAGGAGTACTCGGTAGCCTGCGGTCTGTGAGCAACTATGACGAAATCCCCTACTTCCTTGATAAATTAAGAAAGCTTATATCAGACAGCACTTCGCTCGAATTTAAAGTAAATGCAACTTGCCTTCTCTTCCAATACGAACTATTTCCCTATCTGGATAAAGGAGATTTTTCGAAATGTACCCAACTTATGGCAGACTACCAGGAAATACTTTATGATAAAGAAGCCTGGTTAGGCCCTATTCGAAAAAGTGAATTATTGCTTTACACCACACTCGTACACATTGGTAACCAAGAATATAAAACTGCTAAAAAGTATATCAGCAACGCTATCATAGACCATAACATAAAGTATCTGCCTTTAATGAGAACTATTCGTCTGGTCCGCCTCATCGTCTTTTATGAAGTGCAGGAGCATGAGCTAATCCAGTATGAATCCCGTTCCATCACCCGAAGTCTATCTTCGCCCAAAGAGCAGACTTTTAAAACAGAACGTATCATTTTATGGTTTCTGAATAAAAGAAATATTCCCATCCTGAAAAAAGACAGAGAAGCATTTTTGGAAAAGTTGTCTCCTGAGATTCATGAATTATATAATAATAAATATGAAAGTCAGCTTTTACGCCTCTTTGACTTTACGGCGTGGATGGAATCCAAAATTCGGAAAGAAAAACTGTCTGAAGTCCTCAGAGCACGTGCTAGCGCAAAAGAATGTTAAAGAGTAAGGTGTCTGATTCGTATTTCAGACGATAAAAACACTCTTTTCAAATCTCCATTTTCTCTTTGTAATTATATAAATTCGCTTCACATTACCTCTATATTCTCTCCTCTATACAAGGAAAATCCAATATAAGATATCATTTTTGAGATTATATAAACCAATTATTAATGTAGAAAACTATGCATGATTATTGCTTTCATTTGCATAGTCTTAATTTTTAATACTATGGAAACTATATCAATTCATAGACCCAAAATTGTAGTCATCGGTAGTTGCAATACCGATATGGTCGTGAAAGCCAACAGACTACCTGTTCCCGGAGAAACCATACTAGGCGGAACCTTCTACATGAATCCCGGTGGCAAAGGAGCTAATCAGGCGATTGCAGCCGCCCGACTGGGAGCTGAAGTCACCTTCATATCCAAAATCGGATATGATTTGTTCGGCCTGCAAGCATTGGAAATATACAGATCAGAGAAAATTAATACGGAATATATATTTACCGACCAGAAAAGTCCGTCCGGAGTTGCACTTATCTCCGTAGATTCTTTCGGTGAAAATAGCATTATCGTAGCACCGGGAGCAAGCCGTTCGCTTTCTATTGAGGATATCAATAAAGCCGAAGAAAAAATCAAGGAAGCTGATATTATTCTCATGCAACTTGAGATTCCCATAGACACAGTGGAATATGCAGCTACTATTGCTTGCAAATATGGGAAAAAGGTAATCCTCAATCCGGCTCCCGCGTCCAGCCTGAGCAACTCATTCTTAATGAACGTGCACACCATACTCCCCAACCGCATTGAAGCGGAAATGTTATCCGGAATCAAAGTGATGAATATAGAAAGCGCTCATCGTGCCGCTCAGGCTATCGGAGAGAAAGGTATAGAGAATGTTGTCATTACTTTAGGTAAAGACGGGGCTTACGTAAAAGAGAAAGATGAATATACCATGATTCCCGCAAAGGAAGTAGAGACGATTGACACAACAGGTGCCGGAGATGTATTTTGCGGAGCATTCAGCGTCTGCCTGTCTGAAGGGCATTCACTCGCTAAATCTGTGAAATTTGCCAATGCGGCGGCAGCTATAGCAGTCACGCGAATCGGTGCACAGAGTGCGATTCCTTATAAAAGAGAAGTTGTGCTATAAACGAGATAAGACCTAGGTTAAACACATAAATCTGTTCAAATGAAAGTAGTAGTTATTGGAAGTTCAAACATCGACATGGTTGCACAAGTCAACCATCTCCCGGCGCCTGGCGAAACAGTCGGAGATGCCAGTTTCATGCAATCCCTCGGGGGGAAAGGCGCCAATCAGGCTGTAGCAGCAGCAAGACTCGGGGGATCTGTAACGTTCATTACCTCTTTGGGAAATGATATGTATGCAGAAATTCTAAAAAAACACTTTAAGAAAGAAGGTATCACTACTGATTATATCATAGATGATGTTAATCAGCCCACAGGGACTGCACTCATTTTTGTTGCCGACAGTGGTGAAAACTGCATAGCAGTAGCTCCCGGAGCTAACTATTCTTTATTACCCGGTTCAATTATTCATTTTTCAAAGGTAATTGACGAAGCAGATATCATAGTTATGCAAGCCGAGATTCCTTACGAAACGATTAAAAGAATAGCTCTTCTGGCTAAACAAAAAGGTAAAAAGGTATTGTTTAATCCCGCACCCGCCTGCCTGATTGATGAGGAGCTGATGAAAGCCATTGATATACTAGTCGTCAATGAACTGGAAGCAGCCTTCATCTCAGGAATTGAATATACAGGAAATAATCTTGAAGAAATCGCTCTAAGCTTATTACAGGCAGGTGCACGCAATGCTGTGATCACATTAGGAAGTCAAGGTGTATATATGAAAAACGACAAAGAAATCATTCAGCTTCCCGGATACAAAGTAAATGCGATTGATACTATTGCAGCAGGTGACACGTTCTGTGGTGCATTGGCTGTAATTTGTGCCCAAAGGGAAATAGACCGAGATGCATTGAGTTTTGCGAATGCCGCGGCAGCTATCGCTGTTACACGTTCTGGTGCCCAACCGTCTATTCCTACTCTCGATGAAGTAAAACACTTCATGTTAGAAAAAGAATTAGCCTTATCATTCAACTTTTAAATTTCATGGATTATGAAAACTAATCGACACTCTACTCTCTTAAAGAAAGCTGTCCACCTGATAACTTATAACTCAAGTCATAAGCTTATCTGCCTGCTGGGCTACCTACTTTTATGTTCAATGAATACATATGCTCAGAATTATGTATCCGGAACAGTAAAAGATAATAATGGAGAACCTCTACTGGGAGTTTCCATAAAAGTAAAAGATGGGAATATAAAAGTCAGGTTGACAGAACTTGACCAAAAAGTGGCAAGTTTGTATAAGTCACAAAAATCTTTAGAGCGCGAAGTCACTTTAAAGCTGACACCGGTAGTCATGACAACCAACGGTGAAGCAACTTCACTGACTGAATACCCGGAAATGCAATCTGCCATCACTCCGGTCGCAACTCCGGCTGTGGATACGGAATACTATATAGTAGGTGATCTAAACAGCTGGCAGATGGACAAATCGACAGCCACAAAGCTCGAAGTAGACAAAGACAATCAGTATCTCTTTTCAGTAGTCGTCGAGTCGGAAGAGAAGTTTGATTTCAAGATTGTCCCGGGAAGTGCGATAGAAGCTCCGGATGCCTGGCAAAGAGCCTTGGGTGCTTCCAAAGTAATAGAAGATCCGGATCCGGGATTATTGGCTTTCAGGGATAAAGAAGGAGCCGACCCGGATAATCTCACCTGCGCCGGCGGAAAGAAAATGAAAATTACGATTAATGTAGAAGATTATACATACACAATCAAGGAGGATCTACCCGAGCACATGTACATCAATGGATCTCCGTACAGTCTTGGGTGGGATTGGGCAGTAGCTCCTGAAATGGTTCCTGTCACACAGACTCCCGGAATGTTCTGGAGTATACAATATTATACGGCGGGAGACCAAATCAAGTTTGCTCCGGTTAGAAAATGGGAAGGAGACTTTGGTTATGACGAAGAAATCTTATCTCCGGAAGCAATTGATTTCGCCGAATTAACATCCTCAGGAGGCAATATTGGCATTGGTAAATCCGGATGGTATCTGGTAATTGTCGCAGTGACTACAGAAGGAAAAACAATTTCATTCCGTTTGCCGGAAGTTTACCTGTTGGGAGGTGTGATTAACAATTCGTGGAATTGCGATGAAACGACCTTGTTCAGGATTCCGACCGATAAAACAAGCGACTTCATATCACCGGCAGCAACCGTTACAGGCATGGCACGTATTTCTACTACGGCTGTAGATGCCGGAGGCTGGTGGAAGAGCGAATTTACACTTGATCTGGCTAATGAAGGCGATGGTACTATCGTTTACCGTGAGAATAAGAACGTATCGGATAATCTAAGCGAACTTGGCTACGAATGTAATGTAAAAGCCGGTCAGAAAGTCCATATTAACTTTACGACAGGCAAAGGTAAAGTCGAATAACTATCAGACACTCTTAAACAGCACAACGAGTAGAATCAATTACGATCATATCTCAAGTCTCCCTCTTCGGGAAAGAGGAGATTTGAGATATGATCGAAATCTGACACACTCAAAGCTAAATATAGTACCACTACATTGGAAGAAGAATTCTAAAATAAGGCTTATGAAAGACTTTAAATATATTTGGCTCCTTTTATTGCTGATACTCAACAGCTTTGGAGCTTGTTCAGATGATGATCCGTTGATGCCGGGCGAGCGTCCTTCGTCCGGAACTGATCCTGCCCCGGAAGAACAAGTTCTCCACGACGGATTTAATTTTGATCCGGCTATTCCTAAAGCGGATGAACCACTGACTATCACCTTCAAAGCACCCGAAGGAAGTAACTTCTATGGTTACGCTGACGACTTGTACTTACACTCCGGAACAGGAGCAAACTGGACAGGTGCACCTACATGGGGAGATAATCAGAATAAATACAGACTGAAAAAGACAAAGGACAATGTGTGGAGTATCACCCTTTCCTCATCTATCCGCCATTTCTATTCTGTTGCTCCATCTACTCCCTTACAGACCATTAACCTGATTGTACGTGATGCGGAAGGTAGCCAACAAACCTACGATTACGCAACTTTAGTAGAAGATAGTCAAAACGGATTTATCTGGGAAGAACCGCAAAAAGCCCCTCTCCCCATATCCGGAGAAGAAAAAGAGGGTATTCATATCCATTCGGCCACTTCGATAACGCTTGTATTATATGATAAGGACAGTCAGGGCGGTCATAAAGATTGTGTATTTGTAACAGGTAATTTCAACAACTGGAAACTGGATAGTCGCTACATGATGAAATATGACGAAACAAACCATTGCTGGTGGATCACTCTGGAGGAATTGACTGCCGGTGAAACACAGTTCCAGTACTTTGTGTACAGTGCTTCGGATGGCGGTACTTACTTGTGCGATCCTTATTGTGAGCAAGCATTGGAAAAGGGAGTGGATACCAACTTTCCCACTGGCGCACAAGCACCTTACGTATCAGTCGTAAGCACAAACCCACAACCCTATCAATGGAGTGCCGGAGAATTTGAGATGAAGAATAAAGAAAATCCGGTTATCTATGAGCTCTTGTTGCGGGATTTTACTTCCAGTGGAAATCTGGCAGGAGCAATGGAAAAGCTGCCTTACTTAAAAGAACTGGGAATAGATGCTATCGAACTGATGCCTGTACAAGAATTTGCAGGTAATGACAGTTGGGGATACAACACCGGACTATACTTTGCACTGGATGCCTCGTATGGAACTCAAAATGAATATAAAGCTTTTATTGACGCCTGCCATCAGAATGGAATCGCCGTTATTTTCGATGTAGTCTACAACCATACGAACAATGATAATCCGTTTGCCCGTATGTATTGGGATACGTTTAATAACCGCCCTTCCACTAAGAATCCATGGCTGAACGCTGTAACACCGCATCAGAAGTATGTTTTTTCACCGGATGATTTCAATCACACTTCAGAACAAACAAAAGCTTTTGTCAAACGCAACCTGAAATATCTGTTAGATACTTACCACATCGACGGTTTCCGTTTCGATTTCACCAAAGGTTTCACACAGAAACAGACAACAGGTGATGATGATTTGGCGGCAACCGACCCTGCTCGTGTATCAGTACTGAAAGAATACTACGAAGCCGTAAAAGCTGTCAAAGAAGATGCAATGGTTACCATGGAACATTTCTGTGCAAATGAAGAAACAACTTTAGCCACAGAAGGAATTCATTTTTGGAGGAATATGAACCATTCTTATTGTCAGTCGGCTATGGGCTGGAAAGATAATAGTGATTTCTCCGGATTATATGACACCACCCGTCCGAATCAATTTGTGGGCTATATGGAAAGTCATGACGAAGAGCGGTGTGCCTATAAACAGATTGAATACGGAAATGGAGCCTTAAAAACCAACCTGTCCGAACGGCTCAAACAGTTATCATCCAACGCCGCATTCTTCTTTACGGTTCCAGGTCCGAAAATGCTTTGGCAATTCGGCGAAATGGGGTATGATATTTCAATAGACGAAAATGGACGTACCGGAAAGAAACCAGTCCTTTGGGAATATCAGACAGAGCGTAAAAGCTTGGTAGATATTTATACAAAACTAATCACTCTACGGACAACACACTCCGATTTATTCAACGCTTCTTCTCAATTTACCTGGAAAGTCAGTTATAATGATTGGGATAATGGACGTACACTGACATTGAAAGCTGTGAATGGGAAACAACTTCATGTGTATGCGAATTTCACCAATGCATCTATCGATTATACTATTCCTGAAGGTACATGGTATCTATATCTGGAAAATGGGAATCCCGTGGAGGGAGAAAAAAAAATCAGTGTTCCTGCACACGAGTTCCGCTTATACACCAACTTTGCCGAATAACGAGCGGGTGTTTTGAGCAGAAAGGAAGATTTAACTAATAAGCATTGAAGATTCTCTAACGACAAAGGCACAAAGATGGCAGGTTATTTTTCTGCTACTTCTTTGTGCCCTTGTTTTATATTTTGTTCCGTATTATGCCTGACCTTTTATTTTGTTGAAACATAATTAGACCTGTGTCTCTCCCTCGATATACTCTTCCAAAAAGAGATTCTCTCCGTCAAACACGGCATAAGAGAAGAAGTTAATCCAGTCTCCCAAAATCAACACACGGGAGGTGGCGCTCAACATCAAATCCAGTTCAATGTGACGATGTCCGTAAATAAAGAAGTTGATATTGGGATGGCTTTTCAAGTAGTCTTTGGTATATAGTACCAAGTGTTCCTTGTTTTCTCCCATATAATCCGGTTCCTTTCCGTCCGCCCGTTTTTGTCGGCTGTGCTTAGCCCATGTTAAACCCAATTCAACACTCCAGCGGGGATGAATAGCAGAAAACATCGTTTGCAAAGTTTTGCTGTGGAACATCGAACGAAGTAGCTTGAACTTCTTATCCGGATCACCCAAGCCGTCACCATGAGCAAGATAAAACTCCTTTCCGTAGATTTCAGTAGTCAATGGTTCGCGATGCATGATGACACCACACTCTTTGGTGAGATAGTCTCCACACCAGATGTCATGATTACCTATAAAAAAATGCACCTCTACACCCATATCTGTTAGTTCGGAGAGCTTCCCCAAGAAACGGGTGTACCCCTTAGGAACTACCAGCCGGAATTCATACCAGAAGTCGAACATATCTCCCAGTAGATAAATGGCGGAAGCCTTATGCTTTATACTATCGAGGAAGTTCACCAAACGCCGTTCTTGAGTACGCCCGTGCTCAATAGCACGAGAACCAAGATGTGCATCGGAAAGAAAATAAATGTTCTTCATTTAATTACCAGTTACGAGATCTAATAACGAATTACAACTTATAAAATCAGAGCACTGCCTGACATAGAACGATTAAAGAAAACCTAATTCCAATTTGGCTTCTTCACTCATCATGTCTTTATCCCATTCAGGTTCGAAGACCAGATTGATGGTGGCGGAATTCACTCCTTCTACTGACTCCACTTTTTGGCGAATATCCATAATAAAATCAGCAGCCGGACAATTGGGAGCTGTCAGCGTCATATCGAGTGCCGCTTCTCCACTATCGGAGACGTCAATCTTATAAATCAGTCCAAGATCGTATACATTGACCGGAATCTCCGGATCGTACACTGTCTTTAGCATAGCTACAATCTTCTCTTCTATTTCAATTTTTTCCATACGTCCTTATTTATTATGTATCGCAAAGATAGAGATAAAAAATGAAACATAAAAAATTAGGCACGGAATGCGTATCCCGTGCCTAAAGAATATATCATTTACTCTCTATCTCCGGTTACTAAAAAACACACCGGAACAGTAAATTGTTGTAATGAGTAGTCTAAATCTACTTTCTCACCGAAATCTGTCTGTTGTTGCTCCACTTCTTTCAGTTTTAATTCATTCAGTTCACGACGGCGGCGTTCCAACTCCAGTTCAGCATCACTCTTCTTGTCCATGGAGAACGATTCGGATGGCTTAGGCAACGCTTCTTCTTTCTTATCAAATATCAATGGATACATTGGAGCGGAAGATGTTAGTTCCAGTTCACCGCTTACGGGCATCTGTGATCCCTCAAACAAAACACTGGCTCTTACCTTAATCTTTCCGGGAGTCGTGGTCGACTGGATCAATACGGGAGCACTGCCCCATTTCACCGGAGCAGGATTTGCCAATACATTAGCTCCGCCCAAAATACGTCCCTCTCCTTCTACAAAGAACTTGATATAATAATTATTCAAACGCTTTACATTTCCATTCTTATCTGTGATTTCTGCCACAACAGTAACAAAATCAGATCCATCAGCACGCAGTCCGATTCCTTCGTTGTCTACTCTCAAACGAATCTGTTCTGCACGGCGGGCGGGCATTACTTTATGTGTAGCCACCACCTTGCCATCCATCAGTCCCTCTGCCAGGAAATAGACGTCCGCATCATGCTTTTCACGAGTCATCTTCTTATCAACCATAAAGTCAAATATCCCGGGGAAAGTTATTACCGGAGAAGGCATTCCTTTTCGTGTCTTGTCTTTTTTATAGGTATAAGTTTGCCCATCTTTATTCACAGTCAAACGAACTTCATCGCAGTTGGAATACACCGTTACATCTCTGCTTGAGAACGGTGTCATCTCGTGAGCAATATAAACCATCGGTCCGCTTTCTGCCAAACTCTCGGAAACGACAGCCGGACGTTGCGCCTTAAACATATAATAGGAATACTTAGGCTGACGGAATACATCCATCAATCCACCATAGAACGGGTCCGGATGGTATCCCCGCTGATGATCGAACGAATGCCACAAGCATCCGCCCACATGCCAGGGAGACTCTTTATACAAACCATCATAGCAAATGTAATTATAATAAGGAGAAGCGTAATGAGCAGCCTGTATAAGCATAGGCTGTTCTCCCCAGTTACGGGCTGTGCGACTTGGAGAATTGTGCGAACTCCAATCATCGACATTATCTCCCCACTCGCGTGTAAAATATGTAATTTTAGGATCACGTTTTGAAAGATCCATCGGATGGGCAAACTGTACCGGAAAATATTGCGAGCCCTTGGCTTGCACATCACAACCGGAATAGCAGGACGGATAAGGATATTCCTCATCAACAATCCCTTTCACACACCCGGCAAAATCTTCCGGATACCATGTTTCATTCAAGATCGGTTCCCACAGCCATACACAAGGATGGTTACGGTCACGACGAACCATATTACGTATATCATTATAAACCCGTTTGGCAAAAATGGGTTCGTTATTCCAGAATTGCCATCCCGGAGTATTCACGATAACAAACAGACCAAGTTCATCACAAGCATCCATAAAAGCAGGATCTTGCGGACAATGTGCATTACGGATTACTTCCAGCCCCAAATCTTTCAGTTTCTTGGCGTCACGCCAGTGAATACTATTGGCAACCGCATTTCCTACAACTGCAAAATCCTGATGCCGATTAGCTCCCATCAAAGGTTTACCATAAGGTTTTCCATTCAGCCAGAAGCCATCTTTTCCCTTAAATTCGATACTACGGATACCGACACGACGACGATAACCATCTACTACATTTCCATTCTTATCATAAATACGCACACACAGATTATACAGATAAGGTGATTCAGGAGTCCATAAATGCGGCTGCTTCACTTTCATCTTTCCATTATGACTTGTCGCAGTCCCTTTACGGATATTCAGTTTCACATCTGACGATGCCACTTCTTTTCCTGCACGGTCTACTAAAGAATAGGAAATTTTTCCTGCAAAGCCCTGTTTGTCTTCATTACGTATATGCGCTTTCAAGAGAATATCTGTCGATTGCTCCGATACACGATCGGTGGCAATAAACAGTCCGCCTCCTGCTATTTCGTTCTCGTAATTCGGATCCGTGATAAACACATAATTATGTGCAATCAGCCAGCAATCCCGATAAATACCTCCCAAGTAGGCATAATCTAACACATCTTGTGGTTTTCCAGGCGCATAGGTCGGATCGTCGCTATTATCAGCCCACACCGCAATCACATTGTCCTCTCCCCACTTCAATGCATCAGTCACATCTACCGATACGGGAAGATAGCCTCCAAAGTGCTCTGCCAATAATTTACCGTTTACATAAATCTTACTTTTACCCATAATGGCTTCAAAGTGGAGAAACAGTTTCTTTCCTTTCAATGCTTCGGATGGAGTAAAGTGTTTACGATACCATACTTCCCCCTGATAATTGATGCAACCACTAGCCTCAGTAGGAAGATACTCAATACCATTAGGTAAAGACACCACCTGCCAGGCTTTGTCGTTAAATTCTTTTGCTTCGGCACCCACCGCACTTCCTTTATAAAAACGCCAGGCAGGATTCATCGAGTACACATCACGCCCGGTATCCGGCAACCGGAAGAAACCGGCTGTTGAAAATTCCGGCTCATGGGCATAGCCCATAAAAAACAGAGATAAAAGCAGTAAGCTAACAAAGATTCGTCTCATATAAAGTTTTATTTTACGATGAATGTCATGTTGTATGTCGCAATCAACCCAAAGATGTCTTCGACACACAAAGATAGTATATTCCAGATACGAATCCCCCTATTTGTCCTCTTCATATACAAAACAAGGATAAATAAGGGGATTCAAACTAATACCTGTCAGTTATTATTCATCCGGTTGAATGAGTAAAGGTACTCTGGCACTGTCGGTTCCTGTATTTTCAACATACTTGTAACCAGAGCCAGCTATCGCTTGATTCATGGATGCAATTTTATCAATCAGGGCAGCAGCATCGCTTACCTTAGTTGAAGTTGGTAAGTTTCCACCCGGATTCGAAACTCCGTCGGACATAAAATAACATTCGTTTGCTGTCACTGATCCCGTTGATATTCCACAAATGGTAACAGAAGCAGTGCCAGAAAGCACAGAAGTTGAATAACATCCTGTCAAAGTTCCACCATTTTTCACCAAACCGCCAATATTTCCGGACGCTTTGGCCACTATTTCACCAGCAGCAAACGAAGCGGTTACAGGTCCTTCGTTTCCTCCCACCAGACCACCGGCATTCACAGCTGTAAATGCAGTAATAGTCATCAAAGAATAACAGCCAGTTATGGTTCCCTGAACATTCCAACCCACAAGTCCTCCGATGGCACCTTCACCATTACCTCTATATACAAAGGATACCTCCTTGTCAATCGAAGAACCTTGTATTTGTGCCTTAGACCACCATCCGTTCACACCTGCCAATCCACCGGCATTTACTTTACCACCGGCAACAGTCAGTACCACATTACCTTTTACCTTACAATCCTTTATCATTGACGCACCAGTCTGATTATGTCCGGTAATAGCCCCCAACTTAGCATCTGCTCCATTGACAGTCAACGCTCCTCCATCAATAACGCAATTCTGAATCGTTCCAGTATTTATTGCTGCAAATGCTCCAGCTGCGCCTGACACTTGTTTCACTGTTACATCTTTAAGGGTTAAATTTTTAATGATACCATTATTAGTTATAAACAAACCGGCATCGTTTCCTGTTGCTTCAATTGTAAGACCGGAAATAGTCTTGCCATTGCCGTCCAATGCACCTTTAAACTCCGTAACCGGTACCCATGCCTCTTTAGTCGACATATCAAGATCAGCATCTAATGTAATTACCGTAGCAACATTCGTCATAACAGTCGGTTCACTTGCCAAATTTATCAACCCATCTTCTTTCTTGACTAAATACTTACCCGCTTCAGTCTCCTCATATCCCAAGTCTGCCACCAGCATAAATGATATACCATATCGCTTTCCAGCCACATATTTATATTCATCTCCTGCTACCACCGATTCGGCATTATAAAGTTCACTGATCTTTCCTTTTTTCTCTATTGTTTCCGTAGAGGAAGAATCTCCCACTTTTTCTATCGTAGCAGTAAAGGTTAATTCTGTATCCTTTGTCATGTCTGCCATCGGGAAGAAACTCAAATAACCGTATGCAACTTCATTCTTTGCCATTTCCAAACTTGTCATAGACAAAGTCAGACTATTACTTTTATCACCATACGTTTTCTCTTCTCCCGAAACTGTCAACGTTTTTGGGAAAATAGCAGCATCAGCCGAAACAACCACCTTTGTCACTTTATAGGCATCCGGTCTTCGATTGGTGAATTTAAACTGATAAAGAGCTGTCAAATGTTCAAACTTAAGATTGGTGACGGTAGTCCCATTCACCGTGCCTTTAGCAAGCATGTGCATCGTATTCTGCAGCTCTGCTTTTTGGGCACTTTGCGTAGCATCTCCCAACGTAAAAGTGAAAACATTCCCTGAAGTCGGAACATCTTTTTTCGGATAGATTCCCCAAACAGTAGCTCCCTCTTCAAAGTTACCATTCCCTGCAAATTCCACATTTCCAGACGGTTCACTCTCATCATAATTTATGGTTGTGAAATCATAGCCATTTGTTCCATTCCAAAGTGTAACCTTATCATCGGCATTCCACATAAAGGAACTACCGTCATCTTGTACGTTGGCACGTGTAGACGATTCTTTGTCCGTATTTTCATACCCCCGGATAGAAGCAACAGCCACATAAGTCTGTGATTCTCCCCGTTGCAGTTCATCCCCACCTTCAATGAAAACATCTTCTTTACAAGAGCTTAGGGTGGCTGCACTTAGCAGCCCGATCCCTAATAAAGAATAGATTTTATTCATGATTTATTTTTTTCTGTTATCAGTTATTTAAATATCACCACCATCTCCAAAATCTGATCCACCGAAGCCAGGTTCTTTCACAGCCCCCTGTAGAATCAACGGACAGTATATATTAGTTCCGGCATCCTCATTCACTTTAAAGCTAAAACCAAATTCTGGATCCTTGGCTTCTATTGCCAGATTCATCTGACGTTTCTTATCCTTGAGTTGAGTAGCTGTTACCTTACTAATTCCATTTACAGATCCGCTTCCTACAGGATTAGTCACCGTCTCGCCTACGAAATAACACTGGTTGATTCCTGTTGAATTCGAAGCGACGAAAGCTCCCAATTTATTACTTCCAGCATTATTAGTCACATTTATCTGCGTGGTCGAGTAGCAAGCCGTCACAGTAGCATCAGCATTATTAATGGTATTCTGTGCAATGAAACCGCCAGTATTATTATAGATAGTTCCACTAATTGAACCGGCTACATAACAGGCCAGAACCGTACCGTTACTATTAGCCCCTATAAGTCCTCCTACTTGTCCGGAACAAGAAACCTCAAGTTTGGCTAATGAGTAACAACCTTTGACTTTACCGGAGTTGTTCCAGCCAACAAGTCCGCCGACACAGGATGCACCACTAGAGTTACTAGGATGCTTGATTGTTACATCTGCACCGACATACGAATTTATAATAAGAGCCGTTCCATTAAAATGCTCACCAACCAAGCCACCATAATTAGAATTACCAGCACCACTCAAATTAAGGTTAATAGTTCCACTGATAACTTGACAACCTTCTATTCTTCCTTCGGAGTTTCGACCGATCAAACCACCAAAAACTACCGGTTTTATAACGGTTACAGTCACTCCCTTGACTGTACAATTCTGAATGACACTCGTTGAACTTTCGGCAGCCAATGCTCCTGCTCCCTCTGTGATATCAGCAGAGAAACTTACATTTTCCAAAGTCAAATTCCGGATAGTTCCCGTATTGGTAGCTATAAAACCTTTATTAGCTATTTGCAAATTGCGGATGGTAACACCATTACCTTCAAATACACCTCCAAACGCACTAATAGGTTCCCAAAGTTCATTACCCATATCAATCACTTTTATTCCATCCCCTGCCGGTTCATCGATATATTCTTTTTCTAAAGTAACAGTTGCCTTACGGTATTCATCCGCAATTTTATTCCATCCGAATAATCCAGTCTTATTATAGATATGAATATTTCCATCATCATCGATCATATAGCCCTCATCAGGAATTCTGAAACGATAATCTACCTCAAAATCCATTTTATAATGCTTGCCGGCTGCAAACTGATTGGCAGTAGCATCCATATCAAGTCCGATGTTATCCTCCAAATCTTTGACTTTTACTTTTTTCAGCAGGATAATATCCTGTTCCACTTCATTATTCAAAACGCTTACTGTAATATTCAGTTCGGTCGTACTTTTCATCAACCGGGTATCACCATAGGTTGTAGGTAATATATT
>OMCD01001399.1_pt1 | contig 14546 bp, 11 predicted proteins | sample 1674171 | NCBI WGS metagenome assembly OMCD01 (sample SAMEA103958149, study PRJEB25191) | human gut metagenome | biome: human-associated habitat [ENVO:00009003]; feature: intestine environment [ENVO:2100002]; material: feces | place: Germany | collected 2013/2015
ATTAACTTTTTTAGGATCTAGTACATAATCCAATACTTCATTAGCTATTTTTATAAAATACTTTATATTCTCATCAAGATCAGTATCAATAACACTTCTACAATATTGTGAATTTAATTCTCGATCACATTTTTTCCACTTATCTATTAAAGGTTCTGAAATTGCATCATAATCAGGAAATAATTTTTCACCAATAGTTTTATACGTTGATACTTTTTCTCTTCCACAAAGATATATGAGTTTAATAACTGTACCTAAACATAGTCTCATTCAAACACCTCCCAATATTTTATTATTTATAATTTTATAATATCTTTTTAAAAGGTAAGCGTCAAACTAATAATAATTAAAAAATTCAAATGAAAAGTAGTATTTTTTTAACTAAAGTAAAAAAGCTACGATTTAAAATCGTAACTTTCTTAATTATTCAGTTTCAAATTGACTGTAATAAAGTTGATGATAATAACCTTGTTTTTGAAGCAATTCTTCATGATTACCAATTTCTACAATATGTCCTTGATCCATAACGATGATTTGATCTGCATTTTTTATCGTTGATAAACGGTGAGCAACAATAAAGGTTGTTCTTCCTTTCATCATTTCATCAAAAGCTTTTTGAATTTGTAATTCTGTACGCGTATCGATTGAACTTGTTGCTTCATCTAAAATCAACATTGGTGGATGTGTTAACATAATACGTGCAATACACACAAGTTGCATTTGTCCTTGAGACATATTTCCACCATCTTCTTCAACCATTGTATCGTATCCTTGAGGAAGAGACATAATATATTTATGCACACGTGCTTTTTTAGCTGCTTCTATGATTTCTTCATCACTGGCTTCTGGTTTTCCATAAGCAATATTTTCTTTAATAGTCCCTTTAAATAACCAACTATCTTGTAAAACCATTCCATACAATTTTCTTAAATCATCTCGGTTCATATCTTCAATATTGACACCATCAATTGTAATTTTTCCACCTTGTGGATCATAGAAACGCATTAATAAGTTAATTAATGTTGTTTTTCCACATCCTGTTTTACCTACAATGGCTGTCATTGTTCCTGGTTTAGCTTCATAGTTAAAATCTTGAATTAATGGTTTACTTGGATCATAACTAAAATTTAAATGATCAATGATAATATGTCCTTGTTTATTTTCAATGATTTTAGATGTTGTTAATTCTTGGATTGTTTCTTCATCTAATAATGCAAAGACTCTTTGACTTGCAGCAATGGCTGTTTGCATTTCTGACATAACGGATGATATTTCGTTAAATGGTTTTGTATATTGGTTAGCATATGTTAAAAAGCTTGAAAGAATACCTACTGTAAATGAACCATTTAATACTTGAAATGCTCCAAAGATACCAACAGCAGCATAAACAATACTATTAACTAAACGTGTTGTGGGATTAATTAAAGCCCCATAGAATTGTGAAATAACCCCACTTTTATGCATACGTTCATTAATTTCATTAAACTTTTCTTCGTTTTGTTCTTGATAATCAAAAATATTAACAATTTTTTGATTACCTATCATTTCTTCACAATAACCATTCATTTCCCCTCTTAAAGCTAATTGTTCTTGGAAATAAGAATGTGTTCTTTTAACAATCAAAGAAGCAACAAGTAAAGAAAGTGGTGTTAAAACAACCACAATGACAGCTACCGAAAAATGAATATAAGCCATAATCAAAATAGTTCCTACAATTGTTGCAATTCCTGTAAGTAAGGATGTAAAACTTTGTAATAAACCTTGTCCAATTAAATCAATATCATTGATCAATCTTCCTAAAATATCTCCATGACTTGTAGCATCAATATATTTTAAAGGAAGAACTTGGATTTGATCAAATACTCTATTTCTTAAATCATTCGTAATATTATAAGTAATTGTATTTGTAATTTGTCCCATGATCCATTGAATCAAAGAAACAATTAAAATAACAATTCCAATAAAAACAAGTTTATTCAATAACGCTTGAAAATGAACTTGATTCTTTCCAACTAATAAATCTATTGCTTGACCTATTAAAACAGGTGTAAGTAAAGTAAAGACAACAGAGACAATTGATAAAAGTGTTAATAACATAATTAAAAAACGATAAGGTTTACAATATGTAAGCAATCTTTTAATTGTTTTTTTATCCATTGTAATCACCATCCTTACTATTTTGAGATTCATAAATTTCTTTATAAACCGTACAATTCTTTAATAATTCTTCATGACAATCAAAACCAACAAGTTCACCATGATATAAAACCATAATACGATCACATCTTTTTAAAGATGCCGTTCTTTGTGAAATAACGATTTTTGTCATTTCTTTTAATTCTTGTAATTGTTTTTGTAAAGCTGCATCTGTCGCATAGTCTAACGCACTTGAACAATCGTCTAAAACTAAAATGTCAGCTTGTTTATAAAGTGCTCTAGCTATTGTTAAACGTTGTCTTTGTCCACCAGAGAAGTTTTTCCCACCTTGAACAACAGCGCTTTCTATTCCTTGAGGAAGACGACTTACAAACTCTTTAGCTTGTGAAACTTCTAAAGCTTTATTCATTGTTTCTTCTTGGTAAGGTTTTGACATACAAATATTTTCTTTAATTGTTCCTGAAATCAATGATGTATTTTGTAAAACATAACTGATATGTTGTCTTAGTGTTTCTAATTTATAATCTTGAATATTTTTACCAGCTATTTTAATTTGTCCACTTCTAACATCATAATTTCTTCCAATAAGGGATACAAGTGTTGATTTACCAGCACCCGTTCCTCCAATAATTCCTACTGTTTCACCTTTATTGATCGTAAATGATAAGTTGTGTAACACATCTTTTTGAAGATATCCAAAGTTGACATCTTTAAATTCAATCATTTTTTCATCAGGAATAAGGGTTGAATAACTTCCTTGATCTTCTACTTGTGGTGTTGTTTCAAGTACTTCAAAAACCCTTTGATAACTTGCTGTAGCTTTATTATAGATTGATAAAACATTCGCAAAGACAATGAGTGCTTGTAAAATACTATTCATATAGTTAATTAAGGCAATAACTTCCCCTTGAGAAAGGCTTCCTACATTAACTTGGAAACCACTGGCATAAATAATAATAATGATTGCAAAGTTTACAATTAAATAAGTAAAAGGATTTAATAAAGCTTGTATTTTACCTACTTTTACTTGTTCATCTTTTTGATTTTTTGTTTCTAAATTAAATCTTTTTACTTCATGATTTTGATTTGAAAAAGCACGAATAACACGAACACCTTTTAAGTTTTCTCTTGCTATTAAAGCAATTTTATCTAATAACTTTTGAATACGAGAAAAATAAGGCATTGAAATAATCGTAATTGATAACATCGATACTGCTAAAATAACAGCTCCTACAACAAAGATCATTGATAAAGAACCACTGATCATAAATGCCATAAATAATGAACCAATCATTAAAAATGGTGCTCTTGATGTAAGACGAATCGTCATCGCTACAGCTAATTGAATTTGTACTACATCATTAATCAGTCTTGTAACTAATGATGGTGCTGTAAGGGTATCTAAATTGGCATCATCATATTGATTGATTTGATGATACATGTCTTTTCTAAGTTGTGTCCCCACACTTTGTGATGTAAGGGAAGCATACCATTGACAAACAAGTGCAAATAAATAACCAAAAACAGCTAAACCAATAAGGACAAGCCCACATTTTAAAATATAATTGGTATCTTTATAAGCAATTCCTTTATCAATGACAGAGGCCATAACAACAGGAACGCATAATTCTAAAGCAGCTTCAAAGATTTTAAATAAAAAACCTAAAGTTGCTGAAAATTTAAACTCTTTTACATATTTTAATAGTTTCACATTCTTCACCTCTGCGTTATTATATGATAAGATTTATCTATATGTAAAATATATATATTATATATTAATTATATTTAATAAATATATTATTCCCATTTAAAGGAGTTTTATGATGGATATTAGACAAATGAAATATTTTAAAACTATTGTAGAAGAAGGAACAATCTCTAAAGCTGCTAAAAAGTTACACATGGCACAGCCTCCTTTATCGATGCAACTTAAACAATTAGAAGAAGAATTAGGTGTAATTCTTTTAAAAAGAGGTAATAAACAAATTGAATTAACAGAAGCTGGTAATCGTTTTTATAAAAGATGTTTACAAATCTTAGATTTAACTGAAATTACTAAAAATGAATTAAAACAATCTTATCAAGATGTTTTAAGAATTGGGATTACTTCTTCTAATAGTGGTTTAATTCAACAAGAAAGTATTAAAGAATTTATTAAAAAGAATCAACATGTTCAATATGCTATTCATGAAGGTTCTACGTATGAAATACTTGATTTATTATTATCACATAATATTGATTTAGGGATTGTGAGAACACCTTTTGATACTTCTCAAGTAAATACTTTTTATTTAGAAAAAGAGCCAATGATCGTTATTGGGAAAAAAGAATATTTTTCAACACCTAAAAGAAAAATAAAAGATTTTAAAGATACCCCTTTAATTATTCATCAAAGGTATCTTCCTTTAATTAATGATTATTGTTTAAATAAACAAATTCAAATTCAATTAAAAGTAACTTGTGATGATAGTAGAACCTCTCTTATTTGGGCCAATAGTGGTATTGGAGTAGCAATTTGTCCCATGAGTAGTTTATCATTACCTTATGATCATTCTCTTGTTTATACGATTTTAGAAGATAAAAACTTATATACTGGTATTGCTTTTATTACTAGAAAAAATGAAGAAGTTTCAGCTTTATTAAATGAATTTATAGAATGTTTTAAATAGAGGAAAAACAAATGATACAATATGAAAAAATAGAACTTGATTACCAATTACCTATTAAATTATTAGATATTTACTTTGAAGATCATTATACAAAAACAGCTAAACATTATCATAATAGTATTGAAATTTTGATTCCCGTTTTAGGAAAACTAAAATTATTTCTTACTGATAAAGAATTGATTATTCCTCAAGGAAGCTTATATATTATTAATAGTCAAGAAATTCATGGGATGCATCATACGGAAGATACTGATATCTATAAAGGATATGCACTTCAAATAAATTATGATTTTATTAAAAAATATTATCCAGCTATTGATAATTATCAATTTATTCAACCTAATCGTAAAATCAAAGAAAAGATATTATCAGACATTTTTAAAATTATTAATGCTTATGATCATATCAATCAATTTCAAAGAATAGAAATTGAAAGTTATATTTTACATCTTTTATATACATTACTTTCAAATACATTAGATAAAAAAACAAATGTGAATTTACAAACTCTACAAGATAAAAGAATTATAAAAATGACTCAATATATTGATTTACATTATAATGAAGATCTTACAGTCGATAAAATAGCAGATCATTTTAATATATCTTCAGGATATTTATCACGCTATTTTAAAAATCATTTAAATATGACTGTTAAAGAGTATCTTATTTCTATACGATTAAAAAAAGCAAGACATGATGTTTTGTTCTCTAATTATACAATTTTAGAAATTGCTTATTTGCATGGATTTCCAAATTTAAAATCTTTTATTAACGCTTTTAAAAAAATTTATCATGATACACCTGCAAAATATCGTGAAAAAGTTAGAAAATGACATTAAAGAAGTATGTTTTTGACATTTTTGTAAGCTCTTTCAATGATAAAGTTTTACTTGTCAAAAAGAGGGAGGAAAGAAAATGTTAAAAAAGATATTTAGTTTATTTGTATGTGCTATGATGTGTCTTGTATCAACAAATCTTGTTTTTGCTGATGGAACAGTTGATATTCATGGAACATATAGCATTCATGTTAGTGGTTATGATTGGGGATGTGCAACTGATAAAGTGACATTAACTCTTGATAATCCTATTGATCATGTAGATGAAAACACATTTAAAGTTGTAGAAAATTCAGAAACTTTTGATTATAGTCAAGGTCCTGCTGGAACAATTATAAAAGCTGCTCCAACTGAACGTACTGTAAAAAGTGTAAAAGTTGATGGAAACAAAGTTGAATTAGAATTAAAAGTGAGAGCTGATACACCTTCTCCAATTGTTTGGTCATTAGCTACTCAATATAATACTTATGTTAAAGATTATTATTTTGAAATTTCTGCTAATGATACTCAATTAACATCAAATGGGCAAGTTGTTCAATCTTTAGAAATTGAAAAAGAATACACTTCAAAAACAACTTCTGCTGATGTTTTTGATTTAGGAAGCTATCAAGCAAAAGATGGTGTTAAATACTCATATGCATCTTATACACCACAAAATGATAGTGATACTTTAGTTGTATGGTTACATGGTTTAGGTGAAGGTGGAAAAGATGCTGATACAATTGCTGATAGAACTACTGATCCTTATGTAACTACTCTAGCAAACAAAGTAACAGCTTTAGCTGGTGATGAATTTCAAAATACATTAGGTGGTGCTCACGTTTTAGTTCCACAATGTCCAACTTATTGGATGGATAATGATGGAAAACAAAGCAACTTCAACAATGCTAGCATTCAAGCTGATGGAACATCTTATTATCAAGAATCTTTACATGAACTTATTGCTGCCTATAAAGAAAAAGTAGGTGCTAAAAAAGTTGTTTTAGCTGGATGTTCTAATGGTGGTTATATGACTTTATTAATGGGCTTAGCTTATCCACAAGAATATGATGCAATTGTACCTATTTGTGAAGCAGTTCCTGATTCTTATATTACTGATGAACAATTACAAGGTGTTAAAGATTTACCAATGTATTTCATTTATTCAAAAGATGATGATACAGTAGATCCTACACTTCATGAAATTCCAACAATTAATCGTTTAAAAGCTCTTGGAGCATCAAATTTACATGTTTCTACTACTGAACATGTTGTAGATACTTCTGGTCTTTACAAAGATGAAAATTATAGTGGTCATTGGTCTTGGATTTATTTCTTCAACAATGAAGCACAATGTGATGAATGTGGTGTAAAATCATTTGATTGGATCGCTCAACAATTAAAAACAACTGAAGCTCCTGCAACTGATGATAAAAAAGCAGAAAATAATCCATCACAAGCAGTAAAAACTGGAGATACTGCTCATGGTGAAATTTATGCAATGATTATGATGCTTGCTGCAGCTGGATATGTTTTCTTTAAACAAAGAAAAGAAGCTTAATTTATAGACTCATTAAATTGCTGATGCAATTTAGTGAGTTTTTTTATTTTTTTAAAGAAAAAATGATTTTTGTTGTCTATATAAATAATGGAGGGAGAAACTATGGAAACAAAAATCAAACCAAGAAATAGAATTACTGATTTTAAAAATGATCTTGTCTTTAAATTCATGTTGAGTGATCTCAATGATTCTCGCTGTTATTATTTACTTAAGATCATTATTGAAGGCATTACAGGCATTCAATGTCAGGAACTCTTTGTCTTAAACAGTGAAGTCAATCCTGAACATCTAAGTGATAAGGATATGGTCTTGGATGTCAGAGTGAAAACTGATGAAGGAAAATTAATTGATATTGAAATGCAAAACAGTTCTCTTACTAAAGAAGTCCATTATCGTTTTCAAATCTATGGAGCAAGAATGATGGATCATCAAGTCAATCGAGGAGATATCTTATACAGTGAAAATGTCCATGAAGTCTATACCATTCTTTTTGTCAATGATATCGATAGAGACAATCTTCTCTTGATCGATACCTACATGCCACGTAATCAACTAAACCATGTCAGAAAGTATAATCTGCTGACTCATCATAATGTCTATCTTCCATTTATTGATGCTGTTGTAAGAGAAAAAGGGCTTAAGAATTTAAATGCGTTAGAACTAGCTATTTATACTTTATATCATGGGATAACAGATGATATAATGTCATTAAACAGTGAGGTGGTTATCATGATGAAAGAAAAGATGGATCAGTTCAATGAAGATGAAGAACTTGTATTAGCAGCCAGTAAAAGACAGCTTGTCAAGATACAACATCATCAAGAGAAAGTAAGAATACGTCAAGAAGGTAAAGAAGAAGGCTTAAAAGAAGGAGAACTTTTGAAAGCTAAAGAAAAGACTTTAATGCTTTTTAAAAGTAAATATCCTCAAGAAAATGTTCAAATATTAGAAAACTTAACACTATTACAATATGATCAAATATTTGATGCTTTGTTGGAAAACGAAGATTTAAAGACGATTAAAAAAATCATTGGAAAATAAATCCAATGATTTTTTAATACTATTTATAAAGTGCGTTATATATTTTTAATAGATGTTCATCTCTATTTTTAATAGCTTGATGATCTTTTCCATCATGATAATCATAGAATCCTTGTTGACTTTTAATTCCTAAATGCCCTTCTTCATAAAGTTTAGCAAGTTCACTTGGAACTTTTGTATCATTGCATAAATCTTTCATTAAATAATCACTTATATGATAAAACGTATCCAATCCTCCAAAATCAGCAACTTCTAATGGTCCTAAACAAGCATATCTAAAACCTAATCCATATTTCATGACTGCATCAATATCTTCTTTAGAAATAACTCCTTGTTCTACTAAATATAAAGCTTCTCTAAGTACTGCAAATTGAATTCTATTGGCTGCAAATCCTAAAACATCCTTTTGAACAATAACGGGTTTTTTACCAATATGAATACTTAATTCTTTGATTGCTTGTGCAACAGTATCTAAAGTTTGATCACCTTTAATAATTTCAATAAGTAAAATAAGATGAGAAGGATTAAACCAATGCATTCCGATAAATCTTTCAGGTTTATAAACAGCACTAGCAAGCGTATTAATTGAAATACCAGATGTATTGGTTGCTAGAATAGTGTCTTCTCTTACTAATCTTGAAATTTCTTGATAAAAACTTTGTTTGATTTCAACTTTTTCAATAATGCTTTCGACAACAAGATCACAATTTTTAAAACATTCTTTATCTGTTGTGTATTTAAGATGTTGATGGAGCAGTTTTTCTTGTTCACTTGTTAATTCTTGATCTTGGATAAGAATTTGTGTATTTTCTTTAATTCTTTTTTTAGCATTTTCAATTGCTTCTGCTTTTAAATCATAAATAGTAACATCATAGTTATATTTAGCAAAGATTTGAGCCATTGAATAACCCATTGTTCCTGCTCCAGCAATCACAATTTTTTTAATTTCCATTAGTCGATCCTCATTTCTAATAAAGCACTTCCTAATGTTTTACCATGCATATCAATGGCAAGAGAACGCGTAACGCCTCCTCCTAAAGCATCCTCTAAAACAAAGTTTAAAGCACTGATTGAAGGAATTTCATATCTTGTAATTTTACCATGAACAATATCTTTAAAATATTCTTTTAACTTTTCTTCTGTTACTTTTTTTTTAATAATTTTGTAATCTTCATCTTTATAAGCAATAACTGAAATAACTGAAATATTTCCTTTATCACCTGTTCTAGAATGAGCAATTTCCTTTAATAACATATCTTATACCTCCAAATATCCAACAGTAATATGAAAATGATCACTAGGAATCAAAATAGATGCAATACTCACAATATCTTTAATTGTTTTGACTGCTCCTCCTCCACCAGAAGGACCATTTGTATATAAAGCTTCTACTTCATTACCTATAAGCTCAGCTTTTGCTTTTGTTTTCACTCTAGCAGCAACTCTTAATCTCACTTCATTTGGTGTATATTGTCCCATTTCATTTGAAATACTATCTTTATATAAAGAATTTACACCAATATAATCAAAACGGACTTCTTCAGCTTTTAAACCAATCATTTCAAAACGATGTTCAAGAATTTCTCTAGCTAATTTAGCTTTTGCAAGAGCATTACTTCCTCCATAACTGATTTGTCCTTCACCAATATAACAATCATGATATCCTACACTTGTTTTATAATATCCATTTGGTACTTTACCACTAGCATTTTCAATCTTTACTTCATTTTCACCTATTTGTTTAACTGTAATTTTAGAAAAATCAGCAATAACATCTGGTGTAAAATAATTTTCAGGATCTTGGATTTCATAAAGAGATTGTTCCTTAACGGTTTCAGTTGTAACAACTCCTCCAGTATTTGAAAGTTTTGAAACAACACCATCTCCATTTTCATCTACTTCAATAATTGGGAAACCTAAATTCCATAATTCAGGAACATCTTTATATCCCGGATCAGCAAAGTAACCTCCTGTTACTTGTCCTGCACATTCTAATAAATGTCCTACCCAAGTTCCTTTTCCAAGTTTTTCATAATCATCCATTGACCAACCAAATTCATAAACAAGTGGTCCTAAACTTAAAGATGGATCAGCAACTCTTCCTGTAATCACAATATCTGCTCCATTTTTTAAAGCTTCCACAATGCCAGCACATCCAATGTATCCATTAGCAGATAAGACATCTCCATCAATGGCAGATAAAGGTTTTTTCGTTTCAATTGTGACATATTCTTGGTAATCATCTAATCTTGATGAAATATCATCACCTTCCACATAAGCAATTTTTAAATTTGTTAGACCTTTACTTTGTGCCATTTCTTGACATTTTAATGCTGCATGATAAGGGTTAGCTGCTCCCATATTTGTAATTACTTTAACTGAATGTTTTTTCAATGCCTCTAAAATACGTTCAAAACGATATTCAAATAAAGCATTATATCCTTTTTTAGGATCTTCCATTTTTGCCTTTTGTGCTAAAGAAATTGTTCTTTCAGCCAAACATTCAAAAATAATATAATCAAGATTTCCTCTTTCAATTAAATCAATAGCAGGTTCAATGCGATCACCAGCATACCCTGCACCGCTACCAATTCGTATTGTTTTCATTGTAATACCCCCTGTACAAAAAGTGCTGATTATTCAGCACTTTCTCCTTGTTCTAATAATTGTTTATCGTAAGCTTTCATAAATGGTGCTGCAATAATAACATCTAAAACCAATAATCCAAACCAAACAAAGATGGCTTTAACATCCATTGATGCTAACCAAGCTTGAAGTGGTCCAGGAACTGTAAATGGTAAAGAAATATAGAATTTTCCTAAGAAACCACTACTCATAAGACCATAAGCAATAGCTACATTTAAGTTATTACAGATATAGAAAATAATTAAAGTAAATGGATTTAAAACTGTAGGTAATCCAAAAATAACAGGTTCATTAATATTGAAGGCTGTTGAAACAACGGCAATCTTTGCAATTGATTTTGATTGTGATGCTTTTGAAAATAACAATAAACAAAGAACAACAGCCATATAAGAAATATATCCACCATAAACAGTATTAAATGCTCCAGCAAAGATACATGGAAGTTCTTTACCTGCTGCATATGCTTCAGCATTTAAAGCAAGTGCTGCAGTTGTCACAGGTGTTGTAACGACACCTAACATATTTCCACCATGAACTCCAAAGAACCAGAATGTTGTCATTAATAAGTTGATAATAATGATTGATGGTAATGATCCTGTTGCTGAAAGTAATGGTTGGAAAATTGCATAAATCAATCCTGAAAATCCAGTTCCAATAAGTGCGTTGCATAATCCATCAATTCCCATGAAGAAAATAAGACTTACAACACCTGGAATTAATACATTAAATGGTGCTGCCACATTTGGTGGTACTGAATCTGGTAAACGAATCACTAAATTCTTTTTAATAAATAAATGATTGATTTCAATAACACCTATTGCAACTAAAATTGCTGTAAACATTCCACTTGCCCCTAAATTTGTTAGTGGAATAGCTGTGACTGAAGTTTCACCTACGGCATAAGCTGTAGGAATACCAGCAACACATAAATAAACTAATAATGTTGTAATTAAATTTGAAATTGTATCCATTTTATAATGTTTACATAAACGATAGGCAACTCCTAATACAACATAAATTGAAATGGCTCCAATTGTTAAGTTATAAGGAATTAATAATGTTGTGGCATGAGCTGATGCAAAATCACGCCATGCACATAAAAATGAAGTTAGTAAGTTTGTTGCTTTTACAGAAGCATCTACTGGTGGCATTGCTAGTAAAATAGCAAACCCACCGATAATTGTAATTGGTACTAAGATAGTTAGTCCATCACGTATAGCAGCTAAATGTCTTTGTTGTGAAATTTTCATTGCCACAGGAACGACATATTTTTCTAAGACTGCTTGAAACTTATTCATAAATCCTGAATTTTGTTTTTCCATAAATATCCTCCTCACTTGCTGTCATGTTTTATAACCGGTTTCATTTGACACATTTAGCATAACACGTAATGAATGGTTATGCAATATTTATTTTATTTTTTTGAAATCTCTTTCATTTTAAAAAAACATATGCTATACTTTTTTTGCAAGGAGGTAACAAAATGGAAGTTGGATATCATAAATTAGACATTACCCCAACAGTACCTGTTCATATTGCTGGGTATAATAGAAAAGAATTATCTAAAGGAGTTTTAGATCCTATAGAAATTAATTCTTTAGTTATTAAAGAAAATAATAAAATGATTATTTTTTCTATTTTAGATTCAATTATTATTGAAAATAGTGTTATTTTACCTGTAAAAGAGGCTATTTTTAAAGAATTTGGTATTCCTTATGAACAAATCATCATAGGTTGTATTCATACACATTCTGCACCAGCCTACTTTAAACCATTTTTTGAAAATGTTTATATCGATCCAAAATTACAAGAAAATCTTATTCAATCTTTTATAAAAAGTATTTCTACTGCAATTAATACATTAGAAGAAGCTACTTTATCATTAAAAATAACACAAATTGAAGGACTTTATGGTAATCGAAATACAAAAGATGGTATTGCTGATAAAAGCATAAATATTATTACATTTATGAATAGCCATTCAAAAAAAGCTATTTGTTCATTCATTCAAATGTCTTGCCATCCTACAATTTTGAATGGTAGTAACTTTAAATTATCTGCTGATTTACTAGGCTGGATCCGTCAAAAATATCAATTACAAACACAAATTCCTTGTATGATCGTTAATGGCTATTGTGGTGATGTTTCGACACGTTTTTATCGTAAACTTAAAGGAGAAGAAGAATTAGAAAGAGTTTCTTCATCCATTGTTGAACAAATGAATGATTTAAATTTATTAAATGTAAAATTTGATGATTTAAAATGCACATCATTCAAGAAAGAATATAAATATAATGGTCAAACTGATACTTTTGTTCAAAAAGAAATTCCTCATTTAAAAGAAACAATTGAAGATTCAACAGATGAAATGAAAATAGCTATCTCTAAACAACTTCTTCATAATTTAGAATTTAAAGCAAGTAAAGGAGAAATGGTTTTAAATTTATATAGTCATGTTGTAAAGCTTGGTAATATTCTCTTTATTTCTCTTCCTGGTGATATTACTGCCGCTTTAGGTAAAAGAATTGTAGATCATTTTAATAACTATCATGTTATTATTCTTGGTTATTGTGAAAATTATTCTAATTATTTTGTTTGTAAAGAAGACTATGGTAAGTATTTTGAAACTTATATTTCTCGCCTATCAAAAGGGAATGCTGATGACTTTATTCAACATGTTATTGATACAGCTGATGATTTATTAAAGTAAATTCTTTCGAATTTACTTTTTATCTTTTATAAAATATAATGAATATAAGAAATTGAGGTGGTTAGATGAACCCATTTGAAAAGATGGATTTAAAGAAAGATTCATTTACTAAAAAAGAGCTTATTCTTTATGATGTTTTAAAAGATAATTTACAAAATATCTTAAGTTTTTCAGCCAGTGATCTTTCTAAACAATATAATATTTCACAATCAACAATTACAAGATTTTGTCAAAAGATTGGTTATGATGGTTATAATGAATTTAAATTTGATGTTTTCCGTTCTGGTAAACAAGGAAATACTTCTAAAGATGATTTATCAACTTTAGATGCTTATATTAAATTGATTGAAATATTGAAATCATCTATTGATTATGAACAATTAAATCAATTTGCGAGTGATATTGTTAAAGCGAATTCTATTATTATTTTGGGAATGCATAAAAGTGCTTTACCTGCTAAATTGTTACAATTTAATTTATTTAAATATGGTAAAAAAGCAATCTTTTTGGATTATGGAGATATTGTAAATGATTTTCAACAATTAGTAAGTGAAGATGATATGGTTATTATTTATACTAATAGAGGAAATGTTTTAGGTTCAATTAATTCAACTTTAAAAAATTTAGTTAAAAAAGTTTCTTTTAATTTATCAATCATTACAATGAATGATAAATTATCATTAAAAAAACATACTAAAAATTATATTTGGTTACCTTCAACTATTAATCAAGGGTTCCAAAATTATCTTGAAAATCAAGTTGTTTTCTTTATTTATACAGATATATTAACATCTGAAATTGCTAAATTGATGTAAAAGGAGCTATTGGACATGATGTCCAATAGCTTTTTTGTATAAAAAAAGAGGATATTTTCTATCCTCTAGATAATATTAGTTATTGATTAATTTATCTTCATCAGACCAAGAATATAATTTTCTGATTTC
>OMCD01001400.1_pt1 | contig 14539 bp, 11 predicted proteins | sample 1674171 | NCBI WGS metagenome assembly OMCD01 (sample SAMEA103958149, study PRJEB25191) | human gut metagenome | biome: human-associated habitat [ENVO:00009003]; feature: intestine environment [ENVO:2100002]; material: feces | place: Germany | collected 2013/2015
AGCAACGCCTATATGGGACGTACAGCGCTGCTCGCGTGTCCCGAAGGCGGCACGAGCCTGTCAGCAATGGCAGGCCTAGACAGATCGTCGTTTAATACAGAACCCGGCTTACGGTCCATCTCGTTTTCCATTTGGTGTATCCACAGGGGGTTGTTAGAACCCTTCTTTGCCCCGCCGTCAGGCGCAGAGGCAGAGAGGGTTGATAACAGCCCTCTTTTCGTTTTGGTCAGAGTGTGGTATACTATCCTCACCACGGGAGCACAGTTGTTCGCCGTGGGCAAACAAGAGAGACAGGATGTGAAATCCTCCGATGAAAGATGGTTTTTTGAAAGCAGCAGCCCTCTCGCCCGCGCTTCGGGTGGCGGACTGCGCCTACAACACCCGGCAGATCCTCACGGAGCTGCGTGCCGCTGCCGCCCGCGGCGTGAAGCTGGCCGTGTTCCCTGAGTTCTGCCTGACCGGCTATACCTGCGGCGACCTGTTTTTGCAGCGCACCCTGCAGCAGGGAGCCCTGACCGGCCTGCAGGAGCTGCTGGATGCCAGCCGGGAGCTGGACACCGTGGCCCTTGTGGGCCTGCCCCTGATGGTGCGGGGCAAGCTGTACAACTGCGCTGCCGTGTTCTGCCGCGGGCAGCTGCTGGGTCTGGTTCCCAAAACGTACCTGCCCAACTACGGCGAGTTCTATGAAAAGCGGCAGTTCACCCCCGGTTCCACCGAGGTGGAGTGGGTGAATGTCTGCGGGCAGGATGTCCCCTTCGGCACCTCCCTGCTCTTCCGCTGCCGCCAGATGCCCAGCTTTGTGCTGGGCGTGGAGCTCTGCGAGGACCTGTGGAGCGCCCTGCCGCCCTCCACCTTCCACGCACTGGCAGGCGCTACCGTCATCGCCAACCTTTCGGCCAGCGATGAAACGGTGGGCAAGGCCGAGTATCGCCGGGCACTGGTGGAAAACCAGTCTGCCCGCCTGCTCTGCGGCTACCTGTACGCCTCGGCAGGCCACGGCGAGAGCACCCAGGACATGGTGTTCGCAGGCCACGACCTGATCGCCGAAAACGGCACCCTGCTGGCCGAGGTGAAGCCCTTTGCAGGCGGCCTTGCCGAGACGGAGCTGGACTGCCAGCGGATGGAATCGGAGCGGGCGCGCAACACCAGCTTTGAGCCCAGCACCGAGGGCTACCAGACCGTGGAGTTCGACCTGGCCCTGACCGACACCGTGCTGACCCGCTGGGTAGACCCCACCCCCTTTATCCCCCACAACGAGCAGCTGCGTGCCGAGCGCTGTGAGCTGATTTTGAAAATGCAGGCCGACGGCCTGGCCAAGCGTCTTGAGCATGCCCATGCCAAAACAGCCGTCATCGGCATTTCGGGCGGTCTGGACAGCTGCCTTGCCCTGCTGGTGGCTGTCCGCGCCATGAAGCAGCTGGGCCGCCCCACCACCGATGCGCTGGCCGTGACCATGCCCTGCTTTGGCACCACCAAGCGCACCCGCAGCAATGCAGAGATCCTCTGTGACGAGCTGCACGTCAGCTTTACCGAGATCGACATTGCCGCCACGGTGCACAGCCACTTCCGGGACATCGGCCAGGACGAGAGCGTGCTGGACGTGACCTACGAGAACGGCCAGGCCCGCGTGCGCACGCTGGAGCTGATGGACACTGCCAACCGCACCGGCGGTCTGGTGGTGGGCACCGGCGACCTTTCCGAGCTGGCCCTGGGCTGGGCCACCTACAACGGCGACCACATGAGCATGTACGGCGTGAACGCAGGCGTGCCCAAAACGCTGGTGCGCCACCTTGTCCGGTACGAAGCCGACATTGCCGCCACCCCGGCCCTGAAAGAGGTGCTGCTGGACATCCTCGACACCCCTGTGTCCCCCGAGCTGCTGCCCGCCAAGGACAACGGCGAGATCGCACAGCGCACCGAGGATCTGGTGGGCCCCTATGAACTGCACGACTTCTACCTTTATTATGTGCTCCGCTTCGGCTTTGGCCCGGCAAAGATCTTCCGGCTGGCCAGGGCAGCCTTTGCGGGCCGGGAGGAATACCCGGATGCGGTGCTTTACAAGTGGCTGCGCAACTTCTACTGGCGGTTCTTTGCCCAGCAGTTCAAGCGCAGCTGCCTGCCCGACGGCCCCAAGATCGGTAGCGTGACCCTCTCGCCGCGCGGGGACTGGCGGATGCCCAGCGATGCCTGCGCCGCCCTGTGGCTGGCCGAGCTGGAACAGCTGTTCCCCCAGAAGGATGCCTGAGCCATGAAGCAGAAAAAAAATCTCTGGGTCAATTTACTTTTCGCCTCTGTTGTTCTGGTGATCGCGGGGGTGCTTTTTTACCTCCGCAGTGCCGGGCAGAGCGGCAGCACCCTGGGCGCGGAGCTGATCTACGGCGATGCGAACACGGTGCAGAAGATCTCTCTGGACAAGGATGCCGTCTATGACATCGACACTGGTTATCTGACGGTGCACATCGAGGTCAAGGACGGCGCGGCACGGTTCATTGATTCCCCCTGCCCTGACCACATCTGCGAAAGCTTTGGCTGGATCTCGCAGGAGGATCAGACGGCCACCTGCCTGCCGGCACGGGCCGTTCTGACCATCGTGCCCCTTGCCTGAGGACATGTCAAAAAGGAGAATTCCTATGTTTGATGAAACTTCCCGTTCCCACGCGGACGATGACAGCACCCGGCACATCCACCGGGGTCACCGCCCGCCGGAAGAAAAAACTGTGGAGGTGGACAGCGCGGCCTTTTTTGCGCCGGAAACTGCCGCTCCCACCCCGCCGCCTGCACCGCCCAAGCCGCCGAAGCATACCGGCGGGCCTGCCCCGGAGTCAAAGCCCCCCCGCCGCAGGCCGGATGCCGATACCGGCGCGGCCAACCCGAAACGAGGTACTGTTTTGCTGATCGTACAAGCCATTCTGAGCATTGCGGCCTTCTTCCAGCTCTGTCGCACCCAGATGCTGCCCGCACTGTATCTTGTCATCATTGCGGCGCTGCTGGTGCTGTTCTGGCTGCTGGTCAAGCGCTGCCAGGAGTACAGCGCCCCCCGCAAGGTATCCCGGGTGTTCTCGGTGTTCCTGTGTGCCTTTCTGGCGCTGGGCTGTGTCTGGGCGCAGCAGGGCCTGAGTGCACTGGATAACGTGACCTCCGGCCTTGTCACCGGCACCGAGGCCAACAAGATCACCAAGGAGCCCTTTGTGGTCTACCTGAGCGGCGTGGACAACCGCGGCGAACTGACCGAAAAGGCCCGCAGCGATGTGAACATCCTTGCCGTGGTCAACCCCTCCACCAAACGGGTGGCGCTCATCAACACCCCCCGCGATTACTACGTTGATCTGGCGGGTACCAACAGCAAGGACAAGCTGACCCACGCCGGTCTGTACGGCGTGGAGACCAGCATGGCAACCCTGGGCAACTTGTACGGGGTCAATGTGGACCAATACCTCCGCATCAACTTTGCAGGCTTCATCAGCATCATCGATGCCGTGGGCGGCGTGGATGTCTACTCCGATCAGGCGTTCACCTCGGTGGGCAGCCCCGGCTATTATGATCCCACCACCTTTGCCGAGGGCTGGAACCATCTGGACGGCAAGAGCGCTCTGGCCTTTGCCCGTGAGCGTCACGCCTTTGCCTCCGGCGATATCCAGCGTGGCATCAACCAGATGAAAGTCATCGATGCCATGATGAACAAGATCAAATCTCCCACCGTGCTGATGAGCTTCTCCAAACTGATGGATGCTGTGTCCGACTGCTTTGTGACCAGCCTTTCTCAGGAGCAGATCTCCGCACTGGTGCGGATGCAGCTGGCAAGCCTGTCTGACTGGGACATCCAGAGCTATGCCGTGACCGGCACCAGCGGCAAGAGCTCCCAGTGCTACTCCGCAAAGGGTCAGAGCCTCTATGTGATGAAGCCGGATGAGAACTCCGTCAACCAGGCCAAGGAGCTGATCGCATCCGTTCTGGGCGGCGAGGGCACCGTGAGCGATACCCAGCAGACCCCCGAAAAGACCGAGGTATTCACCCCCACAGCTGACCCCAACGCGGGCACCTCCGTGGAGGAATCGCCCGACAGCGTCATTGTGGAGGAACCTGCCGAGAGCGTGCCTGCGGAACAGCCGGCCGATGAGCAGCCCACAGAACCCACCCCCGAAGCGCCTGCCGAGAGCGAGGCTTCCACTGAAGCACCTGCTGAGAGTGAAGCCAGCAGTGAATCCACCGGCGGAGCAGAAACACCTTCTATCTCTCTGCCCACGCAGGAGCAGGTGGAATCTGCTGCCAACTCCCTGCATCAGGCCGCTTCCACCGTGCTGGATGCCCTGTTCGGTTCCAGCAGCAGCGGAGAATAAAACAGGATAAAACAGCACAAGCCCCGGGCCTTGCAAAAGGTCCGGGGCTTGTTGTCTGCTGATTTTACAGGGAAGCGCGATTACTCAGCGTCGCCCAGCTCAAAGGTCTTGACAGAGACAGTGCCGTTGCGGCCAGCCTTGTCGGTGCGCAGATACTGGCGGGTGGTCTCGCCGTTGCTGGTCACGTCAGCAACATAGATCTGCTCGGCCTCGGCCTCGATGGGGAACTCCTCGGCCATGCCCTTCATGGGCAGAGCGCTCAGGTCTGCGTAAGCGTCCTTCACCTTCCACAGCTTCATGGTGTCGCCGTTGGACAGGGTGAACTCGCCGTAGCAGTCAGCGGAGTAGGTGGTGCCGTTCACATCCAGATCCTCGGTGCTGACAACGCTGGCGGCAGCGGCCTCGCTCTCGGCAGCTTCGCTGGAAGCGGCCACAGAGGAAGCAGCCTCGCTGGAAACAGCGGAGGATGCGGTGGAGGATGCGGTGGAGGATGCACTATTGGAGCAGCCAGTCATGGCAACAGCCAGCACAGCAGCGGTCAGTGCCAGACCCAGAGTACGATTGATTCTCATGTGATAGTCTCCTTCTATTCTGAAACCATATCAATTCCTGCGCCCGGCGTAAACCTTGTACGCACCGGGCGTGCATGTGCTAGTCTACCACAATTGACTATATTGTTCAAGACTTTGCACAAAAAATAGCCCTCTCGTCACGCTGTCGCGTGACTGAGAGGGCCGATATTACTTCAGGATCTCCTGCAGCACGCTGTGGCCGTCCAGACTGGAAGCATCCACGCCCAGATATTCACACACGGTCTGTGCAATGGTGCCAAAGCAGAGCCGGGTGCCCAAATCCACACCGGGCTTCACGCCCTTGCCGCAGACCAGATACGGCACATATTCGCGGGTATGGTCGGTGGTCTTGGTGTAGGAGGGGTCGCAGCCGTGGTCGGCGGTGATCATCAGCAGGTCGCCCTCCCGCATCCCGGGGATGAAGTCGGCCAGGAAGCGGTCAAATTCGGTGGCGGCGGCGGCATAGCCGGGCACGTCGCGGCGGTGGCCGTAGAGCATATCAAAATCCACCAGATTCACAAAGGCCAGACCCTCGAAATCCCGGGTCTGCAATGCCTTGGTGAAGGCGATGCCATTGGTGTTGCCGGTGGTCTTGATCTTTTCAGTCACGCCCTGTCCGTCAAAGATATCAAAGATCTTGCCCACGGCGATGACATCCCTGCCGGCCTCCTTCAGCAGGTCGAGCATGGTGGCACGGGGCGGCTTCAGGCTCAGGTCGTGGCGGTTGGTGGTGCGGTAGAAGGTCTCGGCGCTGCTGCCCAGGAAGGGCCGGGCGATGACACGGCCCACGCCGTACGCGCCCTTCAGCATCTCGCGGGCGATCTCGCAGTAGCGGTAAAGCTCTGGCACAGGCACCAGCTCCTCGTGGGCGGCCACCTGGAACACGCTGTCGGCGCTGGTGTAGACGATGAGGGCATTTTCCTTCATGGCCTGCTCGCCATAGTCCTTCAGCACCTCGGTGCCGGAATAGGGCAGATTGCAGAGGACTTTATGGCCGGTTTTTGCCTCAAACTCCTGAATGAGCTCCTCCGGGAAGCCGTTGGGGAAGGTGGGCAGCGGGTTCGGGCTGACCACACCGGCGATCTCCCAGTGGCCGATGGTGGTATCCTTGCCCATGCTCTGCTCCTGCAGGCGGGCAAAGGCACCGGCGGGCGCGTCGGTCTTTTCGCCCGCGGTCACACCGTCAATGTTGAACAGGCCCAGCTTTTTCAGGTTGGGGCAGTTGAAATTGGGATGCCCTGCAATGGCTCCCAGCGTGTTGGTGCCCTCGTCGCCAAAGGCGGCTGCATCCGGCTCCGCGCCGATGCCAAAGCTGTCCAGTACGATCAAAAATACACGCTTTTCCATATGTTTTCACTCCATTTTCCTCCGGGGCTGCCCCGGAACAGTCGCACTTTTGCTTACCTTCATTATAAGCAAATCCCGCCGGTTATGCAAGCGCTTTGTGGTGGAAAGTTTTTTGTTCAAACCTGATGAAATCTTAACAGTTTCTTTGCAAAGATTTTTCTTGCGCTATTGTATCCAAGAGCTTATAATGTATAGTGGTATGGTTTGTTGAAACAGCCATATTGGCGTATACTGCCGCCGCGGGCGCAAAGCAATCACTGCCCGCCAGAGAGCAGCCAGCTTGGGCTGCTGCGTCAAGATAGAGAGCATTATAGCGTAAACGTTGGAGGTATTTTATGAGAAAAACGAAGATCATCTGCACCCTGGGCCCTTCTACCGATAAGGGCGATGTCCTGCGCGACCTGATCGCAAACGGCATGAACGTGGCCCGTTTCAACTTCTCCCACGGTTCCTACGAGGAGCACGGCGGCCGTCTGGCAAAGCTGAAAGCGCTGCGTGAGGAGCTGGGCAAGCCCGTTGCCGCCCTGCTGGACACCAAGGGCCCCGAGATCCGCCTGAAGGAGTTCAAGAACGGTGTGGAGATGCTGGAAGCCGGCCAGACCTTTACCCTGACCACCCGCGAGGTGGAGGGCACCAAGGAGATCTGCTCCGTCACTTACAAGGATCTGCCCCAGGACGTGCAGCCCGGCGGCACCATCATGCTGGACGACGGCCTGATCATGCTGCACATTGAGCAGGTCACCGACACCGACATCATCTGCACCGTGCTGAACAGTGGCAAGATCAAGACCAAAAAGGGTGTCAATGTGCCCGGCGTGCATCTGTCCATGCCCTACCTGAGCCAGAAGGACCGCGAGGACATCATCTTTGGCGTGCAGAACGGCTTTGACTTCATCGCTGCTTCCTTTGTGCGCACCGCACAGGATGTGTACGATATCCGCAACCTGCTGAATGAGTACGATTCCAACATCCGTATCATTGCCAAAATCGAGAACCGCGAGGGTGTGAACAACATCGACAGCATCCTCTCCGCAGCCGATGCCGTCATGGTGGCCCGTGGTGACCTGGGCGTTGAGATCGACTTCACCGAGCTGCCCGGCATCCAGAAGGACATCATCGACCGCTCCTTCTCCTTCGGCAAGCCCATCGTCACTGCCACCCAGATGCTGGACAGCATGATGGTCAACCCCCGCCCCACCCGTGCCGAGATCTCCGACGTGGCAAATGCCATCTACGATGGCACCTCCGCCATCATGCTGTCTGGTGAGACCGCTGCCGGTGACTACCCCGTGGAGGCCCTCAAGACCATGTCCGCCATTGCAGAGCGCACCGAGAACGAGGAGCACTACCGCGCCCAGCGCCACGCCGAGATCCAGATCAGTGTCAGCGATGCAACCGCTCATGCTGCCTGCCTGACCGCCAAGGACGTGAACGCTGCCGCCATCGTCACCGTGTCCGAATCCGGCAACACTGCCCGCCTGCTGAGCAAGTACCGCCCCAAGCAGCCCATCATTGCCTGCGTTATGGACGAGCAGGTGCAGCGTCAGCTCTCCCTGAGCTGGGGCATCACTTCCCTGCTGATGGGCCCCGCCCACAGCACCGATGAGCTGATCGAGATGTCCACCGCTCTGGCCGAGAAGAACGGCTACCTGCACAACGGCGAGCTGGCCGTTGTGACCGCAGGCGTGCCCGTGGGCGTTTCCGGCACCACCAACATGATCAAGATCCACATGGTGGGCAACTGCCTGGCCACCGGTGTGGGCGTGGGCCGCGGCAAGACCGATCTGGTCTCCGCCAGCGGCAAGGCCTGCGTCTGCCGCACTCTGGAGGAGGTCAAGGCAAAGTTCCGCCCCGGCATGGTGCTGGTCGTTCCCTCCACCACCAACGAGATGCTGGGCTATGTCCGCGATGCCGCCGCTCTGGTGGTCGAGGAGCCCGGCCTGAACAGCCACGCTGCCATCGTGGGCAACTCCCTGCTCAAACCCACCATCGTGGGTGCTGCAGGTGCCTGCAGCCACATCCGCGACGGCCTGGATATCGCTGTGGATTGTGCCCACGGCAGTGTCCAGCGCCTGCAGGCCTGATCCTGAAGGAGAACATCATGGAACGCATTGCAAGCTTCTGTGTCGATCACACCAAGCTGGACCGGGGCATGTACCTGAGCCGCCAGGATGGTGATGTGCTGACCTGGGACATCCGGATGAAGAAGCCCAATCAGGGCGATTATCTGACCACAGGTGCCGCCCACACGCTGGAGCACCTGTTTGCCACCTACGCCCGCAACAGCGCGGTGAAGGACGGCGTGATCTACGTTGGCCCCATGGGCTGCCGCACCGGCTTCTACCTGCTCACCCGCGGGCTGACCCCGGCGCAGGCACTGGAGTTGACCGTGGATTCCTTCCGCTTCATGGCCGCCTTTGAGGGGGATATCCCCGGTGCCAGCGAGGTGGAATGCGGCAACTACCGCGATATGGATCTGCCCGCCGCCAAGGCCGAGGCAGCCGCCATGCTGCCGGTGCTGGAAGCACTGACCACTGATCAGCTGCACTACTAAGCGATACAGCAAAAGACCTCCCCATGCAGGCAGCACCTGCACGGGGAGGTCTTTTTGCGTTTCAGGAAAGCGATCTGCGGAGTGCTTACTCCACGATGATGCTCTTGCCGGTCATCTCAGCGGGGACAGGCAGGCCGATATAGGGCAGCATGGTGGGGGCGATATCTGCCAGGCAGCCGCCCTCGCGCAGCTTCACATCGCCGCAGCCAACGGCCACAAAAGGTACCACGTTGGTGGTGTGGGCGGTGAAGGGAGTGCCATCCGGGTTCATCATCTTCTCGGCGTTGCCGTGGTCAGCCGTGATAAAGGCGCAGCCGCCTGCGTTCAGCACAGCGGTGACCACCTGATCCACAGCGGTATCCACAGCCTCAACGGCCTTGACAGCGGCATCGAACACGCCGGTGTGGCCGACCATGTCGCAGTTGGCAAAGTTCAGGATGACCACGTCATACTTGCCGCTCTCGATGCGCTTGACGCACTCAGCAGCCACCTCAGGGGCGCTCATCTGGGGCTGCAGGTCGTAGGTGGCAACCTTCGGGCTGGGGATGACGCAGCGGTCCTCACCCTCGTAGGGAGCCTCCACACCGCCGTTGAAGAAGAAGGTGACGTGTGCATACTTCTCGGTCTCGGCAATGCGCAGCTGGGTCTTGCCGTTCTCGGACAGGTACTGGCCCAGAACATTCTTCAGCTCCACGGGAGGATAGGCAACCTCGCAGTTGGGCATGGTGGCATCGTACTCGGCCATGCAGACATAGTTGACCTGCTTGCGGCCGCCGCGGCGCTCAAAGCCCTTGAAGTCGTCATCGCAGAAGATGCGGGTCATCTGGCGGGCACGGTCGGGACGGAAGTTCATAAAGATGACGGTATCGCCATCCTGCACGCGGCCACCCTCGCAGGTGACGCAGGGCAGAACGAACTCATCGGTCTTATCGGCAGCATAGGATGCCTCAATGGCCTCGGCAGCGTTGGCAGCGTGGTTGCCCTCACCGTAGACGAATGCGGCGTAAGCCTTCTCCTCGCGGTCCCAGTTGTTGTCGCGGTCCATGGCGTAGTAACGGCCGGAAACGCTGGCGATCTTGCCAACGCCCAGCTCATCCAGCTTGGCCTGCAGGTCAGCCAGGAAGCCCTTGCCGGCGTGGGGGTCGGTATCACGGCCATCGGTGATGCAGTGCAGGTAGACTTCCTTTGCGCCCATGTGCTTTGCCATTTCCAGCACACCGAACCAGTGGTCAGCGTGGCTGTGGACACCGCCGGTGCCCACCAGGCCCATCAGGTGGATGGCCTTGCCTGCCTCAATGGCAGCCTTCATGTTCTTGACCAGCACGGGGTTCTTGAACATCTCACCGTCCCGGATGGATTTGGTGATGAGGGTCAGCTGCTGGTAAACGATGCGGCCAGCGCCCATGTTGGTGTGGCCCACCTCAGAGTTGCCCATCTGACCATCGGGCAGGCCGACAGCCATGCCGGAGGCCTCGATGGTGGTCATGGGATATTTTGCCATCAGGGCATCCAGATGGGGGGTCTTTGCGGCGACCACGGCATTGCCGTAGGTCTCGTTGGGCACCCAGCCAAAGCCATCCATGATGCACAGAAGTACAGGTTTCTTGGACATAACATTGAATCTCCTTTGATTTAGAACAAATAGCGCCCGGCACAGCGCTGGAAAAACGGCGCAGCCGGGCGCTGGGAAAACAGGTCAGAGGACTTTCTCAGCCGTTGGAAGCGGCATTGACGATAACAGCAAAATCAGGAGCCTTCAGAGATGCGCCGCCGATCAGACCGCCGTCCACATCCTTCTTGCTCAGCAGCTCCTCGCAGTTCTTGGCGTTCATGCTGCCGCCGTACTGGACCGTGACAGCCTCGGCCACAGCCTCGCCGTACACTTCGCCAATGACCTTGCGGATCTGAGCGCAGACCTCCTCGGCCTGGTCAGCGGTCGCGGTCTTGCCGGTGCCGATGGCCCAGATGGGCTCGTAGGCAATGACCACATTTGCCATCTGCTCGGCGGTCACGTCGCGCAGAGCGATCTTGGTCTGCATCCGCACCAGCTCCTCGGTCACGCCCTCCTCGCGCTGCTGCAGGCTCTCGCCCACGCAGATGATGACCTTCAGGCCCGCATTCAGGGCAGCCAGAGCGCGCTTGTTCACGGTCTGGTCGGTCTCTGCAAAGTACTGGCGGCGCTCGGAGTGGCCGACGATGACGTACTCCACGCCCAGATCCACCAGCATATCGGCGCTGATCTCGCCGGTGAACGCACCGGACTTCTCAAAGTGGACATTCTCAGCACCCACATGGATGTTGGTGCCCTTGGTCTTTTCCACAGCGGTGACCAGATCGGTGTAGGGGGTGCAGATAACGACCTCACAGGAAGCATCCTTGACGGCGGGGATCAGCTCGTCCACCAGCTTGGCTGCCTCAGTGGCGGTCTTGTTCATCTTCCAGTTGCCTGCAATGATTGCCTTACGCTTTGCCTTATCCATTCTAACGATCTCCTTATCACAAAATACCTCCCCGCCGCCTTCGGTGCCGCCCCTCCCGGATGGAGAGCTGGCGAGCGTCGGCAAGCCTGAGAGATCTTATTACCCAAAATAAAAAGTGCGGCGGCGTATATGCCGCCGCACCTCAGTGATGCTGGTTCAGATGCTTATGCGTTCTGGATCACAGCGATACCAGGCAGCTCCTTGCCCTCCAGATACTCCAGAGAAGCGCCGCCGCCGGTAGAGATGTGGGTCATCTTATCGCCCAGGCCCATCTGCTGCACAGCTGCTGCGCTGTCGCCGCCGCCGATCACGGTGGTAGCATCGCTCTCAGCCATAGCCTTAGCAACAGCCAGAGTACCGGCTGCCAGGGTGGGGTTCTCGAACACGCCCATGGGGCCGTTCCACACCACGGTCTTGGATGCCTTGACAGCATCGGCAAACAGCTTCATAGTCTCGGGGCCGATGTCGCAGCCCTCCATGTCAGCAGGGATGGCGGTGACGGGCACCACAGTGACATCCACGGGAGCGTCGATGGGATCGGGGAAGTCCTTGATGCAGGCTGCATCCACGGGCAGCAGCAGCTTCACGCCCTTCTCCTTGGCCTTGGCCATCATTTCCTTGCAGTAATCCAGCTTGGTATCGTCGCACAGGCTCTTGCCGACTTCGTAGCCCTGAGCCTTGACGAAGGTGTAAGCCATGCCGCCGCCGATAATCAGGGTATCGACCTTCTCCAGCAGATTGGAGATGACGTTCAGCTTATCGGCGACCTTAGCGCCGCCCAGGATGGCGGTGAAGGGACGGACGGGATCGTTGACTGCGTTGCCCAGGTACTTGATCTCCTTCTCCATCAGGTAACCGACAGCGGTATCCTTGATGTAGTCGGTGACACCTGCGGTGGAGCAGTGTGCACGGTGGCAGCTGCCGAAGGCATCGTCAACGTATGCGTCTGCCAGAGAAGCCAGATCCTGAGAGAACTCAGGCAGGTTCTTGGTCTCTTCCTTGCGGAAACGGGTGTTCTGCAGCAGGACGACGTCGCCGTTGTTCATGGCAGCGACAGCAGCCTTTGCGTTCTCGCCCACGACGTTGTCGTCGTCAGCAAACACAACGGTCTTGCCCAGCTTTGCGCTCAGAGCCACAGCAACGGGAGCCAGGCTGAACTTAGCCTCGGGGCCGTTCTTGGGCTTGCCCAGGTGGCTGCACAGGATGACCTTAGCGCCATCGTTGACCAGCTTCTGGATGGTGGGCAGTGCTGCGTTGATGCGGTTCTCGTTGGTGATGACACCGTCCTTCATCGGAACGTTGAAATCGCAGCGGACAAGGACCTTCTTGCCGCAGTAGTTCTGATCGTCGATCGTCTTCTTACCTAAACCCATGGTAAAAACTCCTCTCAAATTATAATTCTGAACCAGAGTCTCGCTCACAATCGGGGCGTTGCCCCGTACAGTTACTATTATAAACAAAAACTGCGTGCATTGCAAGGATATGGGATAGATAATTGTTTAACAAACATTTGCCATTGTTGCACGGAAATGTGTCTATTTTGCCCGAAGTGCGGTTTTTTCTGCCCGCAGACGCCGGAAATGCTGTTTTCCTTCATGACAAAAGGGGTCGAAAAACGCCCACAGGCGTTTCTCGACCCCAAATAAAAATAATTTTTCCGCTGTTGATGCGTTATGCAAAATATTCCTGTGCGCGGCGAGCGGCATCGTTGATGCAGTCCCGCAGCTGGTCCAGCGTATCAAACTTTTTGCTGGGGCTCAGGTAAGCGTGGAACTCCACCACCGGGTCGGTGCCGTACAGGTCACCGGAAAAGCCCGGGATAAAAGTCTCACAGGTCACCTTGGTGGCGTCATCGTTCACGGTAGGGCGGCTGCCCAGACCGGTGGCCGAGGGATACCACACCCCGTTGATACAGGTGCGGGTGATATAAATGCCGCTGCGGGGCATCTGGAAGCCCTGCGGGTACAGCTGGTTGATGGTGGGCACCCCGAGGGTGTGCCCCAGCCCTGCCCCGTGCTGCACCGCAAACCGGATGGCGTAGGGCATGCCCAGCATGGCGTTGGCGGCCGGGATGTCCCCGCCCTCCAGCGCGGTGCGGATGCGGGTGGAGGACACCGGCTTTTCCTCAAATTGTGCCATGGGCACCACCACTACCTCTACCCCAAGAGGAGCACAGAGGGTGCGCAGCAGCTCCGGCGTACCGGCAGCCTTTGCGCCAAAGGTGAAGTTTTCGCCACAGAACAGCGCCCGGGCGTGGCAGTTTTCCACGATGCCGCGCACAAACTCCTCCGGGCTCAGTGCCTTGATCGCCTCAAAGTCCGGGGTGAGGTAATACTCCACCCCAAGGCTGTGGATCAGGGCGTGCTTATCCTCGGTGGAGAGCAGGCGCTTGCCCTTCATTTTATTTTCCACCGGCAGGCGGAAGGTGAACACCGCCGGAGCTGCATCATGGGTCTTTGCCCACTGCACAGCCCCTTCGATCACCGCCCGGTGGCCGATATGGATGCCGTCAAAGTAGCCCATGGCCACGGCGGTACCCTTTGCGGGCTGTGCCAGCGGCAGCGGGGCAAACTGAGAAATGATCTGCATGGGTCTTGTTTCCTTTATTGCTCAATTACGTTCCACGAACAGTTTTTCCACCCGGAGCACCCCGCCGGTAATGTTAGCAAGGCCAAGGAACTGCCCGGCGGCATTGCGCACCCGGTAGCGTCCGTCTGCTGCGGGGTAGCGGCTGGTGGGACAGCCGTTGTACAGGTGCTGCTCCACCCATGGCTCCACCATCAGCAGCGGCAGCGGGGTGAACACGCTTTCCACCGGCAGCATCAGTGCTTCCAGTGCAGCGTTCCCCTGCTCCTTTGCGGCAAGAATTTCTTCCAGCGTGTGGGCATCTGCTTCGGTGTACAGACCGGCAGCAGTGCGGCGCAGCGCGCTCATGGTGCCCTTCTGCCCCATTGCGGCGGCGATATCCTCCAGCAGGGTGCGGATATAGGTGCCTTTGGAGCAGCGCACCGTCAGCACATACTCGTTTTCTTCCGGACTGCCGCCGTACTCGATGCCGTAAATTTCAATAGGGCGCGCCTTGCGTTCCACGGTCACGCCCTCACGCGCCAGCTTATACAGCGGCTGACCGTTGATCTTGACTGCCGAGTACATGGGCGGCACCTGCATCTGCGGGCCGACAAACTGCGGCAGCACAGCCAGCAGTTCCTTCTCTCCGGCGGTGACGGGTGCAGTTTCCAGCACAGTGCC
>OMCD01001432.1_pt1 | contig 14292 bp, 10 predicted proteins | sample 1674171 | NCBI WGS metagenome assembly OMCD01 (sample SAMEA103958149, study PRJEB25191) | human gut metagenome | biome: human-associated habitat [ENVO:00009003]; feature: intestine environment [ENVO:2100002]; material: feces | place: Germany | collected 2013/2015
ACAGGATGTCATGAAGGATATGAAGATTGTCCAGGAAATGTACGCGCGAGGACTGGAGTTTATGCCGATTGATATTTATCGGGCGAAGGCGAAGATGTTCCAGATCATTGACGGAAAACTGATGCCGTCTCTTGCCAGCATCGAAGGAATGGGAGATAAGGCGGCGGAAGCTGTGGAAGAAGCTTCAAAAGACGGTCCATATCTCTCACTGGATGATTTCCGTCAGAGGACAAAAGTAAGTAAGACAGTGATCGATCTGATGGCAGAACTGGGATTATTTGGGAATCTTCCACAGAGTAATCAGCTTTCCTTGTTTGATTTTTCGTAGGAAATGCGCTAGACGGATGTAAAGTGCTGTGCTATAATGACTACAACGCTTTGACGTGGTAAAGCTTTAATGGAGGAAGAGATAATGTACGATTTCGATGAGATTATGAACACAGACCCAGAGATAGCAGATGCAATAAAAGCAGAGATGGAGAGACAGAACTCCCATATCGAGCTGATCGCCTCTGAGAACTGGGTGAGCAAAGCAGTCATGGCAGCTATGGGAAGCCCTCTGACTAATAAGTATGCAGAAGGATATCCGGGAAAGAGATATTATGGTGGATGTCAGTGCGTAGATGTAGTAGAAGACCTTGCAAGAGAAAGAGCAAAGAAACTGTTTGGATGTGAGTATGTTAATGTGCAGCCACATTCAGGAGCACAGGCGAACATGGCAGTTATGTTTGCCATGCTTGAGCCGGGAGATAAGATCATGGGGATGAACCTTGATCATGGCGGACATCTGACACACGGTTCACCGGTTAATATGTCCGGTAAATATTTTGATGTAGCACATTACGGAGTGAATGCAGACGGCGTGATCGATTATGATGAAGTGCTTCGTATTGCGAAGGAACATAAACCGAAACTGATCGTTGCAGGAGCAAGTGCTTATGCAAGAACGATTGATTTCAAGCGTTTCCGTGAGATCGCAGATGAGGTGGGAGCATATCTGATGGTAGATATCGCACACATCGCAGGACTTGTTGCTACAGGACTTCATCCAAGTCCGATTCCGTATGCGCATGTGACAACAACAACAACACATAAGACACTCCGTGGACCAAGAGGTGGAATGATCATGTGCAGCGAAGAGATGAATAAAAAATTCAATTTCAACAAAGCTGTATTCCCGGGAATTCAGGGAGGTCCGCTGATGCATGTGATCGCCGGTAAGGCAGTTTGCTTCAAGGAAGCACTTGAGCCTGAGTATAAAACATATATGGAGCAGGTTGTTAAAAATGCGAAAGCACTCTGTAACGGTTTGAAAGCACGCGGAGTTAAGATTGTTTCGGGAGATACAGATAACCATCTGATGCTTGTAGATCTGTCGGGAACAGAGACAAGCGGAAAAGAGCTGGAGAAGCGTCTTGATGATGCTCATGTAACAGCAAACAAGAATACAATTCCGAATGATCCTCGTTCACCGTTTGTAACAAGTGGTGTAAGACTTGGAACACCAGCGGTTACAACACGTGGAATGAAGGAAGATGATATGGATAAGATCGCAGAGATTATTGCAATGGTAATCGAAAGTGAAGAAAATGTAGAGAAAGCAAAAGCAATGGTTGCTGAGCTGACTGCAAAATATCCACTTTGTTAATAAAATAATTATATCCGGCAAAACTGCATTTCGCGTGTAAGCGTAATGTAGATTGCCGGGGTTGTGCAACAAAAAAAGAGCTTAAAAAAGCTCTTTTTTGTTAATCGAATTTCTGTATTACTTTTAAAAATTAAATACGGTCTATTTATTAATTAAAAGGTACATAAAGTCTTGATTAAAGTTTCACTACGTTAACAGCCTGAGGTCCTTTAGCGCCTTCTGTTACTTCGAACTCAACAGCCTGGCCCTCTTCGAGAGATTTGAATCCATCCATTACAAGTCCTGAATAATGAACAAAAATGTCATTGCCTTCAGCGTCAGAGATAAATCCGTAACCCTTCTGGTTGTTAAACCATTTTACTGTACCTGTCATTGTGTTGCCCTCCATTAAAAGAATATAAGTTGTTAAATTATCACAGTTTACAATGCGCTGAAAACTGTAATATTGTGTCAGTATAAATTCATATTGACACTTTGTCTATTGTAGCATGTTTAACAAAGAAAGTCAAATGTAAACTTTTCTATTTTGTAGAAAACGACAAAAATACATAGAATGATATGAAAACGATTTTAGTAATTTGTAATATCTATTTAGCAGATCTGTTTTATGAAAACAGGAGATAATTTAGAAATTGTAAGGCGGAACATGTCACAAGATTAGAAAAAGAAAGGATGCTGATTGAAAAAAGAATTGAAGTATTATATAATTTAACCAATGTCTATGAAATATTTTATTTCAAGGAGGATTTGTGTATATGATAACGATTGAAGGAAAAAGCGTATTTGGTGGAGTATCCATTGGAAAGCTGATGTTCTATAAGAGAAACGAAAAGGTGATCAGAAGAACACATGTAGATGATGTGGATGCAGAATGGAAGAGATTCGAAGAGGCTAAGAATACAGCAATCGACCAGCTGAAAGTTCTCTACGACAAAGCCATTGAAGATGTAGGTGAGGCCAACGCCATGATCTTTGAGATTCACCAGATGATGCTTGATGATCTGGATTATCTGGAATCTATTGAAGGAATTATCCGTACACAAAGTGTAAATGCAGAGTATGCTGTTTCAACAACAGCTGATAACTTTGCACAGATGTTTGCATCTATGGATGATGCATATATGCAGGGACGTGCAGCAGATGTGAAGGACGTTTCCGAGCGTGTGCTTGATATTCTCTGCGGAGTGAGCAACGGAACACGTGAGATGACAGAACCTTGTATTGTTGCTGCAGATGATCTCGCACCAAGTGAGACAGTACAGCTTGACAAAGAGAAAGTACTTGGATTTGCTACAATGTATGGTTCTTCTAACTCTCATACAGCGATCCTTGCAAGAACAATGAATATTCCGGCTGTAATCGGAATGGGCGAAGCTCTTAATCCGAAATATGACGGAGAGATGGCTATCATTGATGGATTTACAGGAACACTCTACGTGGATCCGGATGAAGAGACACTTGCAAAGATGCAGGAGAAGCGTGCGAAAGACCTTGAGCAGAAAGAACTTCTGAATCAGCTTAAAGGAAAAGAGAATGTGACAAAGAGTGGACAGAAGATCAATGTCTATGCGAACATTGGTAACGTATCTGATCTTGGTGCAGTACTTAAGAATGATGCAGGCGGAGTAGGTCTGTTCAGAAGTGAGTTCCTTTATCTTGAGAACAGTACTTATCCGACAGAAGAACAGCAGTTTGCAGCTTACAAACAGGTTGTAGAAAGCATGGCAGGAAAGAAAGTCATCATTCGTACACTTGATATCGGAGCAGACAAGCAGGTTGATTATTTCAATCTTGCAAAAGAAGAGAACCCGGCACTTGGATACAGAGCAATCCGTATCTGCCTGACAAGACCGGAGATCTTCAAGACTCAGCTTCGTGCACTTTACCGTGCATCCGTATATGGAAATCTTTCCATCATGTTCCCAATGATCATTTCTGTAAAAGAAGTTCGTAAGATCAAAGAGATCATCGAAGAAGTGAAGGCAGAGTTGAGAGAAGAAGGACTTCCATTTAAGGAAGACGTAGAACTTGGTATTATGATCGAGACACCGGCATCAGTTATGATGAGCCGCGAACTTGCAAAAGAAGTTGATTTCTTCAGTGTTGGAACAAATGACCTGACACAGTATACACTGGCAATTGACCGTCAGAACCTTGCGCTTGATGAGTTCTATGATCCACATCATCCGGCAGTGCTTGCTATGATCAAGATGGCAGCAGATAATGCACACGCAGAAGGAAAATGGATCGGAATCTGTGGAGAACTTGGAGCGGACCTTGAACTGACAGAAGAGTTCCTGAAGATGGGACTGGACGAGCTGTCTGTATCTCCGGCGATGGTACTGCCGCTGAGAAAGAAGATTCGCGAGTGTGAGTAATTTGCGTTTTTGAGGGGATTCATATGGAAATGGTACTTTTGATCACGGTGCGTGAGGCAGTCTCTTTATTGCATCGGACACCGGCTCGCTTTACCTCATCCCTTCGAAAGTATGTAACGAAAAAGCCGAAACAGGCACCGTGTGTGGTTTCTGTTTCGGCTTTTTCTAACATACTGAACGAAGTGTATTCGGAACGCTCCTGCCTTATATGTGTCCTCAACAATAAAGAGACTGTCTCACTCAGACATTCAAAGTGGAAGTATTCATTTCAAGTGGACGAATTCCAACAAAAATACAAAATTGAAAACGGAGAGATGACGGATGGTTATTGGATGAAATTAATATAAAAATTATGTTGTATTTATATAGAAATATGAGTATGATTAGGGTAACGTAATTGCTCTTGTAAGCATGAGAAAGGGGGCGGATTTTTTGGAGAGGGAGATTTTTTTGTGGCTGGGGCTTATGGTGATGTTTTTGATTATTGAGCTTGCCACGGTCGGTCTGACTTCAATCTGGTTTTCGGGCGGTGCGCTTGCGGCGTTATTAGTTTCGCTTGCCGGAGCGGGAATGGTGATACAGATTGCTGTATTCGTAGTCGTTTCAGCAGTGCTTGTGATCTTTACCAGGCCTTTTGCAGCAAAGTATATCAATGTACATCATGTAAAGACGAATTGTGATGAATTGATCGGAAGTGTTGTTAAGGTAACAGAGACGGTTGATAATTTTGCACAGACCGGTACTGCAATTGCGCAGGGAAAGGAATGGACTGCAAGGTGCAAGTCAGACAAGGACAGAATTGAGAAAGATTCGCTTGCTAAAGTAACAGCAATTTCCGGAGTAAAACTGATTTTAGAGAAATGTAAGGAGGATGAGCTATGATATTTGGACTTATTATTTGGATGATCATTATTATGATCGTGGTGTGGCTTCTTGTGTCGAATATCCGTATTGTTCCGCAGGCGCATGCGTATGTTGTAGAGCGACTTGGCGGATACAAGGAGACATGGGGTGTTGGATTACATTTTAAGGTGCCGATCCTTGACCGTGTGGCAAAAAGAGTTTCCTTGAAAGAACAGGTTGTTGATTTTGAACCACAGGCAGTGATCACGAAGGATAATGTTACCATGCAGATCGATACGGTTGTATTCTATCAGATCACTGACCCGAAGAAGTATGCATACGGAGTAGAAAGTCCGATTGCGGCAATCGAGAATCTGACAGCAACAACACTCCGTAATATCATCGGAGATCTGGAATTAGATGAGACACTGACTTCCCGTGAGACGATTAACTCCAAGATGCGTACGATCCTTGATATTGCAACAGATGAGTGGGGAATCAAGGTGAATCGTGTTGAACTGAAGAATATCATGCCACCGAAGGCAATCCAGGATGCGATGGAGAAGCAGATGAAAGCAGAGCGTGAACGCCGTGAAGCAATCCTGCGTGCAGAAGGAGAGAAGAAGTCTACGATTCTTGTTGCAGAAGGAGAAAAGGAATCTGTGATCCTGGAGGCAGAGGCATCTAAGCAGGCAGCAATCCTGAAAGCAGAAGCTGAAAAACAGAAACGGATCAAAGAAGCAGAGGGACAGGCAGAAGCGATCCGTTCTGTACAGAAGGCTACAGCAGAAGGTATCGAGTATATTAAGAATGCCGGAGCAGATGATGTTGTTCTCACATTAAAGAGTCTGGAGGCATTTGCCAAGGCGGCAGACGGAAAAGCGACGAAGATCATCATTCCTTCAGAGATTCAGGGAATTGCAGGACTTACGAAAACAATCGCAGAAGTTGCCCGTACAGAAACAAGCGTTGCAAAAGAAAAAGAAGTAAAGTAAAATAAAAGATGTATTTCAGCGTGCCAATCTGTCAAAAGATTGGCACAATGTGTTTTACAACGATAATATTTTGGAGTGCAAATAAAATGGAAACAGAGAAAATCATCAGGTTATCGGTTCGGAATCTGGTTGAATTCATATTAAAAGAAGGTGACATTGATAACAGGATTTCAGGTACGCTGGATAAAGATGCGATGCTGATGGGAGGACGCCTTCACCGAAAGATCCAGCGTATGATGGGCTCAAACTATCAGGCAGAGGTTTCCTTAAAACTGCAGCTTCCGTGTGACGGATTCCAATTAAAACTGGAAGGACGTGCGGATGGAATTCTCCTTGCATCAGAAAAAACAATAATAGATGAGATCAAAGGCGTCGTGCGTTCCCTTGATCGAGTGGAGCGTCCTGTGCCGGTTCATCTTGCTCAGGCAAAATGTTACGCATATATTTATGCCAGACAGCAGGGATTAAAGCAGATCAGTGTTCAGATGACCTATTGTAATCTTGATACTGAAGATGTGAAAAGATTTCGGGAAGAGTATACATTTGAAGAATTAGAAAAATGGTTTCTTGATCTGGTTCGTCAGTACGAACGCTGGGCAAAACTGCAGATTGAGTGGGAAAAGAGAAGAGATGCTTCGATTCATCAGACCCAATTTCCATTCGCATATAGAGAAGGGCAGTTTGACCTGGCAGCTTCCGTATATCGTACAATTTATCACAAAAAGAAATTATTTATCCAGGCCTCAACAGGAACCGGAAAGACGATGGCAGTATTGTATCCGGCGGTGAAAGCAATCGGAGAAGGATTAGGGGATAAATTATTCTATCTGACAGCAAAGACGATCACAAGAACCGTGGCGGAGCAGGCATTTTCTATTCTTGAAGAAAAGGGTCTTGCCTTTCGTTCAATTACATTGACTGCGAAAGAGAAGATCTGCTTTTGTGAGGAGACAGAATGCAATCCGGATGCTTGTCCTTATGCGAAAGGTCATTTTGACCGGGTGAATGATGCAGTTTATGACATGTTAGAAAAGCAAAAGAAGCTGACACGGGAATCAATTGAAAGACAGGCAGAAGATTTTCATGTATGTCCGTTTGAACTATCTCTTGATCTGTCAGAATGGGCGGATGGGGTGATCTGTGATTATAATTATGTGTTCGATCCGACGGCACATTTGAAACGATTTTTTGCAGACAATGTCAGCGGAGATTATTTGTTTCTGATCGATGAAGCACACAACCTCGTGGAACGTGGACGGGAAATGTACAGTGCTTCCATCTATAAAGAAGACATTCTCGAGGTGAAAAAACTGATGAAGGACCGAGATAAAAAACTTGTGAAGAGTCTGGAATCTGTCAATAAACTGATGCTTGAGATGAAACGCGAGTGCGAGAATTATCGGTTGGTGGAAAGTGTTTCTCCATTTGCAGTAAAACTGATGAATCTTCTGACTCAAATGGAAAGATATCTTGAAGAAGAGCGGAATGCAGGAAATGCAGAGCAGCCGGATGCATTTATGGAACTCTTTTTCCAGGTAAGGCAGTTTTTGGAAATTCATGAACTGTTGGATGAAAATTATATACAGTATACAGAACTGGAAGGAAACGGAAGATTCAAAATAAAGTTGTTCTGTGTAAATCCGGCGGAGAATCTGAATCAGTATTTAAAACTTGGAAATTCTACAATATTTTTCTCGGCAACATTGCTTCCAATCGATTACTATAAACAATTACTATCTGTTGAGAAGGATGATTATGCAGTCTATGCTGAATCTAAGTTTCCACAGGAGAACAGGAAAATTCTGATCGGAAGTGAAGCAAGCACAAAATATACACAAAGAGGCACAGAAATGTATCGCAAAATTGCCGATTATCTGAGAAGCACAGTGGATGGGAAGAATGGAAACTACATTGCATTTTTTCCTTCCTATCAGTTTATGGAGGATGTTTTGGAAGAGTTTGAAAAACTGGCATCCGGAGTAGAACTGGTAGTTCAATCGCAATTTATGTCAGAAAATCAGAGAGAAGAATTCTTGGAAATGTTTGAAGAAGAAAGAGATCATCCGATGCTTGGATTTTGTGTGATGGGTGGTGTATTTTCAGAAGGAATCGATCTTACACATGACAGATTGATCGGAGTGATCGTTGTTGGAACAGGAATTCCACAGGTGTGCAATGACAGAGAAATCGTGAAAAATTATTTTGACCAGAGAGGGATGCGAGGATTTGATTATGCGTACCTTTATCCCGGAATGAATAAAGTACTTCAGTCCGCAGGAAGAGTGATCCGCACCGAAGATGACAAAGGAATTATTCTTCTGCTTGATGACCGTTTTCAGAATCGGCAGTATCAGCAGCTATTTCCGAGGGAGTGGAAGGAATACGAAGTGTGTGGTCGGAAAGAGATAAAAGAAAAGATAAAAGAATTCTGGGAGAAACGATAAATGAAAAATGAGAATCGTTATTGGATAAAGAAGAAGTGATTCAAGAATATTTGCAACTGTTCAGAGCCAGATGAAATTTCATAAAACAGGTATAAAATGCTTGCATTTTAAGGCTGGTTTTAAAATTCTGCTTGGCTCCGAACAGTACAAAATTTTACTGTTCTTTAAAATAGTTCAAAAATTCCTGTGCAGGCTTAGCCAAAGGGAGCTGCTCGTTGTAAGCAATCACAAGAGAACGCTCCGGCATCTCTTCTTCCATATCCAGATTGAAGATATCATCATTGTTCTCAGAAAGACAATAATCCGGAATGAATGCGATTCCAAGCCCAATTCTTGCAAGATCGATCAGAAGATCATTGCTTGTAAGTTCGATCTCAGGAACGAGATCAAGCTGATGCTGCTGGAACAGGCGATGAAGAAACTCGTTTGTCGTACTGTTCTTATCCAGCATTAGGATCGGATAGTGGAGCAGATCGGAAAGTGTAAGTTTCTTTTCCCTTAATTCAGGATAATTGTTTCCGGCAATGAAAACATCATGGAAATTCTTGATCTTCATAGAGGCGGAAATATTGTTGAGCGCTGCGTTCGGATAATTGACAACAATCAAATCCACCAGTCCGTTCTTTAAAAGCTCTGTACATCTTAAAGAAGTCTGGTTGATAACTTTAATATGTACATTCGGGAAAGTCTTATGGAATTTCTCAAGGTATGGAACAAGGAAATATCTGCAGATCGTGTCACTTGCACCGATGCGGATCTGCCCACCGGTAGAAGCGGCATCTAAAAGCTGAGCCTCACCTTTCTGGATCAGATTCATGGCCGGTTCAATGTGGCGCAGGAGAATCTCTCCTTCCGGTGTGAGCTGGACTTTCTTTGTGCTTCGGATAAAAAGCGTCTGATCCAGTTTCCGTTCGAGTGTTTTGATCGACTGGCTGACAGCAGACTGTGAAATAAACAGCTGCTTGGATGCCTCTGAGAAATTCAATGTGGTGGCGACGTGATAAAATACTTTGTATAATTCGTAGTTTATATCCATCATTTTATTAGACCTCCTAATAAATATTCATCTTATTATAAGATAAATAAAGGGAAAATACAACAGAATAAAAAAATCCGTTCCACAAAATATGAAAAAGTAGAGTAAATATTGCTGACTCCGAGAAAGATACGAGAAAACGACAATCAATTAGCAGTGCTTATCAGATTGTTTAATTTTATTAATTATACTAATGAAGAAAACTATGGTAGGATAAAAACAGATAATGTAATGAAGGTAGTATCGTGTTTTGAAACACGTAATACAGAAAGAGGAGATTATATATGAGTAATGTAAAGCGCGTATATGTAGAAAAGAAACCGGAGTTTGCTGTTGCAGCGAAGGGCCTCAGACATGAGATCCGTCATTATCTTGGACTTCAGGATGTGACAAATGTACGAGTTCTGATTCGTTACGACGCAGAGAATATTTCAGAAGAAACATTTGAAAAGGCATGCAATGGTGTGTTCGCAGAGCCGCCGGTAGATTTCCTTTATAAAGAAGAATTCCCGAAAAATGAAACAGATAAATGTTTTTCCGTAGAGTTCCTTCCGGGACAGTTCGACCAGAGAGCGGATTCCGCGGAGCAGTGTATCCGTTTTATTAAAGAAGATGAGACTCCTGTAATCCGTACAGCAGTTACATATGTAATTGAAGGCGGAGTTTCAGACGAAGAACTGCAGGCAATTAAGAATCACTGCATCAACCCGGTAGATTCCAGAGAAGCTGCAGCAGAGAAACCGGAGACACTGGTGACAGTATTTGATGAGCCGGCAGATGTAAAGATTTTTGACGGTTTTAAAGATATGCCGGAAGCAGAATTGAAAGAGTTATATGATTCTCTTGGATTGGCAATGACATTTAAAGATTTCCTGCATATCCAGAACTATTATGCAGGAGAAGAGCACAGAGATCCGACGATGACAGAGATCCGTGTTCTTGATACATACTGGTCAGATCACTGCCGTCATACAACATTCTCTACAGAATTAAAAGATGTGAAGTTTGATGAAGGTGACTACAAAGAGACAATCGAAGCAACATATAAAGAATATTTGAAAGATCACAGCGAGATTTTCAAAGGAAGAGAAGATAAATTTGTCTGCCTTATGGACCTTGCACTGATGGCTATGCGCCGCCTGAAAAAGGAAGGAAAGCTTGCTGATCAGGAAGAGTCTGATGAGATCAATGCATGTAGTATCGTAGTTCCAATCAAGGTTGACGGAGTAGAAGAAGAGTGGCTGATCAACTTCAAGAATGAGACACATAACCATCCGACAGAGATCGAACCATTTGGTGGAGCTGCAACATGTCTTGGAGGAGCAATCCGCGACCCACTGTCAGGACGTACTTATGTATACCAGGCAATGCGTGTGACAGGTGCCGCTGATCCGACAGTATCAGCAGATGCAACTCTGAAAGGAAAACTTCCTCAGAAGAAACTTGTTCGTGAGGCGGCTCATGGATATAGCTCATATGGTAACCAGATCGGTCTGGCTACAGGACTTGTAAAAGAGATTTATCATCCGGATTACGTTGCAAAACGTATGGAGATCGGTGCTGTACTTGGAGCTGCTCCAAGACGTGCGGTTATCCGTGAGAACTCTGATCCTGGAGATATCATCATCCTTCTCGGTGGTCGTACAGGCCGTGACGGCTGTGGTGGAGCAACAGGTTCATCTAAGGTTCATACAGAAGAGTCTATCGAGACTTGTGGAGCAGAAGTTCAGAAAGGAAATGCACCGACAGAACGTAAGATCCAGAGATTATTCCGTAGAGAAGAAGTCAGCCATCTGATCAAGAAATGTAATGACTTTGGTGCAGGCGGTGTATCTGTAGCAATTGGAGAACTTGCAGACGGACTTCGCGTTGAACTTGATAAAGTACCGAAGAAATATGCAGGACTTGATGGAACAGAAATCGCAATTTCTGAGTCTCAGGAAAGAATGGCAGTTGTTGTAGACCCGAAAGATGTAGATGAATTCATGGGATACGCGAAGGAAGAAAACTTAGAGGCAACAGTTGCAGCAGTAGTAACAGAGGAGCCAAGACTCGTTCTTGTATGGAGAGGAAAAGAGATTGTCAACCTTTCCCGTGCATTCCTTGATACAAACGGTGCTCATCAGGAGACAAATGTTGAGGTTGAGATTCCTTCTAAGAAGGACAGCCTTTTTGTAAAGAAAGAAGTAGGAGATGTAAAAGAGACATGGCTTTCTATGCTTTCTGATCTCAATGTATGCTCTCAGAAAGGACTTGTTGAGATGTTCGACGGTTCTATCGGAGCAGGTTCCGTATTTATGCCACATGGTGGAAAATACCAGATGACAGAGACACAGGCAATGGTAGCGAAAGTACCTGTTTTGAACGGAACAACAGACAGTGTTTCTATGATGAGTTACGGATTTGATCCATATCTGTCAAGCTGGAGCCCATACCACGGAGCTGTTTATGCAGTGACAGAGTCAATTGCCAAGATTGTGGCAGCAGGTGGAGATTATAGAAAAATCCGCTTCACATTCCAGGAGTATTTCCGTAGAATGACAGAAGATCCAAAGAGATGGAGCCAGCCATTTGCAGCACTTCTTGGTGCTTATGCAGCACAGATTGGTTTCGGACTTCCGTCTATCGGAGGAAAAGACAGTATGTCAGGAACATTCCAGGATATTGACGTACCTCCGACACTTGTATCCTTTGCTGTTGATATGGCTCTTGAGCAGGATATTATTACACCTGAACTTAAGAAAGCTGGAAATAAACTTGTATGGCTCAAGATTGAAAGAGACGAGAATGATCTTCCGGTTTACGATGCAGTGATGGATCAGTACGGTAAATTCATGGAAGATATCCAGAGCGGAAAAATTGTATCTGCATATGCACTGGATCGTCATGGAGTTGCAGCAGCAGTCAGCAAGATGGCATTTGGTAACCGTAAGGGTGCCAAAATCGAGCACAATGTAGATAAGAGAGATCTGTTTGCTCCTGCATTTGGAGATATTATCGCAGAGGTTGAAGACGGAAAGGTTGGAGAACTCGCAATTACTTATACAGAAATCGGTGAAGTAACAGAAGAGCCTGTACTTGCTTATGGTGATGTGAAGATCGCACTTGCAGACGCACAGGATGCATGGACAGGAACACTTGAGAAAGTATTTGCTACAAAATCAGCAGCAGATTCTGATGCCAAGGTTGAAGAGAAGCTCTTCAATACATCCGATATTCATATTTGCAGCCATAAGATCGGACAGCCAACAGTATTTATTCCGGTATTCCCTGGAACGAACTGTGAGTATGACAGTGCCCGTGCATTTGAGAGAGCAGGTGCTAAGGTTATTACAAAAGTATTCCGTAACCTTGATGCAGAAGACATCCGTGGATCAGTAGACGAGTTTGAGAAAGCAATCGGACAGGCTCAGATGATCATGTTCCCAGGTGGATTCAGTGCCGGTGATGAGCCGGATGGTTCAGCTAAATTCTTTGCAACTGCATTCCAGAATGCGAAGATCAAAGAAGCTGTTGAAAAACTTCTGAATGAGAGAGATGGACTTGCACTTGGTATCTGTAACGGATTCCAGGCTCTGATCAAGCTCGGACTTGTACCATACGGAAAAATCGTTGGACAGACAGATGATGCTCCGACACTGACATACAATACAATCGGACGTCATATCTCTAAGATGGTTTATACAAAGGTTGTTACAAACAAATCCCCATGGCTTCAGGGAGCACAGCTTGGCGGAGTTTATACAAACCCGGCATCTCATGGTGAAGGAAGATTTGTTGCAAGCGAAGAGTGGCTTGATAAGCTGTTCGCTAACGGACAGGTGGCAACACAGTACTGTGATCCGGAAGGAAATATCAGCATGAACGAAGAGTGGAACGTGAACGGATCTTACCGTGCAATCGAAGGTATCACAAGCCCGGATGGACGTGTCCTTGGTAAGATGGCTCACTCTGAGAGACGTGACAGAAGTGTTGCGATGAACATTTATGGTGAGCAGGATATCAAGATTTTTGAATCCGGTGTGGCTTACTTCAAATAAAACAGGCAATATTATTTATAAAAGATGAAAAAGACTTTGTGGAGTGTATAAACTCTGCAAGGTCTTTTTTTACGTCTTACGGTACAAACTTTACCACTTACATGAAAGCTATTTACAAATATAACACCATTTTCTATACTGAGATAGTCGATAAGGACAACGAAAACATGAAAGGTAAAGGGAAAAGGAATGAAGGTTACATCCAGCAGACTGATCGAACAGAAAAAACCAGTCCTGAAACAATTATTAGATAGATTGCTGCAGACATATTCGTATGCATCCATTCTGATGACAGATTCAAAAGGCAAACAGTACACCATTTCAAAACAGGGAATCAGCATTACGGAGAACATGTTTGTGGAGTTAGGATATGTGGTAAAAGTATACGATGGCGAGAGCTATGGAGAATATGCGTTCAGCCACATTGATGAGAATGAGATTGACACCATTGCGGAGGAAGTAAAAAATCATGTGATGCCGTGGGCAAAAAAGCTTCCGGATGACATGAAAGTGAAACAGTATCCAGAAATTCCGGACGAAGCATATCATTTTGAAAAAAGCACTGACTATGAAGTTTTGCCGGAAGAATTAGGCGATGAGGAGATCGTAAAACGCCTTGGCGCAGTGCGTGAAAAAGCAATGGCACAGGATGAAAAAATCGTTGAGATCAAGACAGCATGCGTTTACCAGATTTATCACAAATTATTTTTATCTCCAAACAAAGACATGACGCAGAACGTCATGTGGACAAACGGCATGATCATGGGACTGATCCCGAAGGGCGAGGAGATGAAGATGGCATTTGACAGCTGCTCCGGCTGTGGCGGAATGGAAATTTTAGATGACATGGAAACAAAAATCCCATCATTAGTGCAGAAACTCAATGATCTTGCCACAAGTGAACCGAT
>OMCD01001433.1_pt1 | contig 14281 bp, 9 predicted proteins | sample 1674171 | NCBI WGS metagenome assembly OMCD01 (sample SAMEA103958149, study PRJEB25191) | human gut metagenome | biome: human-associated habitat [ENVO:00009003]; feature: intestine environment [ENVO:2100002]; material: feces | place: Germany | collected 2013/2015
TGCCCATGTGCATGGGGCCGGTGGGGTTGGCAGAAACGAACTCCACATTGTACTTGGCACCCTTGCCGTGGTCGGTGCGGCCGTACTCCTTGTTGGAGCAGGCACCCAGCACCACGCTGGCCCAGAAGGAGGGCGCGAGGAACAGGTTGATGAAGCCGGGGCCGGCCACTTCCACCTTGGCAAACACGCTGTGCTCGATGGAAGGCAGGTGGGCCAGAAGGGCATCGGCAATCATCTTGGGGGCCTTGCGCCAGGTGCGGGCACCGGCCATGGCCAGATTGGAAGCGATGTCACCGTTCTTGGTGTCGGCAGGGATCTCCACGATAAAAGCGGGCAGCTCGGCCTCGGCCAGAGTGCCGTCGGCCATGGCGGCCATGGCCGCCTCAGTCAACAGAGCGCGGGCCTCGGCCAGTGCCGCTGCCCGGGGGTTGTAGTTCTGATAGGTCTTTTCAAAGTCTGTCATAATTTTTATCCTTTCACGGGCTCACCCTCTCAGGCCGCTTCGCGTCCAGCTCTCCCAAAGGGCGAGCTTTTGACAAAACCACAAACTCTATAATTTCTGTCAAGACCTCCCACTTTGGGGGAGGTGGCATCGCGCAAGCGATGACGGAGAGGGTGAGCCATTTTATCGTTTTGATACTGTCTAGTATAACACAAAACGCCGCTCCGGGATATCCCGAAACGGCGTTTTGACTGAATATTTTACTTTAACCGAAAATGGCTACCACGATCTGAATCCCAACACCCACAGCCGCACCGGCAGCCCAGGTCAGGCCGGTGATAAAGAGGTTCTGCTTCCAGGAGGGGTTTGCCCGCCAGAGAACGGCCAGGCCCACGCCCGCGCCGGTGCACAGACCTGCCACCAGACTGGAAAAGCGGAGGGCTCCCTCCACATAGAGCTGGGTCAGCAGGACGCTGGCGGCACAGTTGGGGATCAGCCCCACCAGTGCGGCCACCACCGGCTGGAAGAAGCCCATCCGGCCCAGAGCGTCGGCAAAGACATCCTCACCCACGCCCTCCACAATGAGGCCGAACACCAGACTGAACACAAAGATGAACACGAAGATCTCCAGCGTGTGGCGAAGGGCGGCTTTCCAGATGGGGGCGGGCTTGCCCTCCTCATCGCTGTGCTCCTCGTGGCAGTCGATCTCATCGGCGCTGCCGGTATAGCCGCCCCGCAGGCTCCTGGGCAGAACGCCCCGCAGGACAAAATCCAGCACCAGGCCCACCGCAATGGCGTAGAGCACCTTGATGACCATGAGCAGCACCAGCTTATCCCAGTAGGCAGGCATGGAAACCAGCAGCGGAACCGCTTCATCGCTGGTGGCGAGGAACACGGCCATCAGCGTGCCCAGACTGATGACCCGGGACGCATAGAAATTGGACGCAATGGCAGAGAAACCACACTGGGGCACACAGCCCAGCAGCGCCGCCGGAACAGAGCCCCAGCGCCCGCCCCCCGCCAGAATGGCTTCGATGCGCTCGCCATGGCGGTTCTCCACATATTCAATGAACAGATAGGCCAAAAACAGGAAGGGCAGCATCTTGGCGGTGTCCACCAGAGATTCGCCCAGAACATCCAAAAACAATTCCATTTGATACTCCAAAAACAACTGTAATGTGCTTTATTGCAGTAAATTGCAATCAATTTGCATTTTCGTGCAAGGGAGATTATACACGCTTCGGATGCAAATTGCAAGAGGAATTTGCAAAAAGTTTGCAATTTTGTTTTTGGGAGAACGAAAATGCCCTCTCAGTCAAGGCCGCAGGCCTTGCCAGCTCCCCCTTCGGGAGAGGTGGCAGCGCGTTCACGCTGACAGAGAGGGCGATTCATTTCAGATCAGATCTCGGCCAGGATCGCATCACCCATGGCGGTGCAGCCCAGGCAGGTGCAGCCTTCGCTCATGTTGTCTGCCGTGCGCAGGCCCTTGTCCAGCACCTTGTTCACGGCGTTCTCAATGGCATCGGCTTCCTCAGTCATGCCAAAGGAGTAGCGCAGCATCATGGCGGCAGAGAGGATGCAGGCGGTGGGGTTGACGATATCCCTGCCCGCAATGTCGGGAGCCGAGCCGTGAATGGGCTCGTACAGGCCCCGGGTGCCATCGCCCAGAGAAGAGGACGGGATCATGCCGATGGAGCCGGTGATCATGGAGGCCTCGTCCGACAGGATATCGCCGAACATATTCTCGGTGACGATGACATCGAACTGCGCGGGATTCTTTACGATCTGCATGGCGCAGTTGTCCACGAACATCTCGCTGTACTCCACGTCCGGGTACTCGGCCTGCAGGCGGTGCATCGCACTGCGCCACAGGCGGCTGGTATCCAGCACGTTGGCCTTATCCACACAGCAGAGCTTTTTGCGGCGTTTCTGGGCAGTCTCGAAGCCGATGCGCCCGATGCGCTCGATCTCGTGCTCAGAGTAGGGCATGGAGTCGATGGCCTGCTTTTCGCCGTTCTCGAGGGTGTGGGTCTCGTGCTTGCCGAAATACACGCCTCCGATCAGCTCCCGCACGATAATGAAGTCAATGCCCTGTGCCACGATCTCAGGCTTCAGGGGGCTGGCCGGGGCCAGCTGGGGCCAGATTTTTGCGGGGCGGTTGTTGGAGTACAGGCCCATGCCCGCGCGCAGGCGCAGCAGCCCCTTTTCCGGGCGCTGCTCACCGGGCAGGCCCTCCCACTTGGGGCCGCCCACGGCACCCAACAGGACGCTGTCCGCAGCAAGGCACTTGTCCAGCTCGTGCTGAGGCAGCGGGTCTCCGTACTTGTCAATGGCTTCGCCGCCCATGGCGGCATCGGTATAGTGGAAGGTGTGGCCGTACTTTTCAGCCACCTTATCAAGCACCCGGATGGTCTGTTTCACGATCTCGGGGCTGGAGCAGTCGCCCCAGATGACAGCAATGTTTTTTTCCATGGGAAAGCTCCTTACTTCTTATTTTTGATGGACTTCATCAGGCCACCGTCGGCAATGATCTTCTGGATAAACGGCGGGAAGGGTTCCGCCTGGAAGGTCTTGCCGGTGGTCTCATCGGTGATGAGGCCGGTAGTAAAATCCACGCTGACGGTATCCCCTGCACTGATGGCATCCACAGCCTCGGGGCACTCCATGATGGGCAGGCCGATGTTGATGCTGTTGCGGTAGAAAATGCGGGCAAAGCTCTTGGCAATGACCACCGAGATGCCTGCGGCCTTGATGGCCACGGGGGCGTGCTCGCGGGAGGAGCCGCAGCCGAAGTTCCAGCCGCCCACCATGACATCGCCGTCCCTGACGTTCCGGACAAAGTCCTTGTCGATGTCCTCCATGCAGTGGCTGGCCAGCTCCTTGGGGTCCTGGGTGTTCAGGTGGCGGGCCGGAATGATGACATCGGTATCCACGTTATCCGGGTATTTGAAAACAGAACCTTTTGCGTTCATCGTTGTTTCTCCTTTTCGATCAGACCGTGCGGGGGTCGGTGATATAGCCGGTCAGGGCGCTGGCAGCGGCAGTGGCCGGGCTTGCCAGATAGACTTCACTCTTGACATGGCCCATGCGGCCCACAAAGTTGCGGTTGGTGGTGGAGACACAGCGCTCCCCCTCGGCCAGGATGCCCATGTAGCCGCCCAGGCAGGGGCCGCAGGTGGGGGTGGACACGATGCAGCCCGCATCAATAAAGGCTTCGGTCCAGCCGCGCAGGATGCACTCCTTATAAACCGCCATGGTGGCCGGGATGATGATGCCCCGCACGCCCTTGGCAATATGCTTGCCCTTGAGGATGTTGTAAGCGGCCTCCATATCCTCCAGACGGCCGTTGGTGCAGCTGCCGATGACCACCTGATCGATCCGGATGTCCTTTCCCTCGCTGGCGGGGTGGGTGTTCTCCGGCAGATGAGGGTAGCTGACCGTGGGCTCCAGCTTGTCCAGGTCGATCTCGATGGTCTTTTCGTATTCGGCATCCGGGTCGGCCTCGTAGTAGACCGGGGTGCGCTGGCTGCGGCCGTTCAGATACGCTTTGGTGACCTCGTCCACAGGGAAGATGCCGTTCTTGGCACCGGCCTCAATGGCCATGTTGCAGACGCAGAGGCGATCCTCCATGGTCAGGGAAGCCACACCCGGGCCGGTGAATTCCATGGACTTGTACAGTGCGCCGTCCACGCCGATCATGCCGATGATGTGCAGGATCAGATCCTTGCCGGATACGCGGGGGCTGAACTTGCCCTTGAGCACAAACTTGATGGCAGAGGGCACCTTGAACCATGCCATGCCGGTGGCCATACCGGCGGCCATATCGGTGGAGCCCACACCGGTGGAGAATGCGCCCAGTGCACCGTAGGTGCAGGTGTGGCTGTCGGCACCGATAATGCAGTCACCGGCGGTCACGATGCCTTTTTCGGGCAAGAGGGCGTGCTCAACACCCATCTGACCCACATCGTAGAAGTTGAGGATATCATATTTGTTGGCAAACTCGCGGCACTGCTTGGACTGGGTTGCGCTCTTGATGTCCTTATTGGGGACGAAGTGATCCAGCACGATAGCAATGTGCTCCTTATCGAACACGCCGTCAAAGCCTGCCTTCTCAAACTCGTTGATGGCGACCGGGGTGGTGATATCGTTGCCCAGCACGATATCGAGCTTGGCATTGATGAGCTGGCCTGCCTTGACCTCCGGCAAACCCGCATGTGCGGCCAGAATTTTCTGCGTCAGAGTCATTCCCATGGTGATACTCTCCTTTTATCTTCTATAACTCCCCCAGTCGCTTACGCGACAGCCCCCTCTAGGAGGGGGCCTCTTTGCCTTTCCGTTACGCAACAGGCTCCCTCTTAGAGGGAGCTGTCACCGCAGGTGACTGAGGGAGTTCGATTTTTATTTACTGTTAATTGCCGAAACCAGCGCCTTGATGCCGGCAACGATGATATCGGTGTCGGTGCCGGCACCCCAGGTCATGCTGCCATCCCCCCAGGCAAGGCCCACATAGGAAGCCGCACGGGAGGTGCTGCCCTCGTCCAGGCTGTGCTCCGAGTAGCTTTCCAGATGGAAATCCATCCCGGTGGCGCTCTGGATGGCGTTGGCCACAGCATCCAGACGACCATTGCCCACCGAAGTGACCACCTTGCGCTGACCGTTCAGGTCCAGGGTGACCGTGGCGGTAATGCCGTTGACCTGTGCAAAGTGGGCCTCCACCACACGGAGGGGCTTTTCGCGGTTGAGGAAGCTCTCCTCGAAGATGCGGAGCACCTCGCCTGCACTCAGCTCCTTGTGGCTGTGGTCGGACACGCTCTTGACCTTGTAGCCCAGCACCTCGCGCATCTTGGGGGGCAGGTTATAGCCGTAGTTCTGTTCCAGCACAAAGCCGATGCCGCCCTTGCCGCTCTGGCTGTTGATGCGGATGACATCGGCATCATAGGTGCGGCCGATATCGTGGGGGTCGATGGGGATGTAGGGGCAGGTCCAGCGGTGCTCGCCCCGCTCCTTGCGGTAGGCCATGCCCTTTGCAATGGCATCCTGATGACTGCCCGAGAAGGCTGCAAACACCAGCTGACCGGCGTAGGGGGTGCGCTCGTAGATGTGCATCCGGGTCACGCGCTCGTAGGTAGCGCAGATCTCGGGCATATCGGAAAAGTCCAGTCTGGGGTCTACGCCGTGGCTGTACAGATTCATGGCCAGAGTCACGGCATCCACATTGCCGGTACGCTCACCGTTGCCGAACAGGCAGCACTCCACGCGCTGAGCGCCGGCCAGAACGGCCATTTCGGCGCAGGCAACACCGGTGCCGCGGTCGTTGTGGGGATGGGTGGAGATGATCACGCTGTCACGGTACTTGAGGTGCTTGTCGCAATACTCGATCTGGTTGGCGTAGACATGGGGCATACTCATCTCCACGGTCACCGGCAGATTGATGATCATGGGGCGGTCAGGCGTGGGCTGCATGATATCCAGCACCGCGTTGCAGACCTCCACAGCATAGTCCACCTCGGTGCCGGTAAAGCTCTCGGGGCTGTACTCAAACAGGAAGTTGCCCTCGTACTCCTGGCTCAGCTGTTTGACCAGCTTTGCGCCGTCGGTGGCGATCTTCTTGATCTCTTCCCTGCTCTTGTGGAATACCTGCTCGCGCTGGGCCACAGAGGTGGAGTTGTAGAAGTGGATGACCGCGCGGGGGGCACCCTTGACAGCCTCAAAGGTCTTGCGGATGATGTGGTCGCGGCACTGGGTCAGCACCTGCACGGTCACGTCCTCCGGGATCATGTTTTTCTCGATCAGGGTGCGCAGGAACTCGTACTCGGTATCGCTGGCGGCGGGGAAACCCACCTCGATCTCCTTGAAGCCGATCTTCACCAGCATCTGGAAGAACTCCAGCTTTTCCTCCAGGCTCATGGGCACGATCAGAGCCTGATTGCCGTCGCGCAGATCCACACTGCACCAGGCAGGAGCCTTTTCAATGTGATCCTTCTTCACCCAGCTGTCATAACCGGCAGGGACAGGGTAATATCCCGGTGCGTACTTGGTTGCGTCCATCATTTTGCGTGTCCTCCTAAACAAATTACACTTTTGAGGTTTCTTACTGCCCAACTCCCCCAGTCACCTACGGTGACAGCCCCCTCTGAGATGGGGCCCTTGGCAGTACGGTAAAGTTTCCCGCTTCGCCAGAGGCTCCCTCCCCGAGGGAGCTGGCAGATCCGTAAGGATCTGACTGAAGGAGTTACATACGAAAAGGCCCTCGTCTCCAAGGCGATAAGCCTTGAGAGACGAGGGCCTGTCATTTTTTCTAACAGAGCACCCGTGGTACCACTCTCTTTGCTGGAAAACCAGCCACTCACACGATCAGCTTTTGGCGGCGAATCGCTGCCCCGGTAACGGTGGGCATCCGTCAGAGCCTACTCTCCGTTCAGCTCTGCCGCTCAGGGGCCAGTAACCGAAACCCTCCGCACTGCCTTGCACCACCCGGCAGCTCTCTGAAGCAGAAGAAGATCGTTTTTTCCCCGTCAACGCATTTGGTCTTTGTGTTTCAAAGTGAGCTTATTGTACCAAACGTCGGATTTGCTGTCAAGAAGTTTGGCTCATATCAAAAATGAAACAAATTCACATCAGGAGCGGCACAATTTTCCAAATTTTGCGCTTTCTGTATCGAATCGTAGAGCGCTGGGAAAGCGGGGGATGCCCACGCAAGTGAAATCGGGTTGCGGCTCCCAGCATTCGCATCGCTTACGCTTGCGTCTTGCTGGCCGCGGCCCCAACAACAGTTCCCTGCATCCGCCACTGGCGGCGGTCGCTGTCGTTGCAGGCCATTCCATCGCCCGCCCTATTGCCTGCGGCAACAGGGTCCCACCCCAGCGGACACTTGCTTAGGGCATTCCCCCGCTTCCCTCCCGCCAGGCTTCGGGGTTTGTTAAGAATCTGGGAAGTTTTTGGAAACAAGCCCTCGAAAAGCTTTTTTGTTAATTTTCGTTGTGTTAAGATAAGCTTATCGAAAGAATAAGGCCCCTGACCGATTTGTCAAAGGCTCTCCCTTTGGGAGAGCTGGCTGCGAAGCAGACTGAGAGGGCGAGACCGTTTACCGAGGAGGAAATCCTATGAAAGAAGTCAAGACACCGCGCAAGCCGTTGGCGATCTATTACGCCCTCGTGCTGCTGATGCTGCTGCTCCTCAACTTTGTGCTGCTGCCGTGGATGGGGGAGCGCCAGATCAAAGAGGTGGACTACGGCACCTTTATGACCATGACCGAGGAGAAGAACATCGGCCGTGTGGACATTGAATCCAACCAGATCATCTTTACCGATAAGGACGAGACGCAGGTCTACAGGACCGGCCTGATGAACGACACCGGCCTGACCGAGCGGCTGTACGATGCCGGAGCCACCTTCTCCAGCGAGATCGTGGAACAGTCCTCGCCGGTACTGAGCTTTTTGATCTGGTTCGTCCTGCCCATCATCCTGTTCTCGGCCATCGGCAACCAGATGAACAAAAAGCTGATGGAAAAGGCCGGCGGCGGCCCGGGCTCCATGATGTTTGGCGGCATGGGCAAATCCAACGCCAAGGTCTATGTGCAGTCCACGGCAGGCATCCGCTTTGCGGATGTGGCCGGCGAGGACGAGGCCAAGGAAAACTTACAGGAAGTCGTCAACTATCTGCACGACCCCAGCAGGTATGAGAGCATTGGTGCCAAGATGCCCAAGGGCATCCTGCTGGTGGGCCCTCCGGGTACCGGCAAGACCATGCTGGCCAAGGCTGTGGCCGGTGAGTCCAACGTGCCCTTCTTCTCCATCTCCGGCTCCGAGTTCGTGGAGATGTTCGTGGGCATGGGTGCCTCCAAGGTGCGCGACCTGTTCAAGCAGGCCAAGGAGAAAGCGCCCTGCATCGTGTTTATTGATGAGATCGATGCCATTGGCCAAAAGCGCAGCGGCGGCCAATACGGCGGCAACGATGAGCGCGAGCAGACCCTGAACCAGCTGCTGACCGAAATGGACGGCTTTGAGGGCAACACCGGTGTCATCATTCTGGCCGCCACCAACCGTCCCGAATCCCTTGACCCTGCCCTGACCCGCCCCGGCCGCTTTGACCGCCGGGTGCCCGTGGAGCTGCCCGACCTCAAGGGCCGCGAGGAGATCCTGAAGGTCCACGCTAAGAAGGTTGCGCTGGCCCCGGGCATCGACTTTACCACCGTGGCCCGGATGGCCTCCGGCGCGTCCGGTGCCGAGCTGGCCAACATCGTCAACGAGGCCGCGCTGCGGGCCGTCCGCGCGGGCCGCAAGAGCGTGACCCAATCCGACCTGGAGGAGAGCATTGAGGTGGTCATTGCAGGCTACCAGAAAAAGAACTCCATCCTGACCGACCACGAAAAGTGCATCGTGGCCTACCATGAGATCGGCCACGCTTTGGTCGCCGCCAAGCAGACCCACTCCGCCCCCGTGCAGAAGATCACCATCATCCCCCGCACCTCGGGTGCTCTGGGTTATACCATGCAGGTGGACGAGGGCAACCACTACCTGATGAACAAGGAGGAGCTGGAAAACAAGATCGCCACCCTCACCGGCGGACGTGCCGCCGAGGAAGTGGTGTTCCACTCCATCACCACCGGCGCTTCCAATGATATCGAGCAGGCCACCAAGCTGGCCCGCGCCATGCTGACCCGCTACGGCATGAGCGATGAGTTTGACATGGTGGCACTGGAGACCGTCAACAACCAGTATCTGGGCGGCGACACTTCCCTTGCCTGCTCTGCCCAGACCCAGTGTGAGATCGACCAGAAGGTGGTGGAGCTGGTCAAGGCCCAGCACGCCAAGGCTGTGCAGATCCTGACCGACAACCGCGCAAAGCTGGACGAGCTGGCCCAGTATCTGTACCAGAAAGAGACCATCACCGGTGATGAATTCATGGAGATCCTGAACCGGGAGAAATAATTTTTACACCCCTGCAATAAACAAGCCGCCCGTTCCGTATTCATTACAGAACGGGCGGTTTTTCGTCCATAGTACAGGAGGTATATTTCTTATGAAGATTCTGAATACAATGCTGGGCCGTCAGGCCATTGCCGCAGCCCTGGTGCTGTCCCTTGCCATCCCCATGAGCGTCGGCGCATTTGCCGAGGAGCCTGCCGCTGCGGCTGCCGCCGATGACACCGTTGTTGCAGGCTACCTGCCCCCGCAGGACGAAAGCGTGATGCTTCAGGGCGAGATCGCGCTGCACAGCGGCGACGTTGCCGTGGGCGAGACCGACCCCGCCTACGGCGGCTACGGCGCACCGGAGGGTGACCCCATTCAGGGCGACATCATGCTGATCTCCGCTGACGAGGCAAAGACCACCGAAGCCCGGTACACCGTCAAGGGCCTGCTGGGCCGTCAGGTCCTTTACACCGCCCGGCAGGAGGGCCGCGTCCTGACGCTGGACGTGCCGGACTGCGCCGCCACCTTCCGCACCACCATTCAGGATATGAAGACCCTGATGAATCAGGGCGTGTCCACGCTGGTGCTCACCACGGAGAAGGGTTCCACCACCCTGAACCTTTCCCTGCTGTGTGAGGGCCAGACCGACACCCAGCGGGTGGTGCTGCGGCAGCTGGGCGACAGCGCTTTCCTGACGGTCGGCCTGCGCTGCCGCCGCGACCTCATCGTGGGCCGCTGAGTGGAGTGTGTTCCCCTTTCCTGAAGCTTAACAGAAACACAGCAGGAGCGCTCTGCCGGTATGACCCGGTGGGGCGCTCCTGCTGTGTTTGGGAAATATCAGAGGATGTCAAATTTTACTGCGCGTTCTGCTTGAGGTCCTGTGCCTTCTTCCAAGCACGCAACACGCTGATCTTGGTAACCATGTTGTCCGGATAGAACTTCACCTGTTCAGGGGGCAGCTCTGTATCCTGATCGTTCAGGTCAGGCATGAGGTCGTGCTCCATGGCCCAGCGGGCAGCATGCTGCAGATCCATATCCTGTTCTTCCTGGCCAACATCGGGGTAGAGGATCTCAGATTCCGGCATAGGCTTGCCTGCATCCTCCCACAGCATCATTGCAAGAGCACTGCGGTTGCTGGGGAAGTAAGGCAGACCCCACATCTGGCCCACAAGATCGGTGCCCAGCGTGTAGCCGACCAGTGCGCCGCCAGCCACAACAGCCGTACCGACAATGATGGGGCCAACAACATCAGAACCGTCCTCAATGTCAGCGCTGCGGTACTGTGCGGCCACATCCACATCACCATTCATGGTAAAGGTAATGGACTCTGCTTTGTAATCCTGATCCAGCGGCAGTTCGCCGGTAGACCAGAGATCAAACACCATACCCTCGGGAACCTTCGTCTGGTCCAGCGTCACGGTGACTTCTGCACCATCCGGCACAAGGCAGGTCTGCTTGCCGCTGGCCTCGTCGGTGCTGGTTTCCAGTGTATCGGTCACATCAATGTCGCCGTTTTTCACAGCAAAGGTGCCGCCGGTCACGGTCAGGGTATGATTGACGACAGGCTCATCCTTCTTCCAGTATGCCGTAAATACTTCATCACCCGTCAGGACAAGCTCACTCTCAGCTTTATAGAGCTTACCGTTCTGGCTCAGCCATCCAGCAAACTGGTAGCCTTCTCGTGTGGGAGCCGCTGCAAGCGTCACGCTCTCCTTTTCACGGGAATAAGCATCGTTGTAGTCGGCAGTTGCGTCGCCAACGCCTTCATTCAGGTTGTACTGGAGGCGGTACACGCTGGCATGTTCCAATTCTTTTTTCGTCCAGCCACAGTACTTGCAGGTTTTTGTCACTTCACACTCATCAACACGCTCAACGCTCGGTGTCCAATCCGAACGGCCGGTAATTTCATAGGCATCCTCCTTCTCACCAACGGTATAGGAGTGCGTCTTCATCTTGCCGTCTGTCCAGACCAGATCGCCGCCCAGATACACGTCCGTATAGCCAGTGTTGCCCGTAAAGCCAGTGCTTTTGTCCTCTTTAAAGCCGAACAGCTGCGAGCAGGTCGTATTACTCAGGGCTGCATCAATGGTCTGGGGATTGTCGATATGAATGATGTACTTATAGGGACGCATGTTGCTGTCGTTGATATTCAGCGCTTGTTTATTGAGGATGGAGGAATTCACGGTGCAGTTGTTAAAGTAAACCCTAACGTTATGTTTTCCTGCCTCGTGATCCGCGTAAACATTGATCGCTTTTCCCGTTGTATCAAAGGTGCAGTTATCAAATATCATGGTCGGGGAGCTATACGTCCAGATCGCATAATCTTCATTTGGAGCATAAAAGGTCGTATCAGTGAACACTGCACTGGTATAACCCCAGTAGAAGGTCTTGCCGTAGATTTCGCAGTGATCCACCACAGTCTGATCCGGACGGATGAAGCCCAGATAATCTACCTTGCCGGAGAGAAGCTTCATATTTTTGAAGGTAATTTTTCCGGCACCATCAAAGCAGTAATCGCCGTTATACTCTGAGCCATAAAGCTTCGGGTCCGGCACCTTAGCACCGATAATCCAGGTCGTCACATCAGGCCCCTTACCCTCAAAGGTCAGGTCTTTTCCCCTGGTCGTTTCATCGCTTTTGATACCGTACAGCGTATAATTGCCCTCGCCAAGGATGATGGTATTACCGCTATCTGCCTCTCTCACAGCAGCTTCCAAAGACGTATAGGCCTTATTTTTCTTATCTTTGTTCCATGCTACCGGTTTTCCGGTGCCGGTTGCGTCCTCTGCAAAAGCCAGCATGGGAAGCATCTGAAGCATCATTGCCACTGCCAGCAGGGCCGCCAAAAACCGGTTTTGACTTTTCTGTTTCAACTTTCTTCATTCCTTTCATCACTATTTGCATTTTTGCAACGGATTCCCCGCAAGGAACCCTCCAGATTCCTACCGCACTGTCACCTCCCCTGTAGGTTCCATTCTCCGCATTGCAGGTCTCAGCCAGGTTGCTGAGTGCTTTGTTCTCAAAGGAATTTTCTGTCATTTCATTATACCCCCCCCCCCTAAATTAAAATCAAGTATTTTAAAAACTTTTGTTGATATTCACAAATCAGGTATCCTCTTTCGGTCATTTTCACGAAACTGCCTTTGACAAAGAAAAAAGCGGCCTGCCAGTGACTGACAAGCCGCCAAAATATTGCCATATTCCAAATGAAAAGCTGCTGACAGCATGGGGCCCAGCTTTTTTGCCGCAAACAACAGAAGCCCCCCGCCGGTTCTCCCGGCGGGGGGCTTCTGTTGTGGCAGCTTATGGTAAACGGAGAGTGGATATCAATTGAGAATGGGATTCAGGATCTCGACCAGTGCATGATACTGGGTGGCGTAAGCTTCTGCGCCGTCCTTGGGGCGGCCCGGCTCGGCCATCTCGGACTTCATCTTCTCGACGATCGGGTTATTCTCAAATTGGAGCTTCTGGCTCTTACCGCCTTTGGCTCCCGGTGCAAAGAAATCAAACATTGCCAGGTGGGGCTCCAGCGTCAGGAAGCCGTGGTAGCCCTCCTCGCAGAAAGCACGGCGAAGCAGCTCAGGGATCTTGCCAAGGCCGGTGCCTGCGGGCACATTCAGCAGGCAGCCGGGCAGAGCATCCTTGATGTGGATATAAGCGATCTGGTCATGGAGCAGTTCCCAGCACTCCGCGGTGTCCTGCTCACACTGGACAAAGTTGGCAAAATCAAACGCCGCCTTGAAGTGGGGGCAGGCCAGCCGGTCGAACAGCAATTTGCAGCGGGCACCGGTGTCTCCGTAGATGCCCTTCTCATTTTCATGGAGCAGGACAATGTCATGCTTTTCCGCGATCCGGATAAACTGACGCAGCTTATCCAGCACCACATCGGTATAGCTGTCTGCATCGGCATCCTTGGGGATGAGGAAGCTGAACATCCGGATGAAGGAGCAGTTCAGGAGCTTGGCGTTCTCGCAAAGGGTCTCCAGCTGCTCCAGCTGCTTGGCAAAGCCCTCTTCATCGTCCACCTCCACCTTGCCGATGGCCGTACCCAGGCTGGAAACGCCCACACCTGCGGCCTGCAGCTTTGGAAGAAGAACGGTGCGCACTTCCTCGGGGGTGTAATCGGCAATGCCCTTGTGCTCGGCGCTGCGGATGCAGATATACTTCATCCCCAGATCCGTCACAGTTTTGAGCTGCTGGTCAAAGTCCTGGCTGATCTCATCCGCAAAACCAGAAATTTTTTCGTAAACGCTCATAAGACACACCTCATTCACCGATCTTTGTTTTCCGAACTTAACAGTACTGTTTCTGGCTTGTAGTATACCACTCTTCCGGGAGCTGTGTTATAATAAATCGAAGGAAAATATCAAAATTCAAAGAACGTTCATAAATTCAGCACAGCTGCCAAACAAGGAGGCACGTTCTTGTGCAATTCAACGAAAAAGAAAAAGTTCTCCAACTTTTTTCGGAGAGTGGGCGAGAAAACGCGGAGGGCAGGAAGGGCTGACACCCCGCCAATACCGCCTGCAGCAGCGGCAGCTGGGAAAATAACAGCAGAAGCCCCCCCGCCGGGAGAACCGGCGGGGGGGCTTCTGCTGTATGCGAATGAGGAGTTACTTCTTTGCCAGGTACTTACGGATATCGATGGCCACAGCCACGATGATGACAAGGCCCTGGACGATATAGGTGTAAGAGGAGTTGACGTTCATAAACTGCAGAGCGACCTTCATCAGCTCAAAGACCAGAACGCCGACCAGAATGCCGGGCACGGTGCCGACACCGCCGGTGGTGGAAACGCCGCCGATGGTAGAAGCCGCAATGGCATCCAGCTCATAGCCCATTGCAGTGTTGACGGATGCGCCGCCGGACTTTGCAGCCAGCAGGCAGCCTGCCAGACCGAACATGCAGGAGGCCAGGATGTAGATGC
>OMCD01001436.1_pt1 | contig 14264 bp, 10 predicted proteins | sample 1674171 | NCBI WGS metagenome assembly OMCD01 (sample SAMEA103958149, study PRJEB25191) | human gut metagenome | biome: human-associated habitat [ENVO:00009003]; feature: intestine environment [ENVO:2100002]; material: feces | place: Germany | collected 2013/2015
GGGTGTCATCCACTGCTATTCCTACTCCAGAGAGATGGCACAGGAATTTATCAAAATGGGTTACTACATCGGTGTCGGTGGTGTCGTCACATTCAAAAACGCAAAAAAACTGAAAGAGACAGTGGAAGCAATCCCATTGGAGCGCATTTTACTTGAGACGGACTGTCCTTACATGGCACCGGAACCGCACCGCGGCACGAGAAACGATTCTTCCAATATTCCGTTTGTGATCGCAAAAATCGCAGAATTAAAAGGAATCACAGAGGAGGAGGTCGAGCGTGTGACGGAGGAGAATGCGGGAAGGTTATTCACAAAAGTATCTTAACTCCACAGCATCCTTCCAGAAGCGTTTCGGAATATTCTGTGCCTGTAATTCGGGGTTGGTACGTGCTTCAATCGCAATGCTGTCGAAAAAGGCCAGCCATAATTTCTGGAATCTTGCTTCATTCTCAGAATAGTTCTGAAGAAGTTCGGTATTGATGTCCGAAGCATCTACAAGCATATAATTCTTTCCGGCGCGGTGGACTGCCGCAAGCTGGTGGGTTTCATCGTAAATCATAAAATTTTCCTGCGGAAAACGATCCGTAAAATGCTCTGCTAAAATTGGCAGGACATTATTTTTGGGATGGATCGTGGAAAACAGAACGCCGTTCTGCAGTTCCGAAAAGCGCAGAAAACCTTTCAGGTGGTGGGCTTCGGAGGCTGTGGCTCTGGACAATTCAAAGACACGGTAAATATAAGGATTACTCAGTGAATCCAATACACGGGCACCCTTTGGTGAATGAAGTGCGGCAACGATCGTCTGATACACGGCGTTCGCTTTGTCCATCTTCTTCTTGCCGGAAAGATCAATGGATAAAATAGCAGTAAGGATTGTCTCGTAAAAATCGTGTCCAAGCTTCCGGTTTAGCGTGGAAACAACTTTTCCGGCTTTTTCAGCGGATGGTGCGACGGTGTGGTAGTCGCAAAACAGCTCGTAATTATCCGGCTGGCCGGATACCAGATAAATATCAGCGTGGGAGCATCTTTCCTGAATCTTTAATTCCCAGGCATCGTATACGCCGGTCAATATTCCGTTTGGTGTGTTTTCACAGATAAATACATGCATAATGTCCTGCTCCTGTCTTGAGAAAAATATTCAGGGAAATAAAAGTTTTACATTTATCTACGACAGCGGAAGCGGCTCCGTGGATAAGCCGGTATCGAACAGGCTCAATTGTTGATAACCGCTCTCACGGATCTCACGTGGTATCTGTGTCTTATCGCCCATCAGATTGCGGCAGATATAATCTTCTTCCAGCTTCGTGCGGTACATCATCCTGCCGGAGCAGGTGATAAAATAAAGAGCGCGTTTCAACACAACACCTATCTTCTTCAGATCGGCAAAATCGAGGGTGCTGTGGCGTCTTGCTTTTACAATGCGGCTGGCAGATTTATAGCCAATACCTGGGACACGGAGCAGTGTATCATAGTCTGCACGGTTGATCTCGACCGGGAAATATTCCAGATGCCGGATCGCCCAGTCACACTTGGGGTCGAGAAAAATGTTAAAGTCCGGCCGCTCCGGACTTAAAAGCTCGTCGGCTTTAAACTTATAATAGCGGAGCAGCCAGTCTGCCTGATACAGACGATGTTCCCGCAGGAGCGGCGGACCGCCGGGCAGTGCAGGAAGATTGCTGTTGTGGGTGACATTCACAAAGGCAGAATAGAACACTCTCTTTAAATCAAATTTCTGATACAGATTTTCGGCAATGCTCACAATCTGGTAATCGTTTTCCGGGGTTGCGCCGATGATCATCTGTGTGCTCTGTCCTGCGGGTACGAACTTCGGGGCATGCCGGTAAAGAGCAACTTCATTCTTATTTTCCGTAATACCGTTCTGAACCATGCGCATTGGCTTCAGGATGGTATTTCTCGACTTGCAGGGCGCAAGCTTTTTCAGGCTGTCTGCGGTAGGCAGTTCCAGATTGATGCTCATACGGTCAGCCAGAAAACCGGTTTTTTCAATCAGGAGAGGATCAGCGCCGGGAATCGCTTTCACATGGATGTAACCGTTAAAATGGTGCGCTGTGCGCAATTTATAAAGGGTCTGGTATAAAAGTTCCATCGTATAGTTGGGGCTTACCATAATGCCGGAACTTAAAAAAAGACCTTCAATATAATTCCGCCGGTAAAATTCCATCGTCAGTTCGCAGACTTCCTCCGGGGTAAAGGCAGCCCGCCGGACATCGGAGTTACAATTATTCTGGCAGTAAGAGCAGTTAAAAATACATTCGTTTGTAAATAAAATCTTGAGAAGGGAAACACACCGCCCATCTGCGGAAAAAGTATGACAGATCCCACAGGAAATGGAGTTGCCAAGGCCGATACCGTTACCACTGCGGTCCACACCGCTTGACGTGCAGGCGACATCGTATTTTGCAGCGTCTGAGAGAATCGTAAGTTTTTCCATCAGTGACATATTTTGCTGGATTTTCATCTGGATGTGATCTCCTCCAATCAAAAAAATAAAATAGAACATACGTTCGATAAAATGAGAATACCACATCCGGAAAAAGAATGCAAGAGAAAAAGACTGCCAATTTCTGGACAAAAAATCCTCTCATAATCCTGATTCCTTAGTTTTTCAGAATTATGAGAGGATGTGTCTTATGAATGGAGTTGTATTTCTGCGTATTTAGCTGCAACACGTTTGCCACTGAATGCAATCCCGAAAAGTCCAATCTTTTTTATGCCATGATATTCCATATCGGTAGAATATTTTTTGCTTTGGATCTGTTGTATCGCACTTGACGCAGAATCAGCAAGTTCGGTATCTGAAAGGTTTTTTCCAGCTTTAAATTCAATAATATAGCCCAATTGGGATTTATCTTTTGGCTCAAGCTGTATATCAAAACGCCCTTCGCCGGACTCTCTGTTGGAAGAGATATAATATCGGTCTGAGAGTATTGCCAACATTCCGAAAACAGTTCCGTGATAAAAATTTTCGTTTGTAGTGTCAAAAGTACTGGCAGACTGCAAGAGATATTTTTGCAAGGTGTCAGTGAAAAGAGTAGTATCACCTGTTCGAAGAGCAAGTTCGAAATCTCGGAGCAGGGAGCCGTTAAACAAGGTATTATAATTATCCAAAATCTCTTTCTGGAAAACACTTTTTATCTCGCGGTTAGGCAGCTTGAGAGAACAAATCGGGTTGTCATTAAATTCACTGATCACACTTGTGGCACGCAGATATCCGGCGACAAGCAGAAAGCTGTAGATTGTGTCAGAGTCAGCATTTACCTCCGGGTAAATAATATCCGTATTAATAATGGATTGCACTTCTTTTCCCTGCAGTAAAAGTGAGAGACTTTCGTACACTTCTTTGTCGGAACTGCGGATGAGTTCACCAATAATTTCATTGCCGCTTGTTCGGGACCAGAAAGCCTTTGGTTTACAGTTATTGTTAAAATAATTAATCACAGACCACGGATTATATATTTCTGTATTTCCGAAGAGATAACCGTCATACCATTCTTTAATTTCTGAAAGTTTTTCTGCCATTCCATAGTAAGCTGCCATATTTGATATATCGTTTACGGTAAAACCGAAATACTCTGAGTACTTGTCATCCAAAATCGTGTTTACAACAAGATTATTTAAACCACTGAATAAACTTTCTTTTGCAATGCGGAGTATTCCAGTCAAAATGCCAAATTCCAGATTCTCATTGTCTTTTAAAGCGGAGGAGAAAAGATTCCGCATAAAACCGACAACTTCATTATAATAATGATATAAGTGTCCTTGCTGGATTGGCGTGTCGTACTCATCAATAATAATAATAACTTTCTGGTTATAATGTGTGGCAAGTAAAGAAGAAAGCTTGCCAAGAGCAAACTGATAATCGGTAGAATCGGCGACATCATTTATGAGATTGTGAATGTATTTTTTGTCGTATTCATTAATTGCTTTGCTTGATAAAAGTTCTATATGGCGAAGAAATTCTTCTTTTAAGGTAAAACACAGACTGCGGTACATATCAGTCCAGTTAGTCTGATGTGCATCTTTAAAAGACAGAAAAATGACCGGATAAGTCCCCTGAAGCTGCTTGTAAGCATCTCCGCAATTCCAGATTTTTTTATCTGAAAAATATATGGATGTATCTGTGGATGTTTTTTCAAAATAGGTTCGGATCATGTCCATGGTAAGTGTTTTCCCAAAACGGCGCGGTCTTGTGAAAAGATAAACCTTGCTGTGGTCGTCAATTATATCTTTTATGAGAAGCGTTTTGTCGACATAATAGCATTCTTTGGAAACTTCTTTATATGAAGTGATTCCAACCGGACATGGGAGTAATCTGCCGGACAAAGGTGGGGTTTGTTTGTTTCGAAGGATTTCCGGTTTTGTTGTATCAGAAGGGATCAACCAGTATCTTCCTTCTTTGTATGCACCGTTAATAAAACCGGCAGTGCAGAGCTGATTTACCCTCCGGGGAGTAATTCCCCAAAGCTGGGCAATATCTTTTGCCTTCAAAAATTTTTTATCCATTATAATCCCTCCATTGCATATGCAATCATTCTATATTTCCTATAATATGATATTTTCGGGAAATTAACAAGAAATAAAAATATAATTTCCTGAAAACGGGAAATTAATGAGAAATAAAAACATAATTTCCCGAAAAAGGGAAATACAAGAACTAAACAGCCCGTGCAACACTGCTAAATTATAAATGCTGCGTCGTTTATTAGAAGAACTACTATAAAACCTCTGATTTTTCAAAAATTAGTTCTTTTTATAACACTTTATGTAACGCCCTGAATGTTATAGTTAGTATAACAAAAAGGATAGATATGTTTTTTTGCAGCCTTGGCAAAAGTGCAGCGAGATAAACATTAAAATGGAAGGAAGAGGTTTATACAGATGAAAAAGGAAATGATGGAAAACGCTACAGGCGTAAAATTAACCAAAAAAGCCAGCAAAAACGTGATCAGATCATTATCGGTCGGACTGGCAGCAATGATGGCATTATCTACTCCGATTGCAGCATTTGCTGAGGATGCAGATGGACAGAATAGCAGTGAAACAACACCGGAAGAGAGTACAACAACTGTAACAACACAGAAATCTGCAGCAGAACAGGTGGGAGAAGTTCAGAAAGCCGCTGAAGAAACGAGCAAAACAACAGAAGCAGCAAAGGATGCGGTAAATGCAGCAGTTGATACAACAATTGCGGATGACAGTGGCGCAGACCAGACAACAAAAGATGCAGCAGGCGTATTGGATGCTACCGCAAACGGAACATTCGAAGGCGGTACAGATGTGAATGTGGCAGAAGAAATAGTTGACAAAACAATGGATCGCATAAAAGATGCGTCAGATGCCGCAGCAGATACCGACGCAGCTCTTGATAAGGCAGATAAAAAAGCAGATGAGGCAAATACAATTGCGGATGATGCAAAGAAAGAGCAGCAGGAAGCACAAGACGCATTTGATAAAGCACAAGCCGGAATTGATTCTGCAACAGACATTGAGGAGGCGAAGAATGCTTACAATCAGGCAGCTGGTATTGTAGGCGATGCACAGAAAGCGTATGAGACTGCCAAAGCAGCTTATGACAGCAAAGTAGCCGAATACAATACAGCGTTAGACGAGCTTAAGGCGGCACAGGCAGCTTATGATACAGCAGTTGCCGAAGCAAGTACCGAGGCAGCGGCAGCCGCAGCAAATCTTGCAGCAGTTCAGGAGAAAGCGAAGGCTCTTCAGGAGGCAGCAGAGGAAGCAAAAACAGCAATTCCGGAGCTTACCGATGCACAGAAAGCAGCACTTGAGATCATCGCTCTGGAAAAAGAACGTGCAGGGGATACCTCCACAAACTGGAGAAAAGAAGATGAGCTGTTCAAAGTGATCCTTAAGAATTACTACATTCCGGAACTTGCCAAGGGAGAACTTGTTGACTGCAAGTGGACCTGGAATCGGAATGATAACAAAAACTATTGTGAGGTGACTTACAAAGATGTGGCAGGTGACACACAAACCGTATATCTGAACTACAAGCTCAACGATACCCGCGATGATCTTGTTATTTTCGAGAAGGCAGAAGAAGTGGTTTCCTATGATGTGAAGGGCACAGACGGAAGCCTTGCATTCAATATCAATGCAGAGAACTTCCCGGCAGATAAGCTTCAGAATGATCAGGATACCGCAGTTTATGAGAATAACGGAGTGGTATACACAATCGTAAATATAGGTGGACAGTTCTATGTGGTCGACTCAGCTTCTAAGGACGTTGAGGTGAACGATAACTATAACAGTGAACAATATGAAACTTCCGGTGAGAAAAAGACCACCTATTCAGTGGATGAAAATGGCAAACTGGTCAAAACGGTAAAACAAAACGTTTCCGAGATCACATACACGGAAACTAAATTATCTTCTGATAAGACATATGACAATGTCGAGGCAGCAGAAAAGGATCTGGCCGATAAAAAAGCAGCATTGAAAGACGGAGATAAAGATGTCGAGACGTCCATGAGCGCAACAGCGACTGCAGATGTGACCGTAAGCCAGAAAACTACATTTACGACAACTATTGATTTATCGAAAATTGTTGTTGAAATGAAAAAAATCAATAATGATAACGATAAATACGAGAAGAAAAATGCCGAGATTGCAGCAAAGGAACTTTTTGCTAAATTCACCAACAAAGAGGCGTTAGAGAACCTGCTTGGCGGCGATTATAAGATCGAAAGTATTAATACAGATAATGCAAAAGTGAATGCTGTAGATAAGTACAAAAATACTTCCGGCAGATGGGTAGACTGGGGTGCAGATTCTGCTGCTTATAAAAACGTATTTTCAGGCACGATCGTTATTACTTATTCGCAGACAGTGACTGCAAAAGCAAACGCTGTGGAATCCAAGACAAATGCTGTAAATGCAGCAGATAATAAAAATCTGGAAGAGTTAAAGGATCAGGCATATGATGCTGCAAAAGCAGATGCAGAAAAACTTCTTGGAGATGCGGTTTCCCAGAATAAGAAGATCACAGACAGCCTGAAAACGGGAGAACTGCATATTAACGGTTATGAAGGCTGGAATGGAAAACATAACTCCAACGTAGCAATCAAAATCCATTATGCCGATGACACATTCACAGAGGGAAAGAAGACAACGGATCAGGCAGTTGTTGACGAGAAGAACAGCTCCACAACCTTATCCGTTTCCTACACCGGAACTTATCAGCAGAAAAATTCCAAAGATCTTGGTGCGCAGACCGTGGAAACACAGAAATACAATCAGACTGCCAAGGCAGAGGAAAAAACAGCTTATACAAGCAACAAATATTATGATGAATATAAGAAAACAGGAGAAATCAATGAAGGAATCTGGCTCACCGGAAAAGATGATAATCGTTTCCCGGGACATGAAAGCTTAAAGAGCTTCTATGATTTCAAAGATGCAGCATTAAAAGCGGAGGCTGAAAGAGCAGAGAAAGTAGCAAAAGCGGATGCGATCATTGACGCAGCAAAGAATGCGGTGGAAAAAGTTGATAAAGCAAAAGCAGATGCGGACAGCTTAAAGGATAAGCTTACAGCACTTCTTGCAAGCCAGAACTACACAGCAGATCAGGTAAAAGAGTTAGAGGGACAGATCAGCGCGGCAGAGATAAAATTAAAAGAGGCAGAGGACATGGCAAAAGACCTGACAGATAAGTTAGGAATTGCAGGAGAAACACTGGCTGATAAGATCACAGAACTCACCCCTGCACCGGCTCCTGGCGAAGGCGGTTCCACAACGACACCGGGCGGCACAACTAGCCCATCCGGCACTGAGACCACACCGGGCGGCGCAGCCACAACACCTGCAGGCACTGTAACTACAGCAGCGGCTCCGGCAAGTGCAGTCACAACTGTTACAACAGCCACAGCAGCTGCAGCACCGGTTGAGATCGCAGAGACACCGGTAGCGCTTGCAGCAGCTGCAATACCGGCGGCAGCAACGAGAACAGCAGCGGTTGCAAATGCAAATGCCGCAGCTGATACAGATGCGGACGCTGACACAGATGTGACAATTGCGGACGAGGAGACACCTCTTGCAGCGAACGGTGCACAGGAGAGCACGACAATTGACGATGAGGAAACTCCACTTGTAGCAGAGGCTGGCGCAGTGGAAAACAAACAGCAGGAGAAAATGTCCTGGTGGTGGTTACTCATCATTGCACTTCTTGGTGTAACCGGCGAGGAAATGTACCGCAGAAATAAAAAGAAAAAAGCAGAAGCAGCTCAGAAAGATGAGAAATAAATTTTAACAGTAAGGCGCATCCAAAAGGTGCGCCTTTTCTAAAACGTCCATTGCAAAAAAATAAAATACGGAGTATTCTGAAAACAGGAAAAACATGATCCGTAATTTGTATACAAGGAAACAAAATCTATGAAAAAAAAGAAAACACTCATAATTTGCATGCTTCTTGGCATAATGCTCCTGACTTCCTGCGGAAAAACAGATCATCAGGATCAGGCGTCAGTCGCCACCGAGCAGACATCCGGAGACAGCCGGCAAACGACAGAAGAACCTGCGGAAACCGTCGGCGGATCGGAAGAGTCAACGGAAGCAGCCGGGACAGCCCAAGCGGCAGTAGAAGCCGTGGAAAGCACAGAATCTTCTGAATATGCAGAACGTAAAAGCATCATCATCACAGCCACAAACGAGTGCGGCATCGACATTGGGATGTTTTCTGTGATCGATCCGATCAGCGGCGAACAATACAATATCAGTGCAATCGCAGATGGACAGTCTGTTTCCATGCCGGTAGAGTGGCCGGTGGAGATCACAGATTTTCAGTGGGCGCTTTATAATCAGAACGGTGAACTCTGCGTTGAGGCAACCACGGATATCAGTCAGGCGGAGAGCGGAGTGACATTGCTTCTCACCGGAGACGGAACTCTGGATGATGTACAGGAGATCTTTGAATAATGCAGACGATCTGATACAGACAATTCTGCCTGTACAGGGCAGTCAGGACAGAAATGATAAAAACAGGGGGTACTCATGGAAGAAAGAAGAGAAATATCGAGGGTAGAATACAAGACAAATGGTGTTGTCGTAATCTGCGATACACAGGAAAAAATATACGTGGACGTGAAAGACATCAGTCCGTTAGGCATGGGAATCTGTGTGCCGGAGGGGCATGAAGGCCTTCTCGGAAAACAGGTGATCGTTGTGGCAGAAACACTGATCATGTATGCGGAGGTTTCCCGCGAAGAAAAGCAGGAAGACGGCTCCACATTCATTGGTGTGCATGCGATAAAATTCACAGATGACGTTCTGCAGTATCTGTTTTCACACATTGGCTGATGAAACTAATCTTCTAAGCTCGCAGTTTCCGAGCAGCTGATCCCAGAAATGTTCAAGAGGAATCTCTTCATACTGGCAGATCAGGCTGCAGTCTAAGGCTCCATGGGCAACGATCAGTACATTTTTTCCGGAAACAAATTCCGGCATTAAAACATCGTGGATAAAAGAGCCGCTGCGGGCATACAAATGCTCAAGACTTTCCGCACCATCTACAGCATGATAATGGACAGGATCATGGAACAACGTGTATACCGGACATTCCGGTTTCTGTGTGACATGTTCTGTTCCTTCATACATGCCAAATCCCATCTCGCGGAGACGGTCGTCCGTCAGGATCGGCGTGCCGCTCCCTTCCAGAAAAATTTCAGCAGTCTCCTGCGCACGCTGTAAGGGAGAACAATAGCAGATATCAAATCGCAGATCTCCATACTTTTTCCGCGCGTCTCTCGCCATCTGGCGACCTTCTTCGTTCAAAGGAATATCTTCGCTTCCCTGCAGGCGGTGGACTGCATTCCAGTCAGTTTTTCCGTGTCTCATGATATATAACATAATAAACAATATCCTTTCCTCTTATAGTAGTAAAAATCTTAAACGCATTGCGGGCTCAATTCCCGGTGCGATTGAATTATATCCTATATTTTGTTAAAATGAAACCCTGATCAGAAAACAGCACCGGCACAACGCAGGAAATTGCATGACAGCTATTAATTTTACAGGAAAACTACCGATATATGAGTTAGAAAAATAAGTGTTCCGGCATTTGCAGAGATCCGAACCGCAACCATGGAAGAACACAGGCTTATGCACACGGAGGTGTAGAACAATGGCAATAGAGGCTATGAAAGGGGCAGGGATGTCCTACGCGGGAAGTTCATCCGCATCAGATGTAAAAGCAGAGAGTCAGGCAAAAGTGGAAACTGCATCCAACGCAGCAGCTTCTGACGATCTCATGAAGAAAACCATTCAGATCGACACGAAAGAGACTGACAAAAACGGCAAAGACGGAAACCGGGACGACAGTCAGGCAAAGCAGACGATCTCTGAGAATTCCCAGATCAAGAAAGCAGTTGACGAGATCAATAAAAAGGCGCACAATTCCGAGGCAGTCTTCGGAATCCATGATGCAACCAACCGTGTCACTATCAAGATCGTTGACAAAGACACGAAGAAAGTCCTGAAAGAATATCCGCCGGAGAAAACCCTGGACATGATCGCAAAAGTCTGGGAGATGGCAGGATTATTAGTGGATCAGAAACTGTAGATCACTGTCCAGAAGGCAGGAACAGCAATAGACAAGTGACAGATGCAAACAGAAAAAGATATAAACAAGTTACAAAACTGAAAGGAGCAGGATTATGCCAATCAGAATCACAGGTTTGAACTCAGGATTAGATACCGAAGCGATTATCTCTGCATTAGTATCTTCTTACAGTTACAAGACCAATAAATACAAAAAAGCACAGACCAAGCTCTCTTGGAAACAGGATGCATGGAAGACACTGAATACGAAAGTATACAGCTTCTACACAAGCTTGGACAGTCTGCGTTTCTCTAAAAACTACAATTTGAAATCAACCAAAGTATCTGATTCCACAAAAGCGACGGTTACAGCCAGCAGCTCTGCGCCAAACGGTACCCAGAAGCTCAACATCCTTAAGGTAGCACAGGCAGGATACTTGACCGGTGGTAAATTAGATGACAGCACTACAACCGGAACCACACTCGCTGAGTTGGGCTACACAGGCGGAAACGGTACGATCACCTTGACAAAAGGTGATGGCACAAAGAAGACTATCGAAGTCAGCCAGGGCACTACGGTCAACAGCTTTATCAATTCTTTGAAAGAAGCTGGCGTGAATGCAAGCTATGATGATATCAACAAACGTATCTTCGTGAGCTCCAAAGATACCGGTAAGGACAATGACTTTACATTGACTGGTGGCAATGTGGATGGGGCGAATGCGTTGACGAAATTGGGACTGAATGTAAAATCAGATGCGACAGACGCAACCTATAAAACCTACATGCAGTATTATGGTGATGGAACGCAGTCAGGTATCACAGCAAAAGTAAATGAAGCGATCAAAGCCTATCAGGATGCACAGGCAGCCTACAAAAAGGCAAGTGCAGAGAATAGTAACTTAAGCGCAGCTTATGGTTATGCATCTGCTTATTCTGCAATGAAAGAGGCATTTAAAAAGAGCGGATTAAATACAACACAGCAGGAAGAACTGACAAAGCTGCTCCAGATGTCTGCAACAGATCGTGCAAAATCAGCTGTCACAAGTGATGGCACTATTTACACTGCTGAGACAAGCGATGCGGATGGCAATACCATTTTCTCTTATGGAGAAGGCGACAATAAGAAATACATTAAATCAGTGAATACTTACACAGATACAAATGGAAAGAGTTATACACGTACAGATGTAGACGGAACCAAGCTTATCAAGGACGGAAAAGAATATACTGCTACAGGCGAGAAGGATGCAGATGGTAATGCCACATACAAAGATGCGGATGGCAATGTAGTTTCTATTAAGGTTAACACAAGCTATTACGCTACAACTGCAACTGAGGAAGAAACAAATTACTATCAGATTACCGACGCAGATGGCAATACTTATGCGCAGGATGATACATTACTCTATGTCGATAAAAGCGGAAACAAATATTATGAAGAAAACGGTAAGCTGATTCAGACTACCGGAGAGAAAGCTGACGATGGAACCTGGGTAAAATCTGCAAATGCCAAAGAGGTAAGCTTTGATGCAGATAAGAAAGCCAAAGCAAAACAGACAGTTTACAATCAAGGCGCAGAGTTAAGTGACGTTGTGACAGGAACAAAGGCATATACTTCATTAGCAGAGAGCGCACAGAAGAAAATGTCACTTTCAGATGATGAGATGAGCACATATCTCTCAACATTGACAACCAACATTGGCACCGTAAATTCCTATGAGAATGGAACAGATACATTAGGAGATGACAGTAATTACACCAGAGAAAAAGTGATTGCCAATATCCAGTCGGCATATGGAACTAGTGGATCAACTGCGGTTACAGCGGAGGTAAACAAATACGCACAGATTATCAGTGATAATAAAACAGCAATGACTGACAGCCAGAAAATCATGGATGATAATCAGGTGCTTGCAGATATTGCAGCTATGGAAAACGGAGATGAGAAGACAAAAGCCATTGAGTCTTTCGTAAGCCAGGTAAAAACTGTTCAAGACATTACAACCAATCCGAGCGTTGAATACAACATAGATGCAAAGAAAATCGACGGCTGCGATTCTAAGATTACATTAAATGGAATCGAGTATATAGGAAGCTCCAATTCCTTCTCAATCAATGGATTAAACATTACGGCACAGGTTGTAACCGGAGATGGAGATGCCAATGCAATCAGCATTACAACAGCCACTGATACACAGGGTATCTACGATAAGATTAAAGACTTCTTATCCCAATACAACAGCCTGATCAATGAGATCACATCTCTGTACAATGCAGATTCCGCAAAAGGCTATGAGCCTCTGACAGATGATGAAAAAGATGCAATGTCTGACACAGAAGTAGAGAAGTGGGAGCAGAAGATTAAAGATTCTCTGTTGAGACGAGATGATAATCTGGAAAGCCTTATGAGTGCTATGACTTCTGCAATGAGCGGAGCGGTTGAGGTAAACGGAAAGAAAATGTATTTGTCCAATTTTGGAATCAAGACATTAGGATATCTGAATGCACCAAAGAATCAGCAGAATGCTTATCATATTGATGGCGATGAAGATGATGCTAATTCTTCCGGTAATGCAGATAAGCTGATGACTGCAATCACCAATGATCCGGATACAGTGATCAATTTCATGCAGGGACTGGCAGATAACTTATATAAGTCAGTTCATACCAAAATGCAGTCCTCATCCTTGAGCAGTATTTATACTGTATATAATGATAAGGTGATGGCATCAGAGTACAGTGATTACACAGATCTGATCAAGAAATGGGAAGAAAAATTACAGGACAAAGAAGATTATTATTATAAAAAATTCTCTTCTATGGAGACGGCACTTTCTAAACTGAACAGCCAGACATCATCATTAAGTGGTTTATTTGGCGGTTGATGTATGAGATAATGAGCGAAAGTGAGAATTACAAAGCAGAGCAGATATAAATTTATCTGCTCTGCTTAATACACAATAAAGACCAGGAGGGTATTATGTTAGCGAATCAGGGATATGCAGCGTATGCTAACAACAAAATTATGACAGCATCACCGGCGGAGCTGACACTGATGCTGTATGAAGGAGCAATTAAATTTGCCAATCTTGCAATCGTCGGGATTGAGGAAAAGGATATTCAGAAAGCACATACGAATATTATCAAAGTAGAACGGATTATTGAAGAATTTCAATCCACATTGGATCATAAATATCCGGTTGCGAAAGACTTTGACGAGGTTTATTCTTATCTCATGATCCGGCTTCGTGAAGCTAATATGAAAAAAGACAAAGAGATTATGGAAGAAGTGTTAAAACATCTGCGTACCATGCGTGACACCTGGAAAGAAGTGATGCGTACCGGCAGAACACATTAATTGGAGAATGGTACTATGGCAGACAACCAGTATATTACAATCATGCTACAAAGCCTTCAGAAGAAAGAGAAGGTTTTAAACAGCATCATACAGATCAATAAGCGTCAGAAAGAAGAATTGGAGAATCCTTCTTTGGATCCGGACGATTTTGATAAGACAGTCGAAGAAAAGTCAGAACTCATAAAACAATTAGAACTGCTGGATAACGGCTTTGAGAAACTGTATGAAAAAGTACGTGAAGAACTGCAGGCGAATAAGGAAATTTATCAGGATGAGATTCTTAAGATGCAAGGCTGTATACGCACGTTAACAGACAGAAGCATGGAAATTC
>OMCD01001438.1_pt1 | contig 14256 bp, 13 predicted proteins | sample 1674171 | NCBI WGS metagenome assembly OMCD01 (sample SAMEA103958149, study PRJEB25191) | human gut metagenome | biome: human-associated habitat [ENVO:00009003]; feature: intestine environment [ENVO:2100002]; material: feces | place: Germany | collected 2013/2015
TCTAATTTTTATAACTTATAAAAGAACTCAAAAAATGTATATTCTTGCTTATTGGCAATCAGGATTAATTTTTTATAATCGTAAAGGTCAACAGCTTGTACAAATTCCTACAGCTTATGTAAAAAAAGCAGTTGTTAAAGTTAATAAAATCATAATCCCTTATCATCAAGAAACTTGGATTATCGAAAAGAATAAAAACGATAATTTAAAAGAAATTGAACAAATGTTGATCTATTTTAAAGAAAGCGACTCATTTTGAGCCGCTTTTAAAAAATAAATCTTGTGCATTTTTATATGAAATCATTTCTTTATATGGTTTTAAATCATCTTCTTCTAACATCTTAAGAAGTTGATTTAAATTCGTTTCAATTTGTTTTGAAGGTGTAAAAGGAAAATCACTTCCATACATAATATGATCAGGTGTCGTAATGGTAAGTAACCATTTTAAAAGAAAGGGTGTAGGATTTCCCGCAATATCAAAATAAAACCTTTTAAAACTTTCTTCAACATTTACTTCTTTCATCATTTTTTGAGGTATTAAAATTTTTGACATTCCAATAAAGCGTTCATAAATATTAGGTAAAAAAGAACCACAATGCGGGATGATCCATGTAATATTTGGAAAACGTAAAATAACATCATTCCCTATTAAATTTAAAACTGCTCTCGTCGTATCTACGATAAATTCAAATAAAGGAACAGGACCTGCTGAAAATACTTCTTCGCTTAAAGAAGCAGGTCGATGAGGATGAATATTACAAATAGCATGTCGCTTATTTAATTCTTCCATTAAAGGTTCTAATTTTGGATCACCTAAATAAAGTCCTCGACTATTACTTGGAAAATTAATACCATCTGCTTCTAAAACATCCAAAGCATAAATAGCCTCTTGCATAGCTGCTTCGACATCAGGTAATGGTAAACAAGCTTGAAAGCCAAAATGTTTGGAATCATCTTTTTTTAGTTGTGCCATTTGTTCATTAAGATGTCGACACATCTTTATAGAATTTTCTACGTCATTTTTAAAATAAGGATGTGGTGAAGATACAGAAAGTAATGACCATTCAATAGAACATTTATTCATTAAATCTAGATGTTTTTTATAATCATACTTTGGCAAGGGAAATCCATCTTCTAATAAAGCATTTTGTTTTTCTAAAAATTTTAAATATTCAGGTGTTAAAAAATGTGAGTGGATATCAATTATTTGTTTTATCATTATATAGTCTCCTTTCAAATTGATACAATAATAATTTTTTCACCTCACATTATTTTGGAAATAAACAAATTGTTTATTGAATCTATTATAACAACTTCTTTTTAAATCTCAATTATTTATTTAAATGCTTTTCTAATAACACTAAATTTATATTTGGTATCCCATTAAATACTGTTGGGACAATTCCAATTTCTTGATAGCCTAGTTTTTTATACAAAGAACGAGCAATTTGATTTCTTTCATTCGTATCCATTCTCAATTCGTCCCATCCCATTTTTCTTGCATAATCTTCATAAAACTTGACAAATATTTTACCATAACCTTTTCCTGAAATATCAGGTGAAATCACTAATGTATGCAAAACACATACATGTTTATCTTGAACTTGATAATGCCACTTACCCTTTTTATAAACATCGACTTGTTGTTGATTGATAATTGCTGAAGCAATGACTTTACCCTTTTTTTCCAAAACAAACATATCTTTTCTTTTGATAGCCTCTCTGGCCGTTTGATTGGTTGGATAGATATTTCTTATCCAACCAATTGTTTGTTTTCCTTTTTCTTCCAAATCATGAATTTTTTCATAAATAGTTGAAATAGCTTCTAAATCTGTTTCATTTGCTTTTCTAACAATATAATCTTTCATCTTTATTAATTTTCTTTCATAAATTTTTCTTTATTTTCTTCTAAATATTTAAACAAAATGCATAACATTCTTTTTCACTTTCATCATGACAAGTATCATCTTTTTGATTAAGTTGTTTCATAATTTCATCATTGCTATACATTTCTATTTTCTTTAGTTTTCATATTCATCTTGTTGTCTAATCTCATCTAATAAAATACGATCTTTTGATCTTTTAAACTTCCAATATTCCACAAAAACACCATCATAACTTTCAATCACTTGATTTTGATCATCAATTGTAAGATCATCCATCATTCCTTCAATATAGACCCAAAAATAATCTTCATCATCATTTTCACTATCATAAACATTAACAACATGTTGTTTTATTAACTTAATATTAGTAAGTTCATTTCTCTTTCCTTGAAACTCATACCAATTTATTTTTGTTTGCCAAGCTTCAAACAATTGAGGCGTTAAATAATCTTTTAATATTTCTAAATTTTTATTAGACCATGCATCTTGTATAATAAAATAATTACGTTTAACTTCTTTTTTGATTCTTTCTTCATTCCAAAAATCATCTTCATCATCTAAAACATCCAATTGTTTTTTGGTTCTTTGATGAAATAAGATTGCTTTACGTCTTCTTTGATATGCGTTTAATCCATACATTCCACCAAAAACAATTCCTGTATAAACTATTGATTCAAAAGGATTTGAACGTCTTCTTCCATAATAGTGACTACTATGTGAACTAGATCCTCCACCACCTGAAGAACCTCCGCCTCCTGAGCTACCTCCTCCAGCTCTAGCATAACAACTTCCTGTAAATAAAATCATCATAATTAAAAAAATTGAAAGAACCGCTAATAATTTTTTCATAAATATTCCCCCGTTTTATTTATTATATCATGTCTTGACTTCTTCAAAAAGAAGTATAAAATATAGTTTGAATTCAAACTATATAGGAGGTATTTATGTTAGAAGATCAATTTCATTTTCAATTACTTAAATGTTTTAATCATCAAAAAAGATGGATCAATCAAAGAACGATTCAAATTGATGTTTTACCTGGACAAAGTAAAATTTTACAATGTTTAGATGAATATGGACCTCTTACTCCTAAAGAAATAGGAAAATTATGCATTGTTGATAAATCAACAACCACTTCTTTATTAAATAAAATGGAAAAGATGCATTATATTGAAAAGAAAAATCAAAATCATGATAAACGTTCTATTCAAATTCATTTAACAACTTTAGGAAAAGAAAAAACTCAACTTGTCAAACAAATTTGTCAAGAAAGTAATCAAGTTCTTTTACAAAGTCTTTCAAAGATAGAACAAAAAGAAATAATTGATATCTTAAAAAAAATAAATGATTCTTTAGAAAAGGAGGATGTACATGGAAACACAAAATAACTTTGCGGTAGGAAGTATTCCTAAACATATTATGTCGATTGCTGGACCAATGATTATTGCTCAATTAATTAATGTCTTATACAACGTCATTGATCGTATCTATATTGGACGTATTCCTCATGTCGCTACACTTGCTATGGGTGGACTTGGTATTTGTTTACCAATCATTTCCATTGTCATGGCTTTCGCAAATCTCTTTGGAATGGGTGGTTCTCCACTTTGTTCGATTGCAAGAGGTCAAGGTAAAAATGATGACGCTGAAGAAATCATGGGGAATTCTTTTGCGTTGCTTGTCATTTTTGGAATTATTTTAACAGTTATCGGTTTTATTTTTAAAGAAGATATTTTATGGGCTTTTGGAGCTAGTAAACATACAATTAGCTATGCTTTAGATTATTTATCAATATATTTAATTGGAACGATTTTTGTTTTAGTCAGTCTAGGAATGAATAGTTTTATTAATAGTCAAGGATTTGCGAAAGTAGGGATGATGACTGTTCTTATTGGCGCTGTTTTAAATATTGTATTAGATCCTTTATTTATCTTTGTTTTACATATGAATGTAAAAGGTGCAGCTATTGCTACAATTATTTCTCAAGGTGTCTCTGCTTTATGGACTTTACAATTTTTAACAGGTAAAAAAACTATTTTAAAACTTAAAAAGAAATATTTTAAACTTAATTTTTATTACGTTAAACGTATTTTTTCACTAGGAACTGCTGGTTTTATGATGGGTATTACAAATTCGATTGTAACTATTGTTTGTAATTCTACGTTACAAGCTTATGGTGGAGATCTTTATATCGCCATCATGACTATTATTAACTCCATTCGTGAAATTGCTCAACTTCCTGGACAAGGAATGGCTAATGCTTGTCAACCAGTTTTAGGATACAATTATGGGGCTAAAGAATATAAACGTGTCTTATCAGGCATTAAATTTGTTACTATTGTTTCTTTTATAATGATGTTTGTTATCTGGCTAGCAATTACCCTATTCCCTGAATTTTTCATTCAAATCTTTACGCATAATCAAAAAATAATAACACATGGTGTAACTTCTTTACATCTTTATTTCTTTGGATTCTTTATGATGACTTTCCAAATGGTCGGTCAATCCGCTGCTGTTGGTTTAGGTAAATCTAAACAAGCTATCTTCTTTTCTATCTTTAGAAAAGTCATCATTGTTGCTCCTTTAACTGTTATTTTACCAAAATTTATTGGAATCAATGGCGTCTTTATTGCTGAAGCCATTAGTAACTTTATTGGTGGTGGCGCTTGTTATATTACAATGTGGTTGACGATTGGTAGAAAACTTCAACAAAAATGTAAAGAGGCAACACTATGAATACCCCAACCTTAAAAACACAAAGATTGATCTTAAGAAAATTTAATGACAATGATTTAAAAGCTCTTTATGAAATTCTTTCTGATAAAGAAGTCAATCAGTTTCTTCCTTGGTTTCCTTTAAAGAATCTAGATGAAGCCAAAATCTTCTATCAAGAAAGATATGTTCCTATTTATCAAAAAGAACAAGGATATGCTTATGCTATTTGTTTAAAAGAAAACAATCTTCCAATTGGTTATGTCAATGTAGAAATACCTGATGCTAATGAATTGGGCTATGGTCTAAAAAAAGAATATTGGCATCAAGGCATTGTCAGTGAAGCAGCTGAAGCTGTAATAAAACAAGCAAAAAAAGATGGAATTTGTTACATTACAGCTACTCATGATATAAAAAATATTCATAGTGGCAATGTTATGAAAAAAATAGGTATGCATTACTGTTATTCATATAAAGAAGTAGTCATGCCTAAAAATATTCCTGTTATTTTTAGAATGTATCAAATCAACCTTGATGGAAAGAAGCGTATTTATCAAAAGTATTGGAATCAATATGAACATTTTATTGAAGAAGATATTTAAAAGACAAGTCCTTACAAACTTGTCTTTTTTCCTAAATAACGATTAACCTTTTGATAATAATGCAAATAGTCATCTCTAAATTCTTGTTTTAAAAATGGTTCTTCCACATATTTAATTTGAAGATGAAACATGATAATAGCCAAAAATGAAATAACAGCCAAAGCTGTATTAAAAAACATAAAGCCAATTCCTACATAAACAAAATCAAAACCTAAAAAGGCTGGATTACGACTAATTTGGTAAATACCATCTGTAATCAAATCTGTTTTTTCTTCATAACTTACTCCTGCTCGCCAACTTTCTTTCATCGTTAAAACAGAAACGATAAAAATAATATCCCCTAATATTCCTAATACCATTCCTATTATTCTAATGATCAAAGGAAATACTGTAGTATTGAAATAAATACTGATTATTTCTACGATGAATGTCAAAATAGTCGCCGTTTTCATGAGTATTTCTATTTTCTTTTGGATACCATGTTTTCCTTTTCCCATATGATCTGTTTGTATTCCTTGTTTTCTTTGTTGAAACATCTTCATAAAATAACAAAGATAGAAAATAAATAAAATAATCAATCCTAGTATTTGCATTTTAATCCCTTCTTCTACTTATTAAATCTATAACGATCATCACAACACCAAATAAAACACCAGCTATTGCCCAAATAATCCAACTATATTGCATTTGTCCATTACCATTTTTTCCAAATGTATAATAAAGAAAAATAGCAGTAACAACAAGCCAATAGATAGCACTTATTTTTGATTTTAAAGCATTTTTCTTTTTTTGTTCAGGTGTATAATCCCCTGTTTGTAAAATCTTATCTAAAGCATTTTGATAAGTTCCTCCTAAAACAAGGAAAAAACAACCTATACTTACAAACAATAAAAGAATACTTTCTAAAAAATCATAATTTAAAAAGATAAAAATAGGTAAAACTGATAAAATACATAAAGCAATGCCTATAATTTGAAAATGATGATATTGATTTTGATAAGCTTCTTTTTCTTTAAAAGTATATTCTCTAACATCATTTTCAATCATAAAATCATCTTTTTCTAAAAAATCATATTTTTTAACTTTAAAAGCACATAAACAAAATAAAATAACTGCTACTGTAATACAAATAATTAAAAAGCTAAGACCTATACTTATTGCTAAATTTTCTGTTATATGAAAAAGTTGATACTCACTTAATGTAGCAAAACCAATTAATGGAATAGGTGAAATAATGCATAAAAAAGTAGCTAATGACATTTTTAAAGAATCCTTTTTTCTAATAGAAAGATATTCTTTTGCTTGCTTTAAAGTCAATAAATTTTGAGATTTCTTTTCTTTAATTCTTTCATTTTCTTGATTTAATAATAGATAATCTGTTGTTACATGAAAGAGTTGGCTAAGTTGAATAATTTTATCGGTATCAGGCATCGATTGACCTGATTCCCATTTTGAAACAGCTTGTCTTGAGATTTGAAGATGGTTAGCCAGTTCTTCTTGTGACCACCCTTCTTTTTTTCTTAACATCATTATTTTTTCTGATAAGTTCATAACTTCCCTCCTGTTTCTATCATAGAATAATTATCTAAAAAGCACTACCAACTCTACTTTTCGTTTTGTCAACTATCAGTTGACATTTAGATATTTGTTTTAAAAAAGCTCATAATTCCTACAACAATTAATAAAACAAAGGCAAAATAAAGCAAACCACATGAGACCATTACCATTAAAGAAATTGGCAATAAAATAATCGTTAAAACAAACTTTGAAAGTCCCCAGGCTGCTTTTAACCCAAAGAAAAATAATTTTCCAAAAATGTAAAACATTAAAATCATAAATAAAAAATATAACATTTTAATCTCCTCTTATCCTAAAAAAACATCCATTAACATCATGATCACAAAACCACTCAAAACGCCAAAAGTTCCAACATGACTATGTTTACCAAGCTGTGCTTCTGGAATTAATTCTTCTACTACAACATACATCATCGCTCCTGCAGCAAAAGATAAACAAATAGGTAATATTGTTTGCATAATATGAATTGTAAAACCAGCAATAATTCCTGCAATGGGTTCAACAATTCCTGAAAGACTTCCATAAACAAAAGCCTTTGTACGTGACATTCCTTCCTGTTTTAAAGGAAGAGAAATAGCTGCTCCTTCAGGTAAGTTTTGAAGTCCAATTCCAAGAGCTAAAGCAAGTGCAGAAGCAAATGTAATACTTGAATTACTTGCTGCAATCGCAAAAGTCAAACCTACCGCAAACCCTTCAGGAATATTATGTAAAGTGACTGCTAAAACAAGCATCGTATTTTTCCCCAACATACTTTTAGGTCCTTCTGGCTTGTCTTCATTTAAGTGTTGATGAGGAATCACATGATCTAAAAAAAGCAAGAATAAAGCTCCAATGATAAATCCTCCACCTAAAATAAGCGCACTATTTTGACCATTAGTTTCTGCCATTTCCATGGAAGGAATCAATAAAGACCAAACAGAGGCTGCAATCATAATTCCTGCCGCAAATCCTAAAAAAAGTTGTTGATAAAAATCTTTGATTTCATCTTTAAAGAAAAAAACCAACGCACTTCCTAAAGTAGTCATTAAAAATGTAAATAAGGTTCCAAGTAATGGATAAAGTATTGTATTCATAAATCCCCCTTCTTCTTTTATTATAAAGATTTTGAATATTTTGCATAATGATATGCTAAAATAATTATGTTTTTGTTATAATAAGGACAAATGGAGGAATTTTATGAAAGATGGATATATAAGAGTTGCCAGTGCATCAATTGATACACTTATTGGTAATGTTAAACATAATGCTAGTGAAATTAAAAAGGTCTTAAAAGAAACAAGAGAAAAGAAAGCACAAGTGGTTGTTTTTCCTGAACTTGTTTTAAGTGGTTATACTTTAGAAGATTTATTTTTACAAAATCGTCTTTTAAATGAATGTCTTGTTCAATTAGAAGAAATTATGCATGATACAAAAGGACACCAACAAATTGTCGTTATTGGTTTACCTTTTCATTATCAAAATAATTTATATAATGTATCTGCTGTTTTATATAATGGAAATATTTTAGGAATTGTTCCTAAATATCATATTCCAAATTATAATGAATATTACGAAGGAAGACGTTTTACACCTTGTTTTGAAGATAATATTGAAATTGAGCTTTTTGGACAAATTGTTTTATTTGGTCGTAAAGTAGTTTTTGCTTGTCAAAATTTACCAAGTTTTACATTAGGTGTAGAAATTTGTGAAGATTTATGGCTTCCAAATGCGCCAAGTAATGAACTTGCTTTAAATGGGGCAACGGTCATTTGTAATACATCTGCCAGTAATGAATTAACTGCTAAAAAAGATTATCGAAGAAACCTTGTTTCAATGCAATCAGCAAAACTTGTTTCAGGATATGTTTATAGTAATGCAGGAAGTGGAGAAAGTACAACCGATGTGGTTTTCTCTGGGCATCATTTAATTTGTGAAAATGGAACAGTTATTAATGAAAGTACTGGTTTTGATGCTGAAGTGATTTATGGTGATTTAGATGTTGAAAAACTTATTAGTGAAAGAAGAAAGATGACAACTTATCAATCCCATCATGATTATGACTATGTTTACTTTGATATGGATCTTATTGATATTGAAACAAATCATTACTATGATCCTCATCCTTTTGTACCAAGTAATCCTGCTCTTCGAGAATTACGTTGTAAAGAAGTCTTTGAAATTCAAACAAGAGGTTTAATGCAAAGATTAAAAGCTACTCATATAAATAAAGTCGTCATTGGTATTTCAGGTGGCTTAGATTCAACACTTGCACTCCTTGTTTGTGTCATGGCATTTGAAAAATTAGGTTATGATAAAAAGAATATTTATGCAATTACTATGCCTTGTTTTGGAACAACGTCACGTACAAAAAATAACGCTTTAGGTCTCATGGAAGAACTAGGTGTTACCAGTCAAACAGTCAATATTGCTGAGGTCGTAAGAATGCAATTTAAAAATATTGATCAAGATGAAAATGTTCATGATGTCACTTACGAAAATGTCCAAGCTCGTGAACGTACTGAAATTTTAATGAATAAAGCAAATCAAATTGGTGGTCTTGTCATTGGAACTGGTGATTTAAGTGAAGTTGCATTAGGATGGTCAACTTATAATGGAGACCATATGTCCATGTATGCTGTCAATGTTTCGGTTCCTAAAACACTTGTACGCTATCTTGTAGACTATGTTTCTTCTCTTTATAAAGGTCAAGTTCTTGAAACAATTTTACAAGATGTTTTAGATACACCTGTATCTCCTGAACTTCTTCCTCAAGAAGATGACAAAATTGTTCAAAAGACAGAAGATATCGTTGGTCCTTATGAACTTCATGATTTCTTTATTTATCATATGGTACGTTTTGGTGATGAACCTCGTAAACTTTATAAAAAGACAAAACTTGCCTTCAAAGATAAATATGATAAAGATACAATTAAAAAATGGTTACGTTTATTCTACTGGCGTTTCTTTAGTCAACAATTTAAACGTAGTTGTATCCCAGATGGTCCAAAAGTTGGATCTGTCGCTTTATCTCCACGTGGTGATTGGCGTATGCCAAGTGATGCCAATGTTCAAATATGGCTTGATGAAGTAGAAAAAATTTAGAACTGCTTGCAGTTCTTTTTTTATTAACTCCTTATTTTATCCTTTTAATAAGAGTTTTCACTAAATATTTAAATCTATCTATGATAAAATAAAGCAAGAGGTGACATTATGCATATTTATAACTCAAATCACTATAGTTCAACAATGAAACAAATCATAAATGATTGTTTACACTCTGCAAAAGAAAATCCTTTTACTATTCATTACGTCATTGTTGATGACCCTAAATATTATGAAGAAATTTTCTTAAAACATACAGATACCCTTTTTAATATTGAAATCATGACATTATCGTCGTTTTATCAAAAGCTTCTGCAAATATATCAACAAGATTTTAAAAAGAAAACAACTATTCAAAATCTTTTAGAAATTATTAAAATGAATAAAGAAGATACCTCTTCTTTATTTCATTTAAGCGCTAATCATGTTTTAACAGCTAAACAAATATTAGAGATTTTTAAAAATTTCTATCTTTATAATATTCAAGAAACAACAAAAGAGTTACCAAATCTATCAAAAGAAAAAATTAAAACACTTTTCAATTTATATCATCAATTTGATCAAACTCATTTTTTAGAACACGATCTTATTTATTCACTTATTGATGAAAAATGCCATAATTATTATTATTTTCTAACAAATCAAATAACAATTCCTAAAAATCAAGCACTTATTCAAAAGCTTGATCAATATGGTCATGTCTTTATTTATCAAGATACAAAAGAAAATGAAATTCTTGATTATACAGGTTACGTCACAAATCATTTATTTGATTCATCACATACAAAAAGTGATTTTGAACATCCTTATCAAATCTTAAAAGCATCAACGATTCAAGAAGAAGTCAAACAAGTTATTTTTGATATTAATACATTACTTAAGGAAAATACTTTACGTGATTTTGTGATCTATTACCCAAATGATGATTATTATCGTCATCTTTGTCGTATTTTAGATCAATTTAACCTTGCGTATAATCAAAAAGAAACAACCACTAATCAAGCTTTTCAAGTCGTTAATATGCTTTTACAATATTGCCTAAGTAAAGATGAAACATATCTTTTAGATGCTATCAGTTCTTTATATTTATTAAATTTTCAAGATCATCAATATGTATCTTATTTAAAAAACTTATATACTTTACAAGGTTTTATTGATGATGAAAATTATCTAGCATTAAAAAAAGCAGTTTTAAAGATTCAAGGTCATGATTTATCGTCATATTCTTTATCTTTAAGTGATTTTATTGAACATTCTTTTTGTAAAAATGAACTTGTTTATGCTTTACTTTCAAGTTTAAACCTTGAAGGAACTGAACCTCTTTCTTTAAAAGAATATTTAAGCTTACTTCAAGAAATGTTTTCTAAAAAAACACACTTTATTAAAGAAAGCTATGACAGTCTTTATTTACTTAATTACAATCAACCTTACAGTGAACTCTTACAAACAAAATATGTTTATTGTTTAGGTTTAAATGAAACAATTATTCCTCAAGAATTTAAAAATACCAATTTACTTTTAAATCAAGAAGCACTTGCATTAAAGTATCCTACAACCTATGATGCATTAAATAAACATCAAAATACTTTAAGACATCTTTTTTCTTGTCACCATCAAAAAATCATTTTAAGTTATGCATTAAGAGATTTAAATGGTGGAGATTTAGTTGTTTCATCGATTATTCAAAAATTAACAAAATTATTTACAATTCCTGCTTTTAAAAAACATATACTTATTCATCCTTCATTAAAAGAAGATTATTATTTAAAAGGACATCAAGATGATTCATTATCTGTTTTAAATCATCATCTATTGGTTTACAAACAATCCCATCATCAAGTATTACCAATGCATATCAATCATCAACATAATCCTCTTTCAGCAAGTAAATTAGAGGTCTATAACCAATGCCCTTATAAATACTATCTACAATATATGTTAAAAGTAGATTCTATAAATAATTCTTTAATACAAAGTAATGAAATCGGTACTTTAGTTCATTATGTTTTAGAAAAAAATCATCATTATTTCAATAACTATCAAGCTAAAAACTTTGATTCCTTAAAAGAAGATATTCATTTAAGTATTCAAAACTATTTAAAGACTCATATGTTAAAGAAATATACTTTGAAAAAAAATCAATTCTTTTTAAAACTGATTGAAGATGATTTATATAATACAATTATTGTTCTAGCAAAACAGATGCAACATGGTTTATTTGAACTCTCTGCTTGTGAAGAAAGAGTTTATGATAAGATTCAAGATATTGAACTTAAAGGCTTTATTGATCGTGTAGATTTATATCAAAATTATTTAAAAGTCATTGATTATAAATCTTCGAATAAAGAATTGAATTTAGAACTAGCACGTTTAGGATTTAATATGCAAATGTTGATTTATTTAGAAATGTTATCTAAAAATAAAAACTACGATAAAGGCGCTGTTTTGTATTTTAATACAAAGAAAAGAATGTTAAAAAGTGAGATTTCTATTTTAGAAAAACAAGATCCTGAAAGTTTCTTTAAACTTTATAAAATGGATGGCTATAGTGTAGATGATACTTATTTAGAAATTGATCATGAAATGGAACAAGAGAGTGATATTATCAAGGTCAAGCTAAAAAAAAATGGTAGTCCTTATAGTAATGCTAAAATTATTTCTCATGATGAATTGGATAGCCTTTTACAAGAAATCACTTTACACATTCAAAGTCTTTACCAACAAATGATTACTGGAGATATTCGTATTTATCCAACACGTAGTGATAATCCAAATATTGATATGCACATTAATCCTTGTCGTTTTTGTCATTATAAAGCTATTTGTAATTATGATATTTTCTATAATGAAGATCATCAAATTGAATTAGGAGGTCAAAATGAAGAAAGATAAAAGTTTAAATGATGAACAAAACCTCGCTGTTTATAGTCGTGGAAGTTCTATTTTAGTTTCAGCACCTGCTGGTTCTGGAAAAACAAAAATTCTTGTTAATCGTATGATGTCTTTAATTGAAGATGATCATGTAAATGTAGATTCTTTACTTGTTTTAACTTTTACGAAAGCAGCTGCTTTAGAAATGAAACAAAGATTAGTAGAAAGTTTAAATAAAAGAATTCAAGTTGTTGATGATTCTTTAAAATTACATTTAGAAAAACAAAAATTATTATTAAATGATGCTTATATTACAAATTTTCATTCTTTTTGTAGTGATTTATTAAGTCAATATGGTTATACAATTCATTTAGATTCTAAATTTGAAATTCTTGAAAACCCTACTTTAATTAAAGAAAACATTTTAGATCAATGTCTTGAAAAATGGGTTCAAGAAAAGGAATTCTATGATTTTTATCAAGAAAACTATACAGGTTATCAATTTAATTCTTTTAAAGAAATTCTTTTTCAATTAGATAATTTATCTCATACTGTTTATCATTTTGATGATTATTTAAATCAAGTGAAAATAAAACTTTATGATCGTGTCATCAATGATCAAACAATTGAAGATACACCTTTTGAAAAACCATTAAAAAAAATATTACAAGAAGCTTTTCAAGAAGCCTATGATAGTTATTTAAAGCTTGAAGATTATTGTCAAACATATGGTTTAGGTTTTTACTTTGAAGAAACAAAGAAATTACCTGCACCACATACTGTTTTAGAAAGTTATTTTCAAAATTTAAAAGAATGCTTTAACCAAGGAAAATATTTTTCAATGGGAATAGAAATTGAAAAACATCGCGCAGCTAGTTATAAAGATGTTGATGATTCTATTAAAGAAACTTATAAATCTTTATTAGATCAAACAAAAAATACATTTATTAAAGCTTATCAAAAATGTATGCCTTCTTCTATTGAAGAATTAAGTGAAGTCTTAAAAATCTCTTATCACCATTTAGAAATCTATTTAAAATATCTTAAAGAATTTCAAGAAGCTTATCAAGCTTATAAAAAATCACTTTCTTATTTAGATTTTAATGATTTGGAACAATATACCCTTCAATTATTAAGTGAAAATCAAGGAGTTGCCCAAACTCTTTACCAACAATTTCATGAAATTATGATTGATGAATATCAAGATACAAATGAAATTCAAGAAAACTTGATTTTATTAATTTCTCGTTTCCAAGAACCTGAAATCAATCGCTTTATGGTTGGAGATATGAAACAATCGATTTATCGTTTTAGAAAAGCTGATTTAGATATTTTTAATGAAAAATATCTCACTTATGGTCTTGAAGATAATAATCAAAGAATCGATTTAAAATTCAATTATCGTTCAAATAAAATCGTTTTAGATAGTATCAATTATATCTTTAATGCAATTATGGATAGCCGTTATGGTGGTCTTGAATATGACAAGGATCCTCATGCTCAATTAAATTATGACTTTTTAAGAA
>OMCD01001446.1_pt1 | contig 14200 bp, 18 predicted proteins | sample 1674171 | NCBI WGS metagenome assembly OMCD01 (sample SAMEA103958149, study PRJEB25191) | human gut metagenome | biome: human-associated habitat [ENVO:00009003]; feature: intestine environment [ENVO:2100002]; material: feces | place: Germany | collected 2013/2015
AAGTAGCTCAGTTGATAGAGCATTAGCCTTCCAAGCTGAGGGTCGCGGGTTTGAGTCCCGTCTTCCGCTCTGATGAATCAGATGGTTATCGAAAGATTTCCATCTGATTCTTTTTTTATCCGTACCCTCTTTCCTCCAGGCACAGCCCTCCACGGACTTCCCCTGCTGCCCCACCCCGGTCAGAAAAACGTCCCGGCGTTTACATCAAAAGCCCGAATTCTTTTCACTGATTCGCCGAAACATTTTTTTAAAAGCCCGCGGGCTTTTTTCAAGAACCACAAGAGCCTCTGTCCTCCCCGGATCATCATGCGGTCGTTGAGACTGAATCGTGCGGTCGATGCGGCTGAATCGACCGCTCGTTGAAGCCTCATCGTGCGGTCGTTTACCGGGAATAACTTATCAGATTATTTCTTAACTTTGCATAATGAAAATAACAAATCAATATGAAAACTTGGAAATTCTCTTTCTTCCTCTTTTGGATAGCTATCGGATTCACAGCTTGCCAGGATTCATCCAAACATATATATCCGAGATACGAACAATTCCCGGAAACATACAACGAATCTTGTGTGCAGGAAATCGGGAACGACTCCGTATTTTTCCGTTATCCCTATCGGATCGATATAAAAGATAGTTTGGCAATCCTGCTGGATCTGCATAACGACAGCCATTTCTTATATGCGTTTACGTTTCCTGACTGGCAACCGATTACGCCTTTCGGCAAGCGCGGAGAAGGGCCTGACGAAATCCTTTCGGCCGAAAGGATACGGATCTGTTCGCCGGATTCTATTTGGGTACTCGACTCCAACCGGGCACAAATTACCCGCTGGAAAGTATCTGTTGCCGATAAAAAAGCGGAACGGATGGAAGAGATCCCTTTAGACAAACAACTGCTGCGAACCCTCGACTTTTGCAAAACAGATTCCGGCTTTTTGGTGACAGACTATACCGGGAGTTACCGCTATCATGTACTGGATGCCAAAGGCAGAATCCAAAAGAGCATAGGAAGCATCCCGACCGAAGATGAAAGCCTGCGGGAAAGTTTGCCGGCATTGGCGCAGGCATGGCGTACGTTTATGAGTTATAATCCGAAAAACCAGGTATTGGCTTTAGTGACGCAATTGGGCGAGACGATTGAGATTTTCAACCTGAAGACAGGTTTCCACACCGTGCTTTTCGGACCAAACGGCGAACCGGTCTTTTCCCAGCAAGGCGGCGAAGCTTTCCCGAAAGGAATCAAAGGATTCAATGAGGTTCTGGTAGCCGACAGTTGCATCTACGCTGTTTTCGACGGGGTTTCGTTTAAAGAGCGGATACGGAATATGCAGGAAGGGAAACCGCTGCGAAAGTTAGTGCTAGATCATTCAGTGTTCGGACTGGCATTACAAGGCGAACGGTTATATACTACAAGCTTGGATAATAATAACCCGGTTTTAAGTTATCCATCAATTCTATTTTCATCCTCATTAAATTGAAGTTGGTATCCTACATTCGTTATTGATTCTATTTTAATAGGTATGCCTGCTTCTATAAATGTTTTTTTCAACTTTCCAGTAGTTTGATAGATTTTATTCTTTATAGCATTAGTTAACTCAAAGTTCCCTCCATGCAGAGGCATTAAATCCCCATACATAACCGAATAAGTTTCAGATTGAATAAACGCTTTAAAATAAGACAATATAATTCCGTTAAGGACCACCTTTTTATCTTTATACCACAATGTTCTGATTGATTCATTCCAATAATAGTTGCCTGTGATATGTTCACCCAGATTGGGAGGGGCTATCAAATTCAAAAGAACAGTATTTTTTGATTTCTTCCGTTTCTTGAGAATAAACCTTTCCCCAACAATCCCTAATAAAACGCTTCCTACACACATAATCAAACCGACATTAAATTTTCTTTTATCGGTTGTTATCATAGAAATAGGTATATCTGCATAAGCTTGCAAATGAATCATATCTTTGTCTGTTTCCCGCTTCCTATAATAAATTTTGTCTTTTATTAAATACATACGAGATACATTCTCTATCGGTTTGCTATAAGTCGTTTTACCAGCCATCGTATAACTTACAACTGTTCGTAATGGCAGTTTGGTCTTATACAATTCCGCTTGAAAGATACTATCCAAACAATGACGACTACTATCTTTTAATATCAAAACCTGCTGTTCCGCCCATGCTTGGACAACGATTATGCTATCCAAAGATTTTGTACCTTCATAATGAAGGTATCTATTATCTATCAGAAGCTGACCTTCTATCGTCATTGATTTATCAAAGATATGACCAACTCTCTCACGATAAATATGCAATTGTTCTTTGTAGGTTGAACAGATAAAAAATATCCCTCCCCCCATTAAAATAGAAACAAGTAAAATCAAATAACTTTTAACATCAGTCATATTGTTTAGATTGCAATTTAATTTATTATCAATCATGCAATTAACATAATACACTATCCTCTAATAAGAAAAATATAAGAATTTTCTAAGAATAATATAAGGGAATTTAATTTGCATATTCAAAATCCCCTTATACCTTTGCTGCGATAACAAAAACAAAGGTCTGCCATGTTTAAAATGCGTGGCAAAATTAAAAATAAAAAAGAATTTACGACTATGAATTCAAACAAATTTAAAATGACAATTGGAATGGCTATTATTGCCTGTGTTGCTACATGGTGTTATAGTAACACAAAGCAAGAAGTATCAGGGGTGAACGAAATGGTATGGGCCAATATAGAAGCTCTCGCCCAAAATGAATCAGGAAATTATATGTGTTGGGATTCTGGAGATATAGACTGCTATGGGCACAAGGTCTTCTATAAATTTGAAGATTTCAGTCTGAAATGACCAAACGGAGAGTAAAAAAATAAGGAGTTGCAAACCTATCTACGATTGGCGATCCCGATAAAGCAGCAACTCCCCACACTTGCTCTCCGATTCATTCACTTATAAAGAAAGGAGGCAAAGCGCATACAAAAGTACACATTAATTTCGGAATGGCATACAGAATCTTCTGCCATGTGCAACCACACTTGATAAAGGGTGGGGTTGTAGAAAGAAAGGTTCAGATAACATCAAATATTATTTTTAAATATCAAACACTATGAAAAAGTATATTATTTCAATGATGGCTGTTGCTACAGTCGCTATCGCTGGTTGGAATTACCAGCAAAATAAAGAAGTGGAATTATCTGATTTGGCCATGGAAAACGTGGAAGCGTTGGCTCAAGGTGAAAGTGACGAAGATTTTAATGAAGCAACAGGTTGCTATGCAACAATCTGTTCAAAAGTTTGTGGTCCATACATTTATGCATCAAAAACAGACTGTTCATGTGATTTATGTAACTAAGTAAAATCTATTAAACGAAAAAAGACAAAAGTTATGTAATGATTTTACTTTTAATTTTTGTCTTTTCTCATTTATTTTTTCATCCTTTCATTACAAAGACATTATGAAACTACAATTATTAAATATATTCATTGCTTGTACTTTTTGTATTTCTTGCAGTCAAAAGCCAGTAAAAACAGAACGAATCCAAGTATCCCCAAAAGTACTAACTGATAGCTTATTCATTAAAAGTGCTGCAAGTTTCATCTGTATTGGTGATTACTTGGTATTACAAGATCCTAGACAAGTATCTAATTTTATAAAAATCTACGATACAAAAGGACATCTTGTATCGGAAGTAGGTCAGATTGGAAATGGTCCAGAAGAATTTATTTTACCAGAATGTATCCCTTTTGGAGAAAATAAGTTCTTGACATGGAATAGATATGGAACATTTCAAACAGCTGTTAGCTCTTCCGAAAATCAGTTTAAACAAGAATTTAGGAGCTTTAATGTTTTCAACGGAAAAAATCAATCTATACAACTGTGTAAAAATGGAAATTTCATAACATATGATCCTACAAAAGACCATGTTATTACGTTATATTCACCCGATGGAAAAGAAATAGCATCTGCTGGTAAATTACCTTTCTCTTCAGATATAGCAAACCGGGAACATTTCTATTCAGGGAAAATTGTATATAACCATGAAAATCAGATACTATTACTCTATTTAGAAGTACTTCCTTATGCAGCTACATTTAAAGTAACCTCTTCTAATATATCATTACTAAATGAAAGAACTTTTGGAAATCCTGAATACACAATAAATGGAGACCAAATGCAAGTCAAAGAAGGCGGGAAAAATTGTTTGGTTGGGTGTTGTCTGACTGAAGACTTCATCATTAGTATTATGAACGACCCAGATTATACAGGTAATGACAAAAGCCAAACTTCACCCAAGCGGCATACTGTAGGAGTTTATGACTATGATTTTAATCTAGTTAAAATAGTTAATTTGGGAATGCCTCGTTATAATTTGGCTGCATCTGGTAAAGACAATACATTCTATGCGATTGTTCAAAATCCAGAAAACAGCATTATTGAAATTGAATTATAAACAACTTATTTTTAATATCATGAAAACAACAATTCTATCTTTAGTCTTACTTCTCCTTGCCTCCTGTCAGGACAATAAGAAAGAACAGCTTCTCCACTTGGTCAAGGAATGGCAAGGAAAAGAAATCCGTTTCCCGGAGAAACCGGTATTCACCCGGTTTGTAACGGACACAACCGATTACCGCATCCCGGCTGCGGCGGACTATAAGGTCGTGGTCTATGTCGATTCCATCGGGTGCGTCAGTTGTAAACTGCAATTACGGAAATGGAAAGAGTTTATCGCCCAAGTGGATTCTGCCACGGATGGGAATGTCCCCTTCCTGTTCTTTTTCCAATCGAAAGACAATGATGAACTACGCTATATCCTAAGACGGGATAACTTCACCCTGCCCGTCTGTATCGATACCGACAATCATTTTTATAAGTTAAACCACTTTCCCGGAGAGATGACTTTCCAGAGCTTCCTCGTTGACCGGGACAACCACGTGAAAGTAATCGGTAACCCGATACACAACCTGTCTGTCCGGGATCTCTACCTCAAGGAACTGACAGGGGCCGCCGCCTCTTCCCTGCCCGCCACACACCTACAAATCGATACCCTGGAATACGATTTAGGCTCAGTGCCTGCCAACGGCACAAAAGAGCAAACCGTCCGCCTGTGCAACACAGGAACGGAAACTTTCCGACTGAAAGGTATCACCACCTCGTGCGACTGCACCACCGCCCGATATGACTGGCAAGAAATACAACCGGGCGAGACGAAGGAAATCACCGTCAGTTATCAGGCCGAACAGCCCGGCGATTTCCTCCGCACCGTCACCATTTACGGAAATATCACCGAAAAAGAAATTACCCTCACCTTCGTAGGAAGGGTAGGTTAACACCTAATAGAGACAAACGGTAAAAACATCATAGAGAAATGAAAAGAATTTATTTAACGATTTTCTTGTGTTGCATCCTATTATCAAGTTGTAATAATTTAAAAACAGGAAATAAAAACGTTCCTATCACACAAATCGAATGGGATAATATAACCGAACGGGTAACTCTTGAAGCCATCAAGCTGCCTACGCTATGCAATATTGAGAATATGGCAGCATCGGACTCTTTTTGAAGAAATATACAGATGATGATAATTTATATATGTTGCCTCTAAACCTTCTTCAAATATTATAAAGTTCATCATTAAACAATGAAACAAACAACGGTCTATATACTTCTATTGCTTTTGACAGCCTGCCAATTCAAAGACAGGCTCGACATGGCGTTGGAATACGCAGGCGACAACCGGAAGGCTGTTTCCATGCCCATCTACAATGCCGCCACTTTTGAATACCATCTGGACGGACCATTCGCCGATCCCGAAATCAACCGGCTAGACATTCCGCCTCTGTTCCGTAATCCTTGCATGAAAAATGGAATGATACAATGGTACTGAAAAAATGGATACAGAAAGGCATTGACTGGTTGAGCAACCTGATCCTGGCTGCTGCCGGACTGGTTGTCCTGTGGCTCTTCCTGCTGGTCTTTGTGTATGCGTCTTTCCGTATACCAACCGACTCGATGGAACCCACGCTGGTTCCGGGAGATTACGTCTTGGTCAACAAGCTCCTGATCGGGCCAAGGCTGTTCAACCTGACAGAGGCACTCAAAGGGAAGCGGGTAAACATCCGACGCTTGCCTGGATTATACGACATACAACGCAATGACGTACTGGTCTTTCATTTTCCCCCATCCCCACACGTGGGAAAAAATTGAGATGCACCTCTTCAAATACTATGTCAAACGCTGTATTGCCTTGCCGGGAGACACCCTTTCCATCAGGAACGGTATCTACCAAATCAACAGGACGGAAGAAAACCTGGGAAATCGGGAAGCGCAACATCGCATCGGACAGATGAAACCGGAAGATTTCCCAGAAGGGGTTTTCCAGACATTCCCTTACAACGAAAGCAATTGGAACTTGCAAAATTTCGGACCACTCTACATACCCAAAGCAGGAACGGAAGTCGGCATGGACCGTTTCAAATTCCTGTTATATAAAAAGGTAATCGAATGGGAACAAGGGAAAACGCTTTCCTACCGCGACTCGACCGTCTTTCTGGACGGGCATCCCATCCGGACTTACCGTTTCAGGAAGGACTATTATTTCATGGGGGGAGACAACGGCATCAATTCACAAGACTCCCGTTACTGGGGATTACTGCCCGAAGAATACATTGTCGGGAAAGTATGGAAAGTATGGAAATCGGTTGATCCTTATACAGATCAATTCCGGTGGGACCGTTTTCTGTTAGATGTGAAATAGAATCATAAAGTACGACATGAATAGATTAATGAATTATCTCATATTATTGTTTGTCAGCCTATTTTGCCTGGCACTGGCAGTTACCTCGTTCGTCTCGGCCGACAACTTGGCCGACGGACTGGTCACGGGCCGGGCATTCTGGACTTATTTGGTCGTTTTACTCGGTTCTGTTTGTCTGCTGGGTTACCTGACCGAACGGAAAAGATTACGCATCACCTGGGTGGATGGTGCCTGGAGCCTGTTCATCGGATGGGCTTGCCTTTCCTGCTTTTCTGACGGGAATGTCCTGTCTGGCAAATGCTCCTTCCTGTTATCATTACTGGTCTTGTGGTTCATCTTGCGCCTCCTGTTCCTCTTCCGCCCCGAAACAAGGGAACTCTTCACTCGTCTATGGCTGACTGTCGCCCTTGGAGAAGCTATCAGCGGCATGGCACAGCTATATGGTTTCACGTATTCCCACCATGCCCTGTTTAACCTGACCGGCACTTTCTTCAATCCGGGTCCCTATTCCGGATTCCTTGCCATCCTGTTGCCCTGGGCTTTACATGTGGCGTTACACAACCGTAAACTAACAGGGCATTATGCCTGGCTTTGCGTGCTGGTCATCTGCGTTGTATTGCCTGCCGGGAGAAGCCGTTCAGCCTGGATTGCTGCCTTGCTCGGTTCTGCCTGGGTACTGATTAGCTACTATAAAGCCGCCATCATCTCTTATACACGTCAATATCCCAAACGAATCGCGGCCATGCTACTGGCAAGTGTATTACTGCTGGCCGGAGGGGCTTATGGCATGTACCATCTCAAGAAAGATTCCGCAGACGGACGCCTGCTGATGTGGAAGGTCTCTACGCAAATCATCCGGGAACAACGGGGTTTGGGCGTAGGAGTGGGACATTTCCCGGAAGCTTTCGCCGAAGCCCAGGCCAGCTACCTGAAACATGCCTCCAGCCAGGAAAAATGGGTAGCCGGATGCCCGGAATATGCCTTTAACGAATACCTGCAAATTGCAGTAGAATTAGGAATCTTCCCCTTAATGCTTTTCCTGGGGGTAGGTGGCGGTGCTTTCTTTCTGGCTGTCCGGACAAAACAATCCGGGATTGCCGGGGCATTGATTGCCTTTGCCATCTTCGCCTTCTCTTCCTATCCCTTACAACTTCCGGACTTCTGGATTCTTTGGGTCTGTCTGTGTGCATTAGCCATTCCGACAGAATATGTGGCAGAAAACAACTGGCTTTCTGTCCAACGATTAGGGATGATCGTCATGGCTGTATGCAGCCTATTCGTGTGCACATCGGCGACAGACCGCTACAAGGCCTACGAACAATGGAACCGGCTCAAGTTGTTACACAACAACAAAGCCTACGAGGCTGCCACCGAAGGATATGTCGCACTTTATGACATACTGAAACAGAATCCCAGATACTTGTTCGAAGCGGCTCAATGCCTCAATCACAGCCAACGACTGGAAGAGGCAAGCCAATATCTCCGGCAAGCCGTACGTTACAGTTCCGATCCCATGATCCGATATGTTCTGGCAAAGAACGAACAAGAAGCCGGCAACTATCCCGAAGCCGAAAGACTACTGCTGCACGCGATTGACATATTGCCCGAACGCATTTATCCGTATTACCTGCTGGCCAACCTCTATGCAGAACCTGATTTCTACCAGCCGGATAAACGGCAAGAGATGGCTGATTCGGTCTGGCACAAAAAGCCCAAAGTAGAAAGTCAAGCCATCCGGGAAATGAGGGAGAAGGTGAAAGAATGGAAGAAAAGTAAAGATTGAATCAAAAGAACGTAGAAAGTAGCCGACAGCTGCATTCATGCTGTTTTCGACGGGGTTTCGTTTAAAGAGCGGATACGGAATATGCAGGAAGGGAAACCGCTGCGAAAGTTAGTGCTAGATCATTCAGTGTTCGGACTGGCATTACAAGGCGAACGGTTATATACTACAAGCTTGGATAATAATAACCCGGTTTTGAGTTATTCTGCCATTTCCTCTACCTTAAAACAAAGTTGATAACCTTTACCCCGAATAGGCTCAATGACCACAGGAAATGCTTTCAGATTTTTTTTCAGAGTTTGCATGGTGTGTTGGATTTTATCTATTGTAGCTTTAGTAAGTTCCTGTTCTGGATAGAAAACCAAAAAATCTTGATACATAGCAACGTAATCTGGGGATTTAACAAGTTGGTCAAAAAACTTTTCCTGCATTCCGGCTAATATTACAGATTCGCCTGCACAACAGAAAATACCTCTCCGTGAATCCCAATAACAGTTTTTACCAATAAGTACTCTTTGCGAAAATGAAGCCGCCTCATCCATATTCCTTTTTTTTCTTGTCATCCACCAAATGCCAAAGCCCAGTAAAATGCTGCCAACCAACAATCCCAAACCTATGCTGAATTTATATTTTTGCGTATGCACGAAAGCGATGGGTACATAGGCTTGCAACCGAATCGTATCATGCTTCATCGAATAAACTTTGTTTCCTACAGGGTACATGTGTGATAAATCCAAATTGGGCTTGCTCACCGTGGTACGTCCATTCCATGTATAGCTAATAGCGGTTTGAACGGGATATCCGGCTTGTGTTAACTTAGCGTGGTATATACTGTCTAACCCCTGACGACAACTATCCTTTTTTATGGACATAGCCATCGTCGCCCAAGTTAGAACTTCATCTAAAGTACATGTAGCTTTCGAAGCATCGTATGATATATATACTTGGGTCATACTATTTTTCTTTTCTTCCTGCAGTGCCTCCTCAAAACAAATTTTAGCGTTTTTGAGGATTGCCTGCTCATAGTTATGCCCTGAACACATAAAATAGGCCCCCAACAAGCCTACAAAAACAATTCCAAATACTTTACATACAAAACAAATATTACTATTCATGCTACCATCGTTTTTATACAATTTGTTATAATTCTGATATTTAACATCATCAGTAAAATTTCAGTGTTTGATCAGTGTAGATTTCAGAGTATTTTCAGCAAAATATCGGCGTTTTTATTTTGTACTCTTCCAAATCTACTTTACTTTTGCCTATGTCGGAGAAAACGGACAAAACACATACAAAAGTACACATTAATTTCGGAATGGCATACAGAATCTTCTGCCATGTGCAACCACACTTGATAAAGGGTGGATTTGTAGAAAGAAAGGTTCACCGATATTCTTTATAAATTAAAATCTAATCATCATGAAAAAAGCATTAGACGCAGCAGCAGTTATCGCAACAATTACTATCGCTGGTTGGAATTACCAGCAGGATAAAGAAATAGAATTATCTGATCTGGCCATGGAAAATATGGAAGCGTTGGCTAATTGAGAAGGAGATGGTGGAAACTACTATTGGTCTCGTGAAATAGATTGCATAGGATCAGAAACTGGTAGTTACAGAGTTTGTGAATCAAATGGTCCGGGAAATTCATGCTCAAATCCTGGAGGTAAAACCTGTGACTGTGGCAGGAATTGCTAAAAACAATCAACTAAGGACTCGGCTTTGAAATATTAAACATATTTTTATTTCAAGGCCAAGTCCAAGCTTACAATAAAAAATTTGTTATGAACAAAAAAATTATCTTACTATTTATTGCCATCGCTATTTTATTTGTGTTAGGAGGTATTTTTTGTCTAAAAAAGAATACGCAAACATCCCCTATACAATCAAATAAAGCTATTTTATGGGATTGTGACTCAAACGACAAAATCCTATTATCGGAAATGGCCGATACATTTTCTCTTCTCCCACTTGAGACCATCGACCGTTCGTTAATGGGGGAAATCAGTAAACTTGTATTTTCCGGCGACAGCTTCTATGTCCTTGACCGCAATTATATGTCCGCTATATTCTCATTCAATACACAAACTGGAAAGTTCATCGAAAAAATAGGGGCAATAGGGAATGGCCCCGGAGAATACAATCGAATCTATGACTTCTCAATAGATGAAAAAAATCAAGTCATTTACGTGTTGGGGGAATAAAGAAAAAATCATGACTTATACCCTATCCGGCGAATTTAAGACAGAAAAGAAACTGCCTTTTTATGCCACCGCTTTAGAAGCTTTCGATGATAAATTTTGCTTTGTATGCGAGGATGAAGAAAGAAACAACCTCATCGTAACCGACAAAGACTTACATATAATCTCTTCTTATTTTCCCAATAAGCAATATGGTAATAACCTAAGAATACTGATACATCCTTTTCAAAAAACAGACAGTGGTGTTTTTTATCGCCGATTTTTAGATAATAATATCTACAAAATAGACCAACAAGGCAACTTGTCATTGGCATACCAAATTCATTTGGGCACAAACACATTGGGTATAAACGATATCAAATCCCTTACAGAAAAAGAGGTTAAAGAAAAGCTGAAAACCCACCGTTGCCATATTAAATATTTCACAGAAAATAATCAATATGCCATTATTGTTTTCCATGATAAAAATAAACCTTATATATCTGTCTATAACAAACAAAGCGGTAAAACAAAAACATCGCCCCTAGAATCTCAAATCGATAATCTGCTAGGTAAAAAATATATATTGCCGGAATATGTTTCAGCTAAAAATGACTTTGTCGTCATTATACAGCCAGAAGAAATAAACGAATTAACATCCGAAACAGACTCAACCCGTCTTTCAGAAGATGTTAATCCCATTTTATATATTCTCCAGATGAAAAAACAAATATAATCATTTACACTGCTTTCCGGAGAAATTTTTCCAAAGCAGTTGTTTTTATAAATTAAAATCTAATCATCATGAAAAAAGCATTAGACGCAGCAGCAGTTATCGCAAAAATTACTATCGCTGGTTGGTCATACCAGCAGAATAAAGAAATAGAATTATCTGATCTGGCCATGGAAAATATAGAAGCGTTGGCTAGTGGAGAAAACGATCCTAAACCAGGAGATCCTTGTTATAATGGAGAATTTGACTCTAGTAAACCAGAAGTGATACATTGTGCTCACCCCTGTAAACCATTAAGATGTGTGCCTGGCACTATCAGTAAATGCTATTAAAATCTAATTTATGAGATATGAATCTTTTTAGATCCAGATCTCTTTTAACAGATTAAATTCATACAAGATGAAATATATAATATTTTTATGTTGTTTTTTCCTCATAGCCTGTAACAAGGAAAAATACAACTTCGAACAAATAAATCTATCTAACTCCATTTTGTTAGATTCGGCAGAAGTTATTTATAATTTTGATGACAGATATCCGGTTGAATTATCTATCAAAGATAGTTTAGCATATATAATATGCGCAAAAACAGACACATGCTTATGTATAGTGAACCTAAACAAACACCAAATAGATACAGTGCTTGGCCATGTCGGCTATGGGCCTAAAGATTTAATAAGCCCTAATTTTATTTCATCTACAGACAAATCAAGAATACTTTTACAAACAGCCAACTTGAAGAAAATCATGGAAATAGAAAACAACCGAGGCAAAATAAACCTTGAAGAATATATACCGTATCCCGACCCCATCTTTATAAGTAGCGAGTTAAATTTCTCAAACAAATATATTGTCGGCAGAAAAATGGATGGAGAAAAAGGAAAGATGTTTTTCATTTATAACCAACAAAATGATCAAATTTTAGAAACAGAATGTTATCCGCCCCTTTCCAAACAAGTGAAAGATAAAAACTATGTATATGCTCCTTCTTTAGCCATAAATGAGTCAAAAGACAGGATTATTGTGGGAATGTATTTCTTTGACATGTTCCATATTTATAATTTTTCAGGGGAACGGATCAATACATTTTGCTTTGCAAACGATTGTACACCCAAAATAGATCAAGAAACAGGATTTTTAGATCTTTCAAACGGATATTCCGGTATTATCCGTACATATCCTACTGAAGACTTTTGTTTTTTATTGCGGCAGACCACAACACCTCAAAATAATACAACCTTTACACTTATCCAACTAAATTGGGATGGCCAACTTATTCATTCTTATATTTTTAAAAACCGCGTATCTGGCCAATTTTGTATAGATAAAGACATCAAAAAAGTATATATTATACGAAATCAGATACAATCTGGTGACAAAGAAATATTCTCTATTGTTTCGTACAATTTAAATTAACACCTATGAATAATTACCAGCAGAATAAAGGACATTTTAATACACTTAAATCATGAAAAATAATATTCTTTTCATCATTCTGTCGTTTTCCCTTCTCTCTTGTCAACATAAAGGGGATTCTACAAAGAACAGTACAATCGAAACGATTCCTGTCTTCAGCAATTATACAGCGGAACTGCCTTTCTCTGCTTTTGTTGATACCATCGAATTGATTCCCCTTGAAACAACAGAAGATAATTTAATCGGAGAAATTACACGAGTCATTTTTAATGACGGGAAATATTATATCCGATCAACGAACGGTATGCAAAACCCAAAACTTTTTGTTTTCAATGAAAACGGAAAATATATCAAAAAAATAAGTAAACAAGGCGTTGGACCGGGAGAATATCTCGATTTCGAGGACTTTACCATTGCAAATGATAACCACATTGTCATTGGAGACTATCAAAGATTATTGCATTTTGATCTGCAAGGTCAATTCCTACACGCAAAAAAAATAGAAACACCTCCTACTGAAGGTAACTTTTCCCCTGTGGAAATACTACCCACAAGAAATAATGAATATCTAACTTTCCTCAGCTTTCCCCAAAAACATTTGCTTTTAAGAATAAACAATGAAGGGAAACAGGACTTCTTTTTTGATCCGGGAAAAAACGGTGCTTTAAAATGTCAGTTTTTAAGGACATGGCGTGCTCTTTTTTCTACCGACAGTTGTTTCTATTTAAGTTATCCATATTGTGACACTATTTATTCGATTTCTTCGGATTTGAGTAAAATAACCCCCTCCTATTACATTGATTATACACCTAAAAAACTTCCGGATATACCAATTGAGCCAACAGACGACGTAATAAGTTGGGAAAAAAAGCTCAGCCATTTGGATGATTATTCGAAAACCTCTTCTATCGGAGTCGGTGATGACTTTCTTTATATAGGGATCACCGACAAAGCCTACAAAGGTTATTTATCCCTCTATTCAAAGCGGTCAAAGAAAATAATGACCGCCAAAAAGCTTGTAGATGATATGTATCTCAAAGGAAATGTAATAACAGTTACCGGCAAACGGATTCCGCATAACATGGATGGGAACGACATCATTTGGGAAATAAAACCCCGCATTTTAATGAAGGGATATCAACGTTTATCCGCAACAGACCGGGAAACACTTCAACAGAAATATCCGGCCTGGGATCAAATCTGTTCGTCGTTAAAAGAAGATGACAACCCCGTATTATTAAGAATCAAAGTCAAAGATTTTTAAACGAATTAGAAACTGTTTTGAATTGATTCAAGAATAATGTTATAAGCATCTTCAGATCTCAA
>OMCD01001447.1_pt1 | contig 14199 bp, 10 predicted proteins | sample 1674171 | NCBI WGS metagenome assembly OMCD01 (sample SAMEA103958149, study PRJEB25191) | human gut metagenome | biome: human-associated habitat [ENVO:00009003]; feature: intestine environment [ENVO:2100002]; material: feces | place: Germany | collected 2013/2015
TTTTCTGACATGTCCGGCAGATAAAACATCCGCTTCTCTGCCTGATTTATAGCAATTCTCTATCCTGAGTTGACTTTCCCCTCTTTGTATCGTATCATTCAATACAGTTCAAAAAATATTTTTTAAAGAAGGAGGTTATTTATCCATGCGGGATAACAAAAATTTTCTGGGCACGGAACCTGTGGGAAAGCTTCTGCTGAAATTATCCATTCCGGCAGTCATCGCCCAGCTCATCAACATGCTTTATAACATTGTAGACCGTATTTATATCGGCCACATCCCGGGGGAAGGCAGTCTGGCACTTACAGGTGTGGGAGTCTGTATGCCCATCATCATGATCGTCTCCGCATTTGCGGCACTGGTCAGTTCCGGCGGCGCACCAAGGGCTTCTATTTATATGGGAAAACAGGACAATAAATCTGCTGAGAATATATTAGGCAATTGTTTTATTCTTCAGATTATTATCTCTGTAATCCTCACTGCAATTTTATTGATCTGGGGCAGGGATTTATTACTGGCTTTTGGCGCCAGTGAAAACACCATCAGTTATGCAACCGATTATATGCATATTTACGCTTTCGGTACCTTGTTCGTACAGTTAACCCTTGGCATGAATGCATTCATCACTGCACAGGGATTTACCACATTTTCCATGGTTTCCGTCCTGATCGGTGCTGTCTGCAATATTGTTCTGGACCCTGTATTTATCTTTGTTTTTCATATGGGGGTACGTGGTGCTGCACTGGCAACTGTTATCTCACAGGCGATTTCCACACTCTGGGTAGTTTTATTCCTCTGCGGCAAAAAGACACAGCTTCACCTCAGGAAAAAGCATCTCCATCTGGAGGCAAAAGTTGTTCTTCCCTGTATCGCACTGGGACTTGCTGCTTTTATCATGCAGTCAAGTGAAAGTATTGTAACTGTCTGCTTTAATTCATCCCTGCTTCGGTACGGCGGTGATATTGCAGTGGGAGCCATGACCATCCTGACCAGTGTTATGCAGTTTGCCATGCTTCCTCTTCAGGGAATTGCGCAGGGAGCACAGCCAATTTCCAGTTATAATTACGGTGCCAAAAATGCAGACAGAGTAAAAAAAACTTTTCGTTTGCTTCTGATCACCTGTCTGTCATATTCTGTACTTCTCTGGGCTTCTGTACAGCTTGTTCCCAGAGTATTTGTAAGCATTTTTACTGCTGATACAGATCTTATCGGGCCATACCCCTCAAGAAATCTTGGATGCGGATCTATACTTTATAGACAAGGTAGGATTAAAAGAGCATTTATCCCCTACCCGTTCCAACGGGTTGGTAGCGATGGTGAAGCAAATGCGTCTGTATGCGATGGCTTACCGGGCAAAGGAACAACAATAAAAACAGGTGTTTTCACACGTATATAGGCACGAGCCGATACGTATATACGTGTAAGCCTACACCGATATAGGCATAGCCTCATACGTATATACGCATAAGGTTATGCCTATATACGTATTAAAAACCTAGTGTAAGCTGCTCCGGTAAGAGCGTAAAAGTCTTGCGATGATAAGGCGTGATTCCGTGGGTACGAATCGCTTCCCTGTGGACCTTGGTAGGATAACCTTTATTGTCCAGCCAATGATAAGCGGGGTATTCCAAGGCCAATTCATTCATATAATCATCCCGATAGGTTTTAGCCAATATAGAGGCGGCGGCGATACTCAGGTATTTGCCATCGCCTTTTACTACAGTCGTATGCGGAATATCGGGATAGGGGGTAAAACGGTTTCCATCGATCAATAAATGTTCCGGCTGTACTTTCAGCTGCTCGATCGCACGATGCATGGCCAAGAAAGAGGCTTTCAAAATATTAATCTTATCGATCTCTTCCGGGCTAACGATACCTACCGCCCAAGCGATCGCCTCCCGCTCGATGACGGGACGAAGCTTATACCGTTTCTTCTCGCTTAATTGCTTGCTATCGTTTAAATCCTGATTCTTGAAATCTTCCGGAAGAATCACGGCGGAGGCGAATACCGCACCCGCCAAGCAACCTCTTCCCGCCTCATCACACCCGGCCTCTATACGCCCGGTTTCCATATAAGGTAATAACATATCCCAGTTTATTATTTATCGTATATATAGCTTACATTATTTTTGCTCCTTTACAATCCAAGGGCGAAGCACGAACCAAGCGAATGTCGTAGCGGCGATCACCCCGCAAGTATTCGCCAAGAAATCAAACCAATCCCCGCCCCGGTACGTCGTACAATATTCTTGCAATATCTCAATAATCCCACTCATAACGATCGGGCATAAAACCGCCCCGATCCAAGCATGCCATAATACCGTCTCATACTTCCGGTGATTCCGCAAGAACTCCAGCCATAGCATACCCGACATCCCCCCATACATACAGAAATGAACCACCTTGTCCACACCCGGGAATAAAGGGATATCATCCATCCTCGGCGGCTTAAAGAACGACAAGTAAATAACGATCAATATAATCGCCAGTGAAAACGGATATTTCTTAATATAATACATCATACTCAAAACATCTTCCGAACTCGTTCCACACCTGCGATGAACGTATCGATCTCCTCTTTCGTATTATAAAAGGAGAAAGACGCCCGCACCGTCCCCTCGATCCCTAAGGCATGCATCAAAGGCTGGGCACAATGATGCCCTGTACGAACCGCTATTCCCAAACGATCCAGCAACATCCCCATATCGTAATGATGGATATTACCCACCAAAAAAGAAAGCACCGCTCCTTTATGATCCGCTTGTCCGAAAATACGCATCCCTTCGATCGTATTTAATCCAGCGGTCGCATATCGCAAAAGCTCATCCTCATAAGCAGCTATATTCTCTATACCGATCCGGTCTACATACCGCAAGGCTTCCGCCAACGCCGTGCTACCAATATAATCCGGAGTTCCCGCCTCAAACTTAAAAGGAAGCTCATTAAAAGTTGTCTTCTCGAACGAGACCGTAGCGATCATCTCGCCTCCTCCCTGATACGGAGGAAGTTTATCCAACCACTCCTCTTTACCATACAAGACCCCGATACCCGTCGGTCCGTAAATCTTATGCCCAGAGAAAACATAGAACTCCGCATCCAAGTCCTGCACATCCACCTTCATATGCGGAACGGCTTGAGCCCCGTCTACCAACACCGGTACGCCTTGTTCATGAGCGATCTCGATCATCTCCTTTACCGGATTCACCGTACCCAAGACATTAGACACATGAGTCACGGAAACCAAACGAGTCTTATCCGAGAATAATTTACGATACTCATCCAGATTCAACTCCCCTTTCTCATTCATCGGGATCACCTTCAACGTAATACCTTTCCGGGCCGCTTGTATCTGCCAAGGAACGATATTGGAATGATGCTCCATCACGGACACGATCACCTCATCCCCTGCCGACATACATTCATCCGTAAAGCTGGAAGCGATCAAATTAATGGATTCCGTAGTTCCCCGGGTAAAAATAATCTCATTCGAGGAACGGGCATTCAAGAAATGCTGTACCGTTTTGCGAGCCTCCTCATGCGCCTCTGTCGCCGCTTGGCTCAAGAAATGTACGCCTCGGTGGATATTGGCGTTTACGTTATAATATCCATTCTCTATCTTTTCTACCACTTGACGAGGTTTCTGGGTAGTAGCACCATTATCGAAATATATCAGCGGTTTATCGTATATCTTATGATCCAAGATCGGAAAGTCTTTTCGGATCGCTTGAACGTCTAACATAGTCTTACTTCTTTTTGTCTTAAAATTACGAGAGCCAAAGATACAAAAAAAAGGCTTTCTCGCTGAAAGAAAGCCTTTTTTATCATTACCTAACAGATATTACGCCTACACTTTATCCTCTACTCGCACGCCTACTTTTCTCTTCCAAAGTCAAAGTACGGAGACTCTGTACGGGCGTTGTCCATTAAGGATACTAGTTCTTTTACCTTATCGGGATACTTCTCCGCTAGATTCGTATCCTCATGTATATCATTACTTAAATCATACAATTCCAATATAGTCTCACCCACGATCGGTTGCCGGATTAGTTTCCATTTACCGGAGCGCAATGCTTCCCGGCCATTCAACTCGTGAAATTCCCAATATAAATAATCATGGGCCTGTTGATTTTTCTTTGATAACAAGGTTGGTAAGAAAGAGATTCCATCCGTCTGCTCGGGCAAAACCGTACCTGTAAGCTCTGCCAACGTAGGCATGACATCCCAGAATGCGCTTATATGATCCGATTGAGCTCCGGCCTTGATCGTACCCGGGCACCATGCCACCATAGGTATACGGATACCTCCTTCATATACATCCCGTTTGATCCCCCTGAAAGGTCCGTAGCTCTTGAAAAAATCGGGATCAGCTCCACCTTCATGATGTGGGCCGTTATCACTGGTAAAAATCACGATGGTATTCTTATCCAAACCCAATTCTTTCAATTCAGCCATTACATCCCCCACGTATTTATCCAACCGGGAGACCATGGCGGCAAAGGAGGCCAAGGGCTTCTCCGAGGTGTTATAACCGCCATACACTTTATCAAACTTACCAATATAAGGAGTCTCCTCGAATGAGTTCTCGTACATCTGATAAATGGAGTCATGCGGAAGATTCAATTCCGCATGAGGCAACGTATAGGTAAGCATCGCGAAGAACGGTTGCTCTTTATGATCCCGGATGAACTTCAATGCTTGCTCATGAATCAAATCTTGCGAATATGTTTTGCAAGCATTGTTCTCGTTTTCAGGAAAAAGAACCTTCTCCTCATTATGCCATAAATGATCCGGATAGAAGGAATGCGACTGCCGTTGGCAATTATATCCATAAAACTCATCGAAACCCATCTTATTAGGAATGGAGACAGAGCCCGGATTTCCCAACCCCCATTTACCAAAGATACCGGTCGTATAACCGGCCGATTTCATTAATTTACCCAACGTATAGGTATCTTCCCGCATCGGCTGTTGGCCTTCGGGCGTGATCTCCCGGTTTCCCCGGACTTGCGTATGTCCCGTATGCAATCCGGTCATCAAGGAGCAACGGGAAGGGGCACTCACCGTACATCCGGCATAATGCTGCGTGAACAACATTCCCTCCTTCGCCATCCGGTCTATATTGGGAGTCTTGATAATCTGTTGGCCATAACAGCCAACATCTCCATATCCTAAATCATCCACTAAGATATACACAACATTCATAGGACGCTCCGGAGTTTTTTCGCAACCGGACATTCCGATAAGCAGCAATGTCCCGGATATACATAAAGTCAATTGTGTTTTCATATACCTTTAAAATAAATAGAAGTGTTAGAAACCAATTACAATCTTCTGATCCTGATTCGTAGACAAACGGTTCGTCCGTACCTTAACCCTTCCCATACGGTCCGAGGCATCGAAGTACCAGCCTTCTTGTCCGGCATTGAACGCTTCGGGGGAGATGGCAGATAGCGGCTTCCCGGCTACGGTTACGTTTGACGGGCTGGACTCCGAGCGGACATCCAATAGGTAAGTACGCTCTTGGTAACGTCCTTTATAATCTCCTTTCGCTTTCGCAATGTCCACGGTGATCGTGCCTTTCTCACCTTTTGGGGAGGAAACAGAGATCAAGGTACGGGCAAACTCGCCTTTCTTATAATCACGGGTGAGACCGTCGTCTTCATATAAATTGAAAGAGGTGTTTCCGTAGGGATATAAGTCCAAAGTCAAGACATCCGCAGGTTTCTCGCCGACATAATTCATATCCGGGTACATCGGGATAATGGCGCCTTGACGGATAAATACCGGGCAAATATCCAGTTTAGCCTCATATTTATCCAACCACTTGCCACCCTCGTATGTCTTTCCGGTCCAATAGTCGTACCATTCTCCGGCAGGGAAGTAAATACTATCACGTACATTCTTACGGGTATATACAGGGGCAACCATCATCCACTCGCCACTCATAAATTGATATTGGGTGGTCGTATCACGGGTAACCACGTCATCCGGGAATTCCAGTACCATCGCACGAGCCATCGGTACACCGGTCGTATGCGCCTCATGACAATAGGTATAGGCGTACGGGTTCAGACGCATCTTCAGCTTTAAGAATTTACGGTTGATATCCGTGTACGGATGCCCATATACCCAAGGCTGACGGTCGGCATCCGCCCAGCCGCTCATGGTCATAAAGATCGGGGTGAAAACCTTCCATTGCAAGTCACGGGTATAGGTTTTCGGAGAACCGCCGAAGATACCGTCCACATCGCTAGTAGCGGCGTTCATGGCGGAAAGGCCGGCACCCGTGATCGTCGGGATATGGTAACGGATATAATCCCAGTTGCTCACTTGGTCACCGCTCCATACCGTAGAATACCGCTGGGTTCCGGCCCAACCGCAAACAGCCCATACGAAACCCCGTTCATTCGTATTGTTCTCGATCCCCTCGAATGCGGATTTACAGCCGTTCAAGGCAAACTCATAGCCTTCTCCAACCCAAGCCACATCCAATTTACACAGGCGGGTACCACACTTACCAACCTCGTAGGCGATCTTATCCACACCATTCTCTGTCCACAAGCCCGTATGGAAGCCTCGTTTACCTAATTCCGTCACAACAGAATCCAATTTCACATAGCCGCAACCATAGCCATCGTTCGGCAAGATCCAGCCACGGGGCATATCATATTCCACATATTTATCAGCAACTTGGCTGATTACGTCCGGGGTGGATTGAGGCCATCCGGTACGCTGTTCCCCTTTGTTATAGCAGTCGGCGTCTCCCATCGTAAGCATCCACATCGCCGGCATAAAAGGTTTTCCGGTGATATCCGTATAGTCGTTCAATAGGTCTTTCAAGGAAGGGCCGTAGAAGTAGAATGCGTCAAAGCGATTCTCGTTATGCGTCAACTGACTGGTGAAGCCCATCAGCTTAAAGCCATCATCATAGTTCTTGTCCAGCATCTCCGTGCCGTTGAAGGCATAATGGCCCGGGGCAAACGTATTGCGGAATACGCCATATCCTTTCGTGGACATATAGAAGGGAGCCGGGTTAGAGGATTGATCCTCATCCCAACCGGTCACCTCGATATCCGCTTCCTTCCCGGCGTATGAGAAATTACCTTGTTGCATACCGCAACCGTAGAAATCCTCATCACCGCTACGGCGCATCGTTTGGGTCGTTTTCAGTCCGAAGGCAAGTGGTTCGGCCTCCTCGTAGATCACGGCACGGTTATTCTTGTCATACATGGCGAAACGAATAGGGTTCTTATAGACACGTACGACACATTGGGGAGTCGTGAACTTATAATAGCTGCCGTTGTCGGCCATGGAGACTCTCGGGTTCTTTATCCCATAATCCACAACGATCGAGTTTGCCGCTGGATTGGTATATTCCCCATCCGGTGCCAACCAAATACGGAAGATATCATCCCGGTAAAACATCAACTTAACCTTAGCGTACCCGGAGACAAACTCATATTCCGTGTTGCTGATCTTATTGAACTTCGTCAACTTACCCAAGTTCATACGGGCGGCGAACAGGTTCGCTTTTAATACGTTGTTTGACGAACGCTCATCCTTCGGGTATTGGATAGCGAACTCTATTTTATAGGAGCCCATCTGGGTTAGGTCGGTAGCGGGGAAAGCTACCTCATATTCCTCTTGTTTAGCGATCGGATGCCCGGAGGCGGTTACCGTGGCGGTTAGTTTCTGACCGTTGTTCAAGGAGGCGGTTACCGTGAAATCCTCATCTACGGGCTGGGAACCAACGTTCTTCAGCTTCACTTTCAACACGTCTTCCTTCGTGAACGTATTCCCGGTTTCTTGGTGTGAGGTCACTTTCTCCAAAGCCAAATCATGTGCGAAAGGCTCTGTCAGCTCAATATCATCGACCATCCAATACCAAGAGAAGATATCCCGCCAGAAGAAACGCAAGTAGACAGTTTTCTGGTTCGCGGCTACCTCGCTGATGTTAATCTCCTCATTCACCGGGGCGTGAAGCTGGGTAGCGGCGGGGATCTTATCCATCACGTTATACTCTTTCCAATTCACCCCGTCGTTGCTGACGCCAACCCAAAGGCCGGCACGTTTTCCGGTGAACCAATTATTCCAACGAAACAAGTGCTGGAATTTCAATACCACATCGTTCTTTCCCGCACAATCGATAGCGCTGGTCTGGAAATAGCCGTTCGGGTATTCCTCCCGTTGATTCCACTTCGTGATCTCCTCCCCGGTGACTACGCCCGGCCGGAATTGCATATGATAGCCACGACTCGTAGAGGCGATGGGAGGCGCTTGTTGCTCAAACTGGAAAGAACCGGGATAAGGCTGATCGGTAACAATCCATTCACACTTTGCCGATTTCGTCGAATCGACAATCATCCAGCCGTCGGGTAATTTCCCGGCGGAGAAATCTTCTTTCCAAAAACTTTGTTGTGCGGACAGGGAGGAAACGCAACCTGTCAGAAGCATGGATACAATTAGACTTTTTATCATTTGAATTAGTTGATTAGATTTAGGCAGTAAAGATAGTCTTAATTTACGAGGGTTCGCAAACGTTCGCGTGATTTTTATTCTCTTTTCGCCGGGCGGAAACGTGTTATTATCAATGGAATCCTTCTATCTTCGCGTATGTACAACCTTGTCATATAAATCAATAAACATATATCATGAACAGACATTTATTCTTGAGCCTTTTACTGGCCCTTTTCGCTTCCAGTACGCTTTCTGCCGATAACCTTAAAATCGAGCCGGCCTTCTGGTGGAGCGGTATGAAGAACCCGGAACTCCAGCTGATGGTGTATGGTAAGGATATCGCCGGATATCTCCCTAGCGTGAAATATCCCGGCGTACAGTTGAAAAGCTCGGTAGCGTTGGAAAGCCCGAATTACCTATTGATCTATCTGGACGTGGAAAAGGCCAAGCCCGGCAGGTTTGATATCACGTTCACGAAGGACAAAAAGAGTTTCAATTACTCGTATGAGTTGAAGGCCCGTAAACCGAACGCCGATCGGATCAAGGGGTTTGACTCTTCCGACGTGCTTTATCTCATCATGCCGGATCGTTTCGCGAACGGAGATCCCTCGAACGATCAAATCCCGATGCGTACCGCTTATAAGGTAGACCGTAACAGCCCGAACGCCCGTCACGGAGGCGACTTGGCCGGTATCGAACAGCATTTGGATTATATCGAGGATCTGGGCGTTACCGCTATCTGGCTGAACCCGGTATTGGAGAATGATATGGAGGGAGGCTCTTATCACGGATATGCCACGACGGATTATTATCGGGTAGACCCACGCTTCGGCACGAACGAGGATTACGTCCGCTTGATCGAGAAGACACACGATCGGGGCATGCGTGTCGTAATGGATATGATCTTCAACCATTGTGGAAGCGATCATCCTTGGATGAAAGATATCCCTAGCCACGACTGGTTTAATAATCTCGATAACTACGTGCAGACCAACCACGATAAAGAGGCTTATTTCGATCCTTACGTCTCGGATTATGATAAGGAGACGATGCTGAACGGCTGGTTTGTCCCGAGCATGCCGGACTTGAACCAAAAGAACCCACATGTAGCCAAATACCTTATCCAGAACTCTATCTGGTGGATCGAGTATTGCGGCGTGGATGGTATCCGTCAAGATACGTATCCGTATGCCGACGTGGACATGATGCGGAATTGGTGTACGGAGGTCATGAACGAGTATCCGGAGTATAACATCGTAGGCGAGGCGTGGATGAACTACACGATCGGTTCCGCTTATTGGCAGAAAGGCAGCCGGTTGAACTTCGGACAGGATACCGAGCTGAAATCGGTAATGGATTTCCGCTTGATGGGTATCGCGAGTAAGGCGTTCCATGAGGAGACTGGGTATTCCGGAGGCTTGCACACGATCTTCGAGCATATGTGTTATGATTATGTATATCCCGATATCTATAACGTATTGCGTTTCTTGGAGAACCATGATACGGATCGTTTTCTTCCCTCCATGCCCGAGTCTGTCGATGATTTGTACGCGTTCAAGCAAGGGGTGACATTCTTGTTGACGATCCCCGGTATTCCCCAGCTCTATTACGGGCAGGAGTTGCTGATGAATGGCACCAAGGAGAAGGGAGACGGATATATCCGCTTGGATGTTCCCGGTGGCTGGCCCGGCGACAAGGTGAATCAATTCGAGGCATCCGGTCGCAGCGAGGTGCAAAATGACGCATGGAATTTCCTCCGTACTTTATTGAAATGGCGCAAGGGCAACGATATAATCGCTAAGGGCAAGATGAAACATTTCATGGTGAACCAAGGTGTCTACGTGTACGAGCGCAGTCTGGATGGCCGAAGCGTATTGGTCTTGATGAATGGCAGCGATAAGGAGGTGAACCTCCCGTTGGCCCGCTATGCGGAAGTATTGCGAGGTAAAACCTCCGGAAAAGAGATATTAACCGGAAAGGAGATTCCATTGGGAGACGAATTATCCTTGGCACCGAAAGGGATCTTCGTACTGGAAATGTGATGCCATTAGCCCCGATGATTTTTCATTCGAGGACCTATTCATAGATTACTAATAATTAAATCGGGAGGCCTTAAACCTCCCGATTTTCTTTTCATATATACTATTTTAATCGCTTTTCAAGAATCAATTGATGCCTGCATTGAATGCCGTTCTCCCAGATAGGCTCGGCATAGTTCCGTACGAAATAATCGCGATCTACGGCTACCAAGTCAAAGCCTTCCTGTTGATAAAGCATCATCGGGCCGGCGGCTGAGGTTCCGGTGCAAATACGCAAAAGCTCGACATCTTGAGCCGGAGCCCATTTATTAGATACATGCCGTAATAGTTTCCGGGCGATTCCTCGCCGACGGAAGATATCCGCCACGGCAAGGTTCATGATCTCCGCCTTGCCACCCTCCTCCTTGCGAACCACGATCACGCCGGCAACGGAATTTCGTACCGTAGCGATAAAGCAATCCGAATCCTTTAGGTAAGCCTCTACTTTCTCCCGATCCGGATCGGCTTCCAGCAATAACTCATAAGGAGGAAATAAAGCTACTTGTATCTCCGGCTCCCCGCCCACGACGATCTCTACTATATTTCCGTCAGGATCTCGGATTACACCCTCATAGTAACCATCCCCGGAAGTGCGGGTCTCACCGGCGATCGTGTATCCATCCATCCGGAAACGTTCGATCATTTGATCCACTTGCTCCTTCGTATCCGCATGAAAAGCCAGATGAGCCAAGCCGATATGATCCTTGTCGTAAGCCTCAGTAATATCTTGCCGTTGCATGATCTCCAAAGCGGGGCCACTCTCGAAAGAGACGAAATAAGAGGCGAACCCTTTCTTTGGATTCACATATTTCTCGTTACTCTTACCATTGAAATACTTTACATAGAAATCCCGTAAACGTTCCAGATGATTCGTCCACAAAGCGATGTGTGTTAATTGCATAAGTTGGAGGTTTTAATTTGTCACTGCCAAAGATACGAAAAATCAGACATGGTTCCCTACATAATCGTCGGGATAATCCATGTCTGATTACTGTTTTCTTCTTATTCGCGATTATTTACAAATCCGGCAACCGGCGCATTTAGCCAGCTCACCGCGGAAACGTTTCTCTACCAGTTTATGCAAACGGTCTTTCAACGCCTCCAAGCGTACATGGTCGATCACGTCGGAAGTGAAAGCCACGCTCAATAACATACGGGCCTCGTCACGCGGGATACCGCGACTTTGCATATAGAACAAGGCGTTCTCATCTAACTGACCGGTCGTCATACCGTGCGAGCATTTTACGTCGTCCGCGTAAATCTCCAGTTGCGGCTTGCTATACATACGTGCCTCACGGGTAGCGCACAGATTACGGTTCGTCTGGTAAGCGGCAGTCTTCTGGGCATCCTCTTTCACCAAGATACGTCCGCTGAAGACACCTACGGCATGATCATTCAGTACGTTCTTGAACAACTCGTTGCTGGTACAATTCGGGACCGCGTGGGTAATATGGCTATAGGTATCCATCTGTTGCTCCTTGTCCAGAACGGACATACCGCATAAGGTAGACTCGGCATACTCGCCATTCAGTTCCACGTAATAATTGTTGCGAGTCAAGCCATTCGTCAACGTAATGCCGTTTACCAAGACATTGGTCGAAGCCGCCTGCTTTACGTGTACGGAAGAGAAACGGGTCGTAGACTCGCTGCTTTCTTCCAAATCATAATAATCAAAGCGAGCACCTTCCTCCGCGAAAATCTCAACCACTTGAGTCGCCAAGAATTTCACGTCATCGATACTATGATCGCAAACCAATAGCTTCGCTTCCGAATGAGGTTCCATAATCACCAGAACACGACGGTTCGCCATCGTATCCACATCGCTACGGAAAATATTCACCAATTGGATAGGACGCTCAACCACGACATTTTTCGGTACATACACCACGAAACCATCTTGGGCTAACATCGTATTCAACGCGATAATACCATCCTTGCTACTCGGCGCCGCCTTTCCGTAATACTTGGAAGCGATCTCCGGATATTGCTCCGTAAAAGCCTTCAACCCTCCAGCATACACGCCTTCCGGCAAATGCGCTTTCGGTAAGTCCTTATCGTAAAACGTATCGTTCACGACAAAGTATAACGATGTGCTCAGGTTCGGCACGTCACAACGGAACACGTCATAAGGATTCACCGGGATAGCGACCCGGTTGATATTCAAACCGTAATCCGGAGCGAACGCTTGGGCTACATCCGTATATTTATAATCCTCGCTTCTCGTGGAGGGGAATCCGAGTCGCTCAAAGTTCGCCAAGGCATCAGCCCTAAGGGCATTCATCACCGGCGTACTATGACGACATACCAGATCCTCACATTGGGCGAAAAGATCGATATATTGTTGCTCGGCCTTCATATTACTCATCTCCCATCTCTTTCTTGATCCAGTCGTAACCTTTCTCTTCTAGTTCCAAGGCCAATTCCGGACCGGCGGTCTTCACGATACGGCCTTTGTAAAGCACATGAACCACATCCGGCTTGATGTAATCCAGCAGACGCTGATAGTGCGTGATTACGATAGCGGCATTCTCCGGAGTCCTCAACTGGTTCACGCCATGCGCTACGATACGCAAGGCATCGATATCCAAACCACTATCCGTCTCATCCAAGATCGCCAATTTCGGCTCCAGCATCGCCATCTGGAAGATCTCGTTCCGCTTTTTCTCTCCACCGGAGAAACCTTCGTTCACGCTACGGCTGGCCAGTTTATTATCCAGCTCGACGATCGCACGTTTCTCACGCATCAATTTCAAGAAGTCCGTAGCCGAAACCGGTTCCAGACCGTTATATTTACGGTGCTCGTTCAACGCCGCACGCATAAAGTTCACCATACTAACTCCCGGGATCTCGACCGGATATTGGAAGCTCAAGAAAATACCCTCACGGCTACGGTCCTCAGGAGAAAGATCCAGCAGATTCTTACCGTTGAAGATAACCTCTCCTTCCGTTACCTCAAAAGCGGGATTACCTACCAATACACTACTTAACGTACTTTTTCCGGAACCGTTCGGTCCCATGATAGCATGTACCTCACCCGCTTTCACCGACAGGTTGATACCTTTCAATATCTCTTTGCCATTTACGTTGGCATGTAAATTCTTAACCTCTAACATCTTTTCTAATTGAAAATTGAAAGTTGAAAATTATTCTATCCTACGCTGCCTTCCAGCGAGATCGTTAGTAATTTCTGAGCCTCGACGGCGAACTCCATCGGTAACTTATTCATTACCTCACGGGCATATCCATTCACGATCAAACCGACAGCCTCTTCTACCGAGATACCCCGTTGCTGGCAGTAGAACAATTGCTCCTCGCTGATCTTACTCGTCGTAGCCTCATGCTCCACGATCGCCGTCTCATTCTGAATATCAGCGTAAGGGAACGTATGAGCTCCACAAGTAGAGCTTAGTAACAAACTATCGCATTGGCTATGGTTACGGGCGCCTTCCGCACGGGCGGACACTTTTACCAATCCCCGATAGCTATTCTGGCTATGACCGGCAGAGATACCCTTGGATACGATCGTACTTTTCGTATTCTTACCCAGATGGATCATCTTCGTACCCGTATCGGCCTGTTGGTAATTATTGGTCACGGCAACCGAGTAAAACTCACCTACCGAGTTATCACCCGCCAAGATACAGCTCGGATATTTCCAAGTGAT
>OMCD01001448.1_pt1 | contig 14195 bp, 9 predicted proteins | sample 1674171 | NCBI WGS metagenome assembly OMCD01 (sample SAMEA103958149, study PRJEB25191) | human gut metagenome | biome: human-associated habitat [ENVO:00009003]; feature: intestine environment [ENVO:2100002]; material: feces | place: Germany | collected 2013/2015
GCGGGCCAAAAAAAACACAAAGACAACAAAAACCGCAAAGCCCAAGACGCCGAAGGCTGCTAAGACGGCGAAAAAATCCCCGGCTGACGAGACCCCGGAGCGCAAGGCCCCCGCACAGGAGAGCCCCGTTCCCGCCGCGCCGGAGCTTGCCGAGCCCAAATCCGAAAGCAAGCCCGAACCGCCGGAGACCCCCGCCCGGGAGGACGCTGCCGCACCCATCATGCCCGACGTCCCGAGTACCCCGGAGCTGCCCGAGCCTGCGGAAAGGGCCGAGCCCGCCGTGACGGAGCCCGAACCGACAGCGGACGCCCCTGCCGCCGACGATACGCCTGCGGCAGAAGCGCCCCCCGAGGCCGCCGCGGCAGACACAGCCGTCACCGACACGCCCGAGCAAACCGGGGACGTCCCCGCGGAGGACGCTGCCGAGCCGTCCGGCCTTGTTTTCAGCGATGACCTTGCCAACGATAAAGCCCTTGCCGCTGAGGCCGCACGCATGGCGAACATCTCCCGCACGGCGCAGCTTTCGATTGCGCAGATCATGGCCGGGCTGGAGGAGAACCCCGCGCCGTCTGCCGGGCCTGCCCCGGCGCCCGAGGCACCGCAGCATGACAGCGCCGGCGACGACGAGGACGACGAGCCGCAGGATACGATCCCGCAGGCCCTCGGGCGCGGTGTGTTCGGCATGTTCAAGTGGCTGCTCCTCGTTGTGCTGTTCGTGCTCATCATCGCAGGCGGCGGCGTGGCATGGCTTTACCGCAGCGCCACGCCTGACATGCTGCCCGAAGTCAAGGTCACCTTTGACGGCCAGGAGCTTGCTCCCACGGCCTACAAGTGGCACGTGCCGGTGGTCGGCAGCTTTTTCAGGCGCACCTACGCCGAAACGCTCAATTCCTCTCCCGTTGTGCTCGAGGATGCCATATCCGACGCATCGCCGGATATTATCGTGACGCCGTCCGATTACAGCACCCAGCTGACCATCACCGACGCCGACAAAGAGACCGTGTACGAGGGCAGCGTCACCGGCTTCCGCAGCTATCTGTTTGCGGAGAACGGCACGTTTGACGCCAAACTCGTCGTCACCGCGTCTGACAGCGCCGCCGAGGATCGCTCCAGCGTCACCGGCACCGAGACCTGGCAGTTCCGCTTCACCGTCAGCATCAAGCCGTCCATCACGCTCTGCACACCGACGGTGCAGCAGGGCAGCGTGGCCGCCGTGCGTGTCGGCAGCACCATGAGCCGGACCGAACCGACGCTGACGGGCCCGCTGGAAAGCACAGGCTTCGTCAGGGCCGCCAACGGCTGGATCTGCTACCTGCCCATCCCGTGGAACGCCGAGACCGGAAACACCGAGCTGACCGTGACTGCCGACGGTTATACCGAAACGCTGACGCTGTCGGTCCGCGCGGCCTCCTACTCCTACAAGGATTACAGCGCCAAGTCCCAGCTGACGTCGCCTTACATCGGCGCGGACGACGCCCCCGATGCCGTCCGCAGGCTGCTGACGACTGACGGCGGCGAGATCCAGTGGGCCGTGGGCGGCTTTGTGCAGCCGTTCCTGGACAGCTTTGACACGCCGCTGTTCTACGGCATGACCGAGTACGTGGGCCGTTCCTACAGCGAGCGCAGCACGAACTACGGCTACGGCGGGCGCACCTCGACAAATGTCGTCATCAAGCCGAAGAAGTCGAAGGATTCTATGATCGTGCCCGCCAGCGGCCATGTGCTGCTGGCCGAGGACCTTGGCGGCAGCTACGGCTACACCGTCGTCATCGACCACGGCGCGGGCCTCAGGAGCATCTTCTACGGCCTGACCGCACTGGACGTCGAGGCCGGGGACGATGTCAAGCAGGGCCAGCTGCTGGGCACCAGCGGCAGGACCGTTGTGGCCGATCTGCGCATCGGCACCGTGCCCATCAACCCGCTCCTCGTCTGGCGCGGCCAGTGCGACGGGCTGAAATATTATTGAGTAAAAAGGCATCCATCTTTTAGGAAAAGGTGGGTGCCTTTTTTGCGTGCCGGGGCTTCCCCCTTGGGGGAAGCTGTCGCTGAAAGCGACTGATGAGGGCAGAGCTGCCGCAATTGCCCGTGAATTGGCAATAGGGCACACTCTGCCCTCATCCGGTCCTGCGGGCCGCCTTCCCCCGATGGGGAAGGCAGAAGGCACAGGTACACGCGCCCCGGCATAGTATGGCGCAAATCAAACCGAGGTGAGCGCCTATGCCGAAAACATTTTGCGTGGTCGGGCACGATGCCCGCCAGCAGGCGGCGGCGCGCGTGCTGCGCCGTGCGGGTTACGGCGTGACCGCCGCCGACAATGCCGCCGCAGCCGATTACATTTTGCTGCCCATGTCCCAGGGGCGCGTCAGTGACGAGGTTGCCCGCGCACTGCAGGGTGCGGGGCAGGGGACGCTGATCTTAGCGGGCCGCCCCGGGATGCCGGTGCGGATGGCCGCGCGGGAGGCCGGGCTGCCGCTGATCGACTATTTTCTGCGGCCCGAACTGGAATGCCTGAACGCCGTGCCCACCGCCGAGGGCTGTCTTGAGCTGCTGCTCCGCCTGCGGGAGCGCACGATCTGGGAGAGCGGCTTTCTCGTGCTGGGCTATGGCCGCGTCGGGCGCGCCGTGGCACGGCGGTTGGTGCTGCTGGGCGGGCGCGTCACCGTGGCCGCCCGCAGCCCCGAGCAGCGCGCCAATGCCCGCTGCGCCGGGTGCCGCGCCGCGCCCCTGACGGCCCTGCCCACACTGCTGCCCGGCTTTGACGCCGTCATCAACACGGTCCCCGCGCCGGTGCTGCCCCGGGCCCTTCTGCAGCAGCTGCCGGGCGGGGCGCTCATCATTGACCTGGCCAGTCTGCCCGGCGGCACCGACTTTGCCGCTGCCGAGGAACTGGGTCTGCACACCGAGCACGCCCTGGCCCTGCCGGGCCGCTGTGCACCGCAGACAGCCGGGGCGCTGATTGCACAGACCGTGCTGGCGATCCTGGAAGAACGCGATCCCGACGAAAGGAGCACCGCCCCATGACCACCCAATCCAAACGCACCGTCGCCTTTGCGCTGTGCGGCAGCTTTTGCAGCTTTGCTGCGGTGCTGCCCCAGCTGCGTGTCCTGACTGCCCGCGGGTGGGACGTCCTGCCCGTTTTAAGTGCCAGCGCCGCCGGGCTGGATACCCGCTTCGGCACCGCGTCGGCCCTGCGGCAGACCTTATATGAAGTGACCGGCCACAGACCGCTGACGACCCTGCAGGCCGTTGAGCCGCTCGGCCCGCAGCGGCTTGCCGAGGCTCTCATCATCGCCCCGGCCACCGGCACCACGATGGCGCTGCTGGCCGCAGGCATCAGCTCGACTCCCGTGACGCTGGCCGCAAAAAGCCTTTTGCGCGGCGGACGGCCCATTATTATCGCGCCGTCCACGAACGATGGGCTTTCGGGCAGTGCCCCGGCGCTGGGCCAGCTTTTGCAGCGGCGCAGCTACTATTTTGTGCCCTTCGGCCAGGACGACAGCTACAAAAAGCCGTGCAGCCTGAAAAGCGATTTCACGCTCCTGCCCGACACATTAGAGGCCGCGCTGCGCGGCGTGCAGATCCAGCCGCTGCTGCTGTAATAAGCAGGAGGGAACGCGGCATATAACGGGGTAGAGATACCCCTTGCCTTCCCCCTTGGGGGAAGGTCGCCCCGCAGGGCCGGACGAGGGGAGCGTATGCGGCAGCCCGTTGACTGACAATGCCGCCCGGCCCGCGCGTGTAAGGCAGCCGGCTGTCTGCCGGAAGGCTGCGGGCCGCATATATGCGGTCCCTACCGCGCATCCTCCCGCTTTCTGGCAATATCATAGGTTTAGGAGGCCCCGCTCATGCAGACGATCACCATCCACGGCAGACGCACCCTGCACGGCAGCATCCGGCCTGCCGCCGCCAAAAACAGCACCCTGCCGCTGCTGGCGGCGACGCTGCTCTGCGACGGCCCCTGCCGCCTGCAGGACGTCCCGCGTCTGGCCGACGTGGACACCAGCCTGGCGCTGCTGGACGCTGTCGGGGCCCGGGTGCGGCGCTGCGGGGCGGACCTCTGCACCCGTCCCGCGGACCGTCTCTGCGGCGACATTCCGGAGCATCTGGCCGGGGCCATGCGCAGCTCGGTATTTTATCTCGCGCCGCTGCTCTGCCGCGTCGGCTATGTGCGCCTGCCGCTGCCCGGGGGCTGCCGCCTCGGCCCGCGGCCCGTTGACATCCACCTGGCCGGGCTGGCCGCCATGGGGGCCGAGGTCGAATTGGAGGGCATCGCCGTCACGCTGCGGCGCACGGGGCCGCTGCATGGGGTGGATTTTACACTGCGGCTGCCCAGCGTCGGGGCCACAATGACCCTGCTGATGGCCGCCTGCTGCGCCGCGGGGCAGACCGTGCTGCGCGGCGCTGCGCAGGAGCCGGAGATCGGCGACATGATTGCGTTTCTGTCTGCCTGCGGGGCGGATATTCAGGGCGCGGGCACGCCGGTGCTGACCGTGCAGGGCGGCAGACCGCTGGGCGGAGCCTTTCACCGCCCGCTGCCGGACCGCATCGCCGCCGCGACCTACGCCGCCGCACTGGCGTGCGCGGGCGGACAGATCGAAATTGCGGGCTGCGACCCGGCCAGCTATGACTCATTTCTGCGCTTTCTGGCCGGGACCGGCGTGCAGGTCAGCCGGGTCGGAGACTGCGTGCGGCTGGCCCGTGACCCCGCCGTGCCGCTGCGGGGCGGGGCGCACCTGCGGGCCGACGCCTGGCCCGCCTTTGCCACCGACACTGCGCCGCTGGCCGCCGCCGTGCTGCTGACGGCAGCGGGGGCGAGCGAAATTTACGACAGCCTGTTTGCCAACCGCTTTGCCTGTGCCGCGGGCTTTGCCGCCATGGGCGCGGCCTGCACGGTCAGGGGGCGGCAGCTGACGCTCCCGGGCGGGGCCGTCCTGCACGGGACGGACGTCACCGCACCCGACCTGCGCGGCGGAGCGGCGCTTCTGGCCGCGGCACTGGCCGCGGACGGTGAGACCCGCCTGCGCGACCCCGGGCACATCCCCCGCGGGTATGAAAATTTACCCGCCGCACTGCGCGGGCTGGGGGCAGAGATCTCCTGAGACTGCCCGCAGACTGCCGCTCACGTTACACCACCGGGCCGGGCATGCCCGGCCCCTACGGGGGAGCCGCCCCGGTACACGGCCAATCATGGCAGCTCCACTTCTCAATTTTTTCACATTCTCATGCAAAGTCTGTCGCTTTCCACCAAAAATCCATCCGCTGCTGCGGCCTGCGTTGTCCAAAAGGGCAGGGCAGGCCGTATTTTTTTATGAATTTCTCGCTAAGGTATTGAAATTGCGCGGAAAATTTGCTATTCTTATAAACAGTTATATGTAAAAAATCACGGATTAGTGTGCCCATGCGTGGGTGCACCCCAGGAATCCGGTTTCACAACATCACTTTTAGGGGGATACACTCATGGCATTCGTTCTCGACGAAGAAATGCAAAATGTAACCAATATCAAGGTTATCGGCGTAGGTGGCGGCGGCGGCAACGCCGTCAACCGCATGGTGGAGTCCGGTCTGTCCGGGGTCGAGTTCGTCGCGATGAACACCGACCAGCAGGCTCTGCTCAACTCCAAGGCCACCCAGAAGGTCCAGCTTGGCGCCAAGCTGACCAAGGGCCGCGGTGCCGGTGCTGACCCGGAGATCGGCCAGCGCGCCGCCGAGGAGAGCAAGGACGAGATCACCAACGCGCTGAAGGGTGCGCAGATGGTCTTTATCACCGCCGGCATGGGCGGCGGCACCGGCACGGGCGCTGCCCCTGTCGTGGCCGAGACGGCCCATGACCTGGGTATCCTGACCGTCGGCATCGTCACGAAGCCCTTTGCCTTTGAGGGCAAGCGCAAGATGGCGCAGGCCGAGCAGGGCATCGCTTCCCTGATGATGCACGTTGACTCCCTGATCGTCATTCCCAACGAGCGCCTGAAGCTCATCAGCCAGGAGAAGATCACCCTGATGAACGCCTTCGAGGCCGCTGACAACGTGCTGCGCCAGGGCGTTGAGAGCATCTCCAGCCTGATCAACATTCCTGCCTTCATCAACCTGGACTTCGCGGACGTCCGCTCCATCATGAAGGACGCCGGCTTTGCCCACATGGGCGTCGGCGTTGCCAAGGGCGCCGGCAAGGCCGAGAACGCCGCCAAGGCTGCCATCTCCAGCCCGCTGCTGGAGACCAGCATTGCCGGTGCACGCGGCGTCATCATCAACATCACCTCCAGCCCCGACATCGGCCTGGAGGATGTCGAGACCGCTGCCAGCATGATCACCCAGAGCGCGCATCCCGATGCCAATATCATCTGGGGTACTGCGTTCGACGAGCGCCTGAGCGACGAGATGAGCATTACCGTCGTTGCCACAGGCTTCGAGAGCACGCCCGAGGTCGACGAGCCCATTCAGGCCCATGTTGACGCCAAGCGTGCCGCACAGGCCTCTGCCCAGCCCGCCGCACAGCCTGCCGCTGCTCCGGTCCAGCCCGTGCAGCCTGTCCAGCCGCAGGTCAACCCCGTCATGCCCAACCCGATCTTCACCCAGTCCTTCAGCACCGGCATGGACACGCCTGTGGCCGCACAGCCCGCAGCCCCTGCCGAGGAAGAGGATGACGGCGATTACTTTGACGACCTGCTCAGCATCCTGAACAAGCGTTCTTAATGATTTTTTTGCGAGAGGATGTAAAAAGCCATGCCGTCTGAACCGATGAACATTCAGGAACAGGGTTTTCGTTCCAGCTTGTTCGGCTTTGATAAAAATGACGTGCTGGCTTACATGAACGCACTGGCCAACGAGGCCCAGCAGCACGAGCTGGAGTACAACCGCCAGCTGCAGCAGCTGCAGTCCAAGCTGGACGAGCTGCGCAGCGAGCGGGGCACCGCCGACAGCCGCATGGAGGCCCTGAAGGCCGAGCTGGCTGCCGCGACCCAGCGTGCAGACACGGCCGAGGCCAAGCGCCGCGAGGCGGACGAGCAGCTGGAGACCATCAAGAAAAAGACAGCCTCCTTCCAGTCCACCCAGCGGGAATCCCAGAAAAACGCCAACATCTGGCAGCTGAAATGCCACGATCTGCAGCAGCAGGTGGACGAGCTGCAAAAGCAGCTGACCGCCGCGCGCGCGCTGAATACTGCCGCCGCCCCGGCTGCCCCCACATCCGATCTGGTGCGGGAGGCCAAGCTCGAGGCCGGCAAGATTCTGGCCGATGCCCGCCTGTACGCCGAGAGCGCAGAGCGGGAGCTCAAGCAGCAGGCCGAGACCCAGAAGAACCGCATGGCGGAGAATGCCCGCAGCATTGCGTCGGGCGTCATGCTGGTGCGGGAGCGTCTGGCCCGCGTGGACGAGCGCCTGAGCGCCGCCACGCTGGATTTAGACGGCCTGACGCAGGCCATCTATCAGGCACTTGACCAGACCGAGGCCGAGCTGAAGGATCTGGGCACCGATATGCGCAGCTTTGCGCAGGGCACACCGGAAACGGATATTCCCGCACCGGTGCCGCCGCGCCCCGCTGCCGCCGCCAAGCCTGCCGCCCCGTCTCCCGAAAAGCCCGCCGAGCGTCTGCGCGTCAAGGCCAAGGCACAGCCCGTGCACCACACGGCCCCTGCCGCCCCGGTCCACCGTCTGCGCAACACCCGCCGCCCGATCTCCCAGCTTTTGCAGGATCAGATCGACAAATTGGGCCGGGAGGAGCAATAAGTTTGTACATAGCCACTCGGTTTTGCGCCGGGTGGTTTTTGTTTAGTGCGACTCCCCCTGGGGGAAAGGCTTGGTTTGTTCACAAACCCTTCTTAATTTGTTGAATTTTCCTTCACGACTTTAACACAAATGGCGGGTATACTATAAGTGTTCTCAGGAAGGGAGCAGGGACCCGGGCCTGAGAACAGAACCCCAAGTTTTTCATCCATACTCCTCTTTTCTTTTGATGCCGAAGCGGTGCAGGACTTTCCTGCACCGCTTCGGTGTTTTTTTAGGACAGATTTCTGCATTTGACAACGTGTTTTCCTGCACCGTACTCTTGCCGAATCGTGCAGAACCCTGTATAATATAATTTGATATTGTATCGCCGCGGGGCAGACCCGGCGCACATATCCCGCAATTTCACTCCATCCGCAGGAGGCAAAATCCTATGAGAGTTGGTCTGGACATTGGTTCCACCACCATTAAATGTGTTGTGCTGAACGACGCCGGGCAGATCGTCTATTCGACCTACGAGCGCCATTTCAGCCATATTTTAGAGAAGGGCAGGGCGCTGCTTGAGAAGGTTGCCGCCGAATATCTGCCCGATGGCCGCGCCTACTTAGCCATCTCCGGCTCCGCCGGTATGGGCCTGGCTGACAGCTGCAAGGTCCCCTTCGTGCAGGAGGTCTTTGCCACCCGTGTGGCCGCCAACCGGCTGGCCCCCGGCACCGACTGCATCATCGAGCTGGGCGGCGAGGACGCCAAAATCCTTTTCCTGACAAACGGCACCGAGGTCCGCATGAACGGCAGCTGCGCCGGCGGCACGGGCGCGTTCATTGACCAGATGGCGACCCTGCTGAAGATGGGCGCCGACGAGATGGACAAGGCCGCGCAGGCCGCGACCCGCACTTACACCATCGCCAGCCGCTGCGGCGTTTTTGCCAAAAGCGACATCCAGCCCCTCATCAACCAGGGCGCACAGGCGGGCGACATCGCGGCGTCGATCTATCAGGCCGTTGTCAACCAGACCATTGCAGGTCTGGCACAGGGCCGCCCCATCAAGGGCAACATCCTGTATCTCGGCGGCCCGCTGACCTTCTCCGAGACGCTGCGCCGGAGCTTTGACAAGACTCTGGGTGTCACCGGCACCCTGCCGGAGAACAGCCTGCTCTTCGTTGCGATGGGCGCGGCGTTCTATGCCGACGAGGAATCCGACCTGCGCGAGGTTGCCAAGCGTCTCGACGACTACAGCGCCACAGCGACCTACGTCAGCCTGCCGCCGCTGTTCGCAAACAAACAGGAGTACGAGGACTTCCACGCCCGCCACTTAAAGGCCACCGTGCCCTGCCTGCCCTTTGGCGCAGACTGTGGGCCGGTACATATCGGCATCGACTCCGGCTCCACCACCATCAAGCTCGTCGTCATCGACAACGACGCGAACATTCTGTTCGAGCGCTACCGCCCGAACCTCGGCAACCCGATTCCGCTCGTCAGGGATACGCTGCTCGGTCTCTACAGGGATCACCCGGGCCTGCAGATTGCCAGCGTGACCACCACCGGCTACGGCGAGGAGCTCGTCAAAAATGCGTTCCACTGTGACCGCGGTCTTGTCGAGACTGTCGCGCACTTTACCGCCGCCAAGCACTTTTTGCCCGACGTGGATTTCATCATCGACATCGGCGGTCAGGACATGAAGTGCTTCAAAATTGAGGACGGTGCGATCAGCAACATCTTCCTGAACGAAGCCTGCTCCTCCGGCTGCGGCAGCTTTTTGCAGACGTTCGCCCAGGCGCTGGGCTACGACGTCAAGGAGTTTGCCGCGCTGGGCCTGTTTGCCGACAAGCCCGTTGACCTTGGCAGCCGCTGCACCGTGTTCATGAACTCGTCTGTCAAGCAGGCGCAGAAGGACGGTGCCTCGATTGAAAATATCAGCGCCGGTCTGTCCATCTCCGTCGTCAAGAACGCGCTGTACAAGGTCATCCGCGCGTCCAGCCCCGAGGAGCTGGGCCGCAACATCGTGGTACAGGGCGGCACCTTCTACAATGAGGCTGTGCTCCGCGCCTTTGAGAAAGAGATGGGCGTCAACGTCATCCGTCCCGACATTGCGGGCCTGATGGGCGCTTACGGCGCGGCCCTGTTCGGCAAGGCCAAGGCAGGCGCGCACGCCCGCAGCACCGTGCTGACCCAGCTGGAGCTGGAGCATTTCAGCCAGAAGGTCAACACCGTGCAGTGTCAGGGGTGCGGCAACCACTGCCAGCTGACCGTCAACGTTTTTGCCGATGGCAAGCGCTTTATCTCCGGCAACCGGTGCGACAAGCCCGTGACCGGCAAGGCCAACAACGAGGACCTGGACCTCTACGCCTACAAGCTCAAGCTGCTGGACGGCTACCGCAAGGCAGCAGCCCCCGCGAACAGCCGCGGCAAGATCGGCATCCCGCTCTGCCTGAATATGTACGAGCTTTTGCCGTTCTGGCACACGCTGTTCAGCCGCCTCGGCTTTGAGGTCGTCGTCAGCCCCTTCTCCAACCGCAAACTGTACCAGAGCGGCCAGGCGACGATCCCCAGCGACACGGCCTGCTTCCCGGCCAAGCTGAGCCACGGCCACATTCACTGGCTGTGTGAGCAGGGCGTGGACGCGATCTTCTACCCCTGCATGAGCTACAACCTGGACGAGCACCTGGGCGACAACCATTATAACTGCCCCGTCGTGGCCTACTATCCCGAGGTGCTCGAAGGCAACTGCCCCGAGCTGAAGGCGACGAAGTTCATCTACGATTACTTCAACCTCGAGCGCCGCAAGGATTTCTACAAGAAATTCCAGCAGACGCTGGACCATTATTTCCCGGGGCTGGACCGGAAGGCCGTGCACGAAGCCATTGATGCGGCCTACGACGAGTACGCCCGCCACATGCAGCAGCTGCGCGACAAGGGCACCGAGATCATTGCGCAGGCCCGCAGGGAAGGCCGCCGCATCATTGTGCTGGCGGGCCGCCCCTACCACGTTGACCCTGAGGTCAACCACGGTATTGACCAGCTCATCATCCGACAGGGCGCTGCCGTCATCAGCGAGGACTCCGTCAGCTGGCACGAGCAGAAGTTCCAGACCTCCGTCCTGAACCAGTGGACCTACCACAGCCGCCTGTACGCCGCCGCGAAATACTGCACCGAGAACCCCGACATGGACCTTGTGCAGCTCGTCTCCTTCGGCTGCGGCCTGGACGCCGTCACCACCGACGAGACCCGCGAGATTCTGCAGGCGGGCAGCAAGCTGTACACCCAGCTGAAGATCGACGAGATCACAAATCTGGGCGCGGTGAACATAAGACTGCGCAGTTTGTTTGCGGCGCTGGAAGAACGCAAAGAGGATAAAAAGTAAGAGGCAATTCCATGGAATACATGACCCCCAACTTTACCAAGGACATGGTAAAGACCCATAAAATTCTCATTCCGAACATGGCCGTGACTCAGTTTCGGCTCATGCAGGCGGCACTGGCCAGTGAGGGCTACCAGACCGAGGTGCTCGGCAACTGCGGCAGCGAGGTCGCGCAGCTGGGCCTGAAATACGTCCACAACGACACCTGCTACCCGGCGCTGCTCGTCATCGGGCAGTTTCTCGACGCGCTGAACAGCGGCAAATACGATTTGGACCACACTGCGCTGCTCATCACCCAGACCGGCGGCGGCTGCCGTGCGTCCAACTACATCAAGCTGCTGCGCAAGGCGCTCGTCAAAGCGGGCTACGGCAATATTCCCGTAGCATCGCTGAACTTCTCCGGTCTGGAAAAGGGCAGCGGTTTGCCGCTGACCGTGCCGCTGCTGCGCAAGGTCATTGCGTCGATCTTTTACGGCGATATGCTGGTCGCCCTGCGCAGCCAGACCCACGCCTACGAGAACCACAGGGGCGACGCCGACGCCATGACCGAGAAGTGGATCTCTACGATACAGGGCTGGATCCGCGACGACAAGAACTACTCCGCCCATGACATGAAGCGCCGGTTCTACGACATTGCCGCGGACTACGCGACCATTCCCATCACCCGCGTGCCGAAGGTCAAGGTCGGCGTCGTCGGCGAGATTTATGTCAAATACTCGCCGCTGGGCAACAATGATCTGGAAAAATTTCTGGAAAGCCAGGACTGCGAGGTCAACCTGCCCGGCCTGATGGGCTTTGTGGAGTACTGCGTGGCCAACTACAAGCTGGACATCGACCTGTACGGCGGCAACAAGCTGGTGGCGGGCGGCGCGGACGCGTTCTTGAGCTGGCTGGACGGCATCGGCTGCGCCAGCTATGACGCCATGCGCAAGTACGGCTTCTACGCGCCCGGCTCGTTCCGCGAGCTGATGAAAAAGCCCGAGGGCATCATCTCTCTGGGTGCCAAGATGGGCGAGGGCTGGCTGCTGACCGCCGAGATGATCGAACTGGTCGAGGGCGGCTACGGCAACATTGTCTGCGCCCAGCCGTTCGGCTGTCTGCCGAACCACATTGTGGGCAAGGGCATGATCAATAAGATCCGCGCCCTGCACCCGGACGCGAACATCACCCCCGTGGACTACGACCCCAGCGCGACCCGCGTCAACCAGGAAAACCGCATCAAACTGATGCTGGCCGTGGCCCGCGAGAAGCTGGACCAGCCCGGCGAGGTACAGCCTGTCACCGCGGAACAGCTGGCAGGCGGCGCACCGCAGGTGGAGACGGTGGTACGATAAATGTATAAAAAAGCCGCTGGCATAATTGTCAGCGGCCTTTTTATACAGACTTCAAGCCTTCCCCCTTGGGGGAAGGTGGCCCCGCAGGGCCGGATGAGGGGTAAGTTCACGGAAATAACCCGTTTACAGGCAATCTCCGCAAGGTTGCCCCTCATCAGTCAGCGGTCGGGGCCGCTGACAGCCTCCCTCACATCTCCTCCACCTGTTTCAGCTCTACCTCCCGCTTATCGATCACCAGCAGTCCTTCCCTCTGCATCTGGCTCAGCGCATTGCTCAAGGCGCTGCGGTCCACACCAAGGTGATCGGCCAGCTGCTGGCGGTCAAAGGGGAGCGTAAACCGCAGGCTACCGTTTTGCCGCGCCAGCACCGAAAAGTACGCTGTGATCCGCCCGCGGATCGTCTTGGGGGCGGTGTACAGGCTGCGCTGCGCCAGCCCCAGATTTTTACGCGCTGCAATGCGCAAAAGATTTTGCGTCAGCTTCCAGCGCCACGGCTCGCAGCCGCACTGCAAAAGCTGCCCGGTCTCCAAAAACAGTGCCTCGCCGTTTTCTGCGGCCACAACGCTGACCCGCAGCGGCTCGTCCGGCAGACAGGCGTAGGTCTCGGCAAACAGGTCACCCGGCCCGGCCTGGCCCAGCAGCGTCTTGCTGCCCCAGACGTCCAGGTGCTCCATGTGCACCCGCCCGGCCAGCACCACGCCCAGCGCCGGGGCTCTCTGCCAGGCCTCCAGCAGGATCTCCCCCTTGGCAAATGCCCTGCGGCGCATCCGCAGCGCGGTTACGGCTGCCTCGGCCTCGTCGGCGGTCAGTCCGCGGAACAGTGGTACATCCGGCAATTCCATAATTATGCACCTCACATGTTGTTGCTACAACAGAACTCTTGCTGCCATTGTAGTAAAATGACAGCACAAAGTCAAGGAGGCTGACCATGAAACGACAAATCATTCACATCGACCAGGAGAAATGCAACGGCTGCGGGGCCTGCGCCGCCGCCTGCCACGAGGGCGCGATCGCCATGATCGGCGGCAAGGCCACGCTGATGCGCGACGACTACTGCGACGGCATGGGCGACTGCCTGCCGCACTGCCCCACGGGGGCCATTACGTTTGAGCAGCGCGAGGCCGCGCCCTACAACGAGGCCGCCGTGCAGGCCGCCAGGCAGCACAAGGCCGCCCACACGCCCGGCTGCCCCGGCAGTGCGCCCAAAGCAATGCACGTCTGCCCGGGCAGCATGGCCAAGGCCCTGCACCCCGCCGAGGCAGGGGAGAGCGCCCCGACGACGGCCCCCAGCCAGCTGCGCCAGTGGCCCGTGCAGATCAAGCTGGTGCCTGTGAACGCGCCCTACTTTGACGGTGCGCGGCTGCTGATTGCTGCCGACTGCACGGCCTACGCCTACGCCGCGTTCCACGAGCGGTTCATCCGCGGGCACATCACGCTGGTGGGCTGCCCCAAGCTGGACGACGTCGATTACAGTGAGAAGCTGACCGCCATTATCCGCAGCAACGACATTCAAGAGGTCACCGTTGTGCGCATGGAGGTGCCCTGCTGCGGCGGGCTGGAAAATGCCGCCAAGCGCGCCTTGCAGGCGTCCGGCAAGTTCATTCCGTGGCAGGTCGTAACGATTTCCACCGACGGGCGGATTCTGGACTGATTTTTTTGCAAAAAGGGCTTGCATTCCGCAAAGCAGTATGCTATAATAACATACGTCGCTGAAACGCAGCGACGTATATGCGCGGTTAGCTCAGCTGGTAGAGCATCTGCTTGACGTGCAGGAGGTCACAGGTT
>OMCD01001459.1_pt1 | contig 14130 bp, 9 predicted proteins | sample 1674171 | NCBI WGS metagenome assembly OMCD01 (sample SAMEA103958149, study PRJEB25191) | human gut metagenome | biome: human-associated habitat [ENVO:00009003]; feature: intestine environment [ENVO:2100002]; material: feces | place: Germany | collected 2013/2015
CTGCGTAACAGTGGGAGAGTAGGTAGCCGCCGTTTTTAAGAAGCCCCTTGATTCAAAATGAATCAAGGGGCTTTCTGTTTTTTATCACTTCTGAATTAGGGCCTTCTCTAAGGCCGGATAAAAGATAACCTCTTCTCTTCTCTTCTTCTGCAAATAAAATAGCTGTATTTACTAATGCCAGATGTGAATATGCCTGCGGGAAGTTGCCCAACTGTTCTTTGGTTTCGAAATCAATATCTTCACTAAACAATCCGAGGTGATTGGAATATTTCAGAACTTCGTCAAACAGGCAGCGTGCTTCTTCTTTATGGCCGGTTACAAACAATGCCCGTATAAGCCAGAATGTACAAATCGTAAAAGCAGAAGTAGGCAACCCAAAATCGTCTTTGCTGTTATAGCGATACATAAGTCCTTTATGGAAAAGGGCTTTCTTGACTGCTTCCACTGTTTTATGATAGCGTATATCATCTGCTTCTATAAATCCATAGGGTTCCATCAATAGTAATGAGGAATCCATTGCTTGATTATTATATGTCTGTGTGAAGCTTTGAAGTTCCTTATTCCAGCCATATTTCATCACATCTTTCTTTATTTTTTCGGCTTCCAGTTGCCAACGTTCGCTATAATTATATTTGTTAAGCATTTGGGCGATTTTAGCTCCGCGATCTAAAGCTACCCAACACATCACTTTGGAAGAAACAAAGTGTTGTCCTTCTCCCCGGATCTCCCAGATTCCCTTATCGGGCTTTCTCCAGTTTTCTACTACTTTTGCTAAAATGGTCTTTACCATTTCCCACATGTCTTCAATTTCATCCAGTGTGCCGGGCATGAGGCGATAATATTGGTAAATCAGGTCCATCAGGTAACCAAAAGAGTCGTTTTGTTTCTGATGGTATGCATCATTTCCTATTCGTACAGGTTTGGAGTTCTTATAACCGGATAGATGGTCGAGTATCACTTCGGTTAGTTGGTGCTCGCCCCGGATGCCATACATAATTTGATAATCATGTTTGGAAACGAATGTGGATTGGATAAATTTCATAAAGCGTTTGGCTGCACCGGTATGTCCGATTTGAAACATGGTTTCGATGGACATGGAAGCATCCCGAAGCCAGCAGAAACGATAATCCCAGTTGCGCACTTCTCCTACAGCTTCCGGAAGGCTTGTCGTTAGTGCTGCCAGCACAGCTCCGTTGTGGTAGGACATTAGTTTCAGAACCAATAAACTCCGTTCGATTACGTCATTATATAGAGTGTATTTCTTGCTTCTGTCTGTCCAGTTCAGCCAATATACCAGCGTACGGCAATATTCTATTTTCTCCCTTTCTATGTCGATTGGGATCACTTTCTCGTTATAGGAGAGCAGGAGAAATTCGTCTTTCTCAAGAATGATTTCTTTTTTCTCTTTGATGTCCTGAAGAGACAGGGAAGCATATAAATATTGTCTGTCCTTGTTGTCAAAGGAGCAGTAGGATTCGATATACTGTGGAGTGATATTAAGGATCACTTGTCCCTGCGCATAGTTCGGGGCCGGATGATAGTTGATCTTGAAACGCGGTTTCCCTTTTATCCAATGTATGTAGCGGTATAATTCGGCAGGTAAATAATGCCCTGTTTCGTCTTGTGAACGATAGCAGGGCATATAGTCGAGCACTACGAATTCTCCTTCATCGGAGGAGAATTGGGTAGAAAGAATATTGGTGTGGGGGACATAATTTTGTGTGATGCGATAGTCTCCGGAAACTTCGAATCCGAAAGCTCCTCCTTTCTCCCGGTCGAGCATACTGGCAAAAATAGAAGGAGAATCGAAATCGGGAAAACAGAGCCATTCGATATTTCCGTTCTGCGAAATGAGAGCTGCCGTTCGGCAGTTACCTATCACTCCATAATTTAAATTATTCATATTGATTGCTTTTTATTGAGTTTTTAATAGATCTTTGAGAAAGTCGAAAGCGAAAGTCAGGCGATTCTTAATACTTCCTTCTTTTGTGGCAGTTTTTTGTTTGCCTAGTAAAGACCGTAAGAAAGGAAGTACGTCAGATTGGGCAGACAGGTGATAGTTGGCGGCTTCGGATACGCTACCTATTTTAATGGTGATAGCGCTCATCGGCAATGCCTGAAACATATCTTCATCTGTAGTGTCGTCTCCCATCGCTATAACAAAATCATAACGTCTGTTGGCTAGCAGACGCCCCACCTCGGAACCTTTATTGCAATCCGGTGATTTGATTTCGATCACTTTATTTCCTTGTAGAATTTGTAGTTTCTGCCGGGTACAGAGCGAAATCAGTGTGTTGACGAGTTGTTGGGCTCTTAATGTGCCGAGCCATGCGTCACTTTCACGATAATGCCATGCCAGGGCAGTTTCCTTCACTTCCAGATGGGAACGGGGAGTACGGTCTACAAACATTTGAAGAATAGAGAGAATACCTGCTCCCCATTCTATCTTCTTTATGTTTTTATGCCAAACCCCGTTCTCTTTGTAGAAAGCCCCATGTTCGGCAGCCATAGACACAGGAAGGGAGCCAAGCCATTTTTCTAATGTAAAGTGATCCCGCCCGCTATTGATAACAATATGATTGGCGGGATCGCTAGCCAGTTGTTGTAGAATAGAAATGAGTTCCGGTGTAGGTTGTGCATCCTCGGGACGTGGTTTGAGAGCCGTCAGTGTACCATCATAGTCCAGCAGAATCAGGCGTTGTTTGGCTTGGTTATACTTGAGCTTGATTTGTGCGATGGTGGCAGCTACGATGCGTTTTTTCCGTAACATATCATTTTTCATACATGTCGCGTTCAGTTCATTGACAAAGTCGGCTGCCCATTTGTTGACTGTCTGTACGGACAGAATGCTTTGCATACGTTGCAGGCGTTGTTTTTGTTCCTCTTCGGGCATTTCAAGTGCCTCCTGGCAAATAGCATTTTCTATTTGTTCTGTATCGTTCGGGTTGATTTGGATAGCGTCCGTCAATTCTACGGCGGCACCTGCCATTTCGCTAAGGATAAGTACACCGGGATTGTCGCATTTGGTAGCTACGTATTCTTTGGCTACCAGGTTCATTCCGTCCCGAAGTGGAGTGACGAGGGCTATGTCGGCCACATAGTACATGGCAGTCAGTTCTTCCAGTGAAAAGCCATGATAGAAATAACAGACGGGAGTCCAGTTCATTGTGGAGTAACGTTCGTTGATAGAGCCGATTTCTTCGTCAATTTTTGTTTTTAGTTCCGCATAACTGCCTACATGGTCGCGTGAAGGGACAATGACCATTGCCAATGTAACTTTACCGTGATATTCAGCATGATGTTCGAGGAAGGTGGCAAAGCCACGAAGACGGTGCAATATGCCTTTGCTGTAATCCAGTCTGTCTACTGACAGGATCAGTTTATGCTCGCCGAAAAGTTTCCGGGTACGTTCAATAGCTTGGTGCACTTCTTTATTTTCCGAGGCCTTATGATAAGATTCATAGTTGATTCCCATTGGTAATGCCTCTACTCTGGTCACCCGGTTGTTGATCTGTACTTCATCCAATTTAAAATCGAGATGTAATACACGTTCTACAGCACTGATGAAATGACGCATATAGTCGTGGGTGTGGAAAGCAATGAAGTCGGCTCCTAATAAACCTTTCAGTATCTCGGCGCGCTCCGGCAGAATACGAAAAAGTTCGTAGGAAGGGAACGGGATATGATGGAAATATCCGATACAGAGTTCCGGATATATTTTCCTCAACATTCCCGGAAGTAGCATCAACTGATAATCCTGTATCCATACTTTGTCGCCGGGACGTACCAGTCGGCAAATCTCCTCACAGAAAAGACGGTTGACTTGCTGGTAGGATTGCCAAAAACAGTTCTTATATAAGGTATAAGCATAAAAGTAATGGCATAAAGGCCAGATAGTACTGTTACTGTATCCTTCGTAGTAATTTTCAATTTGCTTTTCCGACAAGAAGACCGGATGAAAATTCATTTCCTGTAGTTTCTCGTTAATCTCCTGTTGGTCCTTTTCTTCATTGGCACATATTCCGGGCCAACCTATCCAGTGCTTCTCATAAGAAGTCTGAAGAGAATCCAAACCTGTTGCCAGTCCGCCTTCGCTACGCGAAAATGCGAATTTACCGTTTGTGCCGGCTACTTTGACAGGTAATCTGTTTGCAATAATATAAAGTTTCATATCTATCTCTTTGCAAAGCATATACCAATAGACCTATATTAGTTGTTAATCTCTTATTATCAGTGTATTATAAGTATTATGTTTCCTTCTCTTGCCTTTTCAAAATGAAAATCCCCCTTTCAAAGTGATAATTTGCTTATTTTTTCTCTTCTGAAATTCCGGAAAAGTACAAAGCTTTTCAAAATAGAATCCTTTTTTCAAAATGGAAGGGTATGTTGGATGGATAGAAAGTTTCTTGTGATGTGTATTTTGTTGAATATTAGTCTGTTATCTGTTGTGCGTTTTTTGTGGCACGCATTTGGCATGAAGGGTGGCGAGTAAAAAAATAATAGTAATCATTTAAAAGGTAAAAACATGGGAATAACACTATCATTTATTTTCTGCCTGTTAAGCGGTTTCGCTTGTTTCTGGCTATTTTGGAAATGTGTAGACTGGTTTGAAAATATTTAAAGAAAAAGGAGAATTGATTATGTACACAGCATTATTCGTATTAGGTATTGCGATCTTCGGTTATTTGATGTACGTGCTCGTCAAACCCGAAAAGTTTTAAAGTAACACACACAGTTTAAGGTAAAAAGTATATGAATACAGAAATTTTAGGCGTGGTTGTTCAGATTGCTTTGATGGTGATTCTGGCTTATCCATTGGGAAAATACATTGCCAAGGTCTATAAAGGAGAAAAGACCTGGTCAGATTTTATGGCTCCTGTCGAAAGAGTTATCTATAAAGTTTGTGGAATCAATCCTGACGAAGAGATGAACTGGAAACAATTCCTGAAAGCATTATTGATATTGAATGCTTTTTGGTTTTTCTGGGGAATGGTGCTTTTGGTTTCACAAGGTTGGCTGCCTTTAAATCCGGACGGTAACGGTCCGCAGACTCCTGATCAGGCGTTCAATACGTGTATTAGTTTCATGGTTAACTGTAACTTACAGCATTATAGCGGCGAGAGCGGATTGACTTATTTTACACAATTGTTCGTCATCATGCTTTTCCAGTTTATTACTGCTGCAACGGGTATGGCTGCTATGGCAGGTATCATGAAAAGTATTGCTGCAAAAACAACAAAAACAATTGGTAACTTTTGGCAATTCCTTGTAGTTAGCTGCACACGTATTTTATTGCCTCTTTCTCTGGTTGTAGGTTTTATCCTGATTCTCCAAGGGACTCCGATGGGATTTGACGGCAAGATGAAAGTCACGACTCTTGAAGGTCAGGAGCAGATGGTTTCCCAAGGTCCTACGGCTGCGATTGTTCCTATTAAACAATTGGGTACAAATGGTGGTGGTTATTTTGGTGTAAACTCCTCTCATCCGTTGGAAAACCCGACTTATCTTACCAATATGGCGGAATGCTGGTCCATCCTGATTATCCCGATGGCAATGGTGTTTGCACTGGGATTTTATACCCGCAGGAAGAAATTGGGATATAGCATATTCGGAGTCATGCTTTTTGCTTATCTGGTAGGCGTCTGCATTAATGTCAGCCAGGAAATGGGGGGGAATCCGCGTATCGATGAATTGGGCATTGCGCAGGATAATGGTGCAATGGAAGGCAAAGAAGTCCGTTTGGGAGCTGGTGCAACAGCTCTTTGGAGTATTACGACTACGGTGACTTCCAATGGTTCTGTCAATGGTATGCATGACTCCACTATGCCTTTGTCCGGTATGATGGAAATGCTGAATATGCAGATTAATACTTGGTTTGGTGGTGTCGGTGTGGGATGGATGAACTACTATACATTCATTATTATAGCAGTATTTATCAGTGGTCTGATGGTAGGACGTACACCGGAGTTCTTAGGTAAAAAAGTGGAAGCCCGTGAAATGAAAATCGCTACGATTGTAGCCTTGCTTCATCCGTTTGTAATTTTGGTATTTACAGCCATCTCCAGTTATATTTATGCGCATTATCCTGAATTTGTGGAAAGTGAAGGCGGTTGGTTGAATAATCCCGGATTCCACGGTCTGAGTGAGCAGCTTTATGAATACACTTCTTCGGCTGCCAATAACGGTTCTGGTTTCGAGGGTTTGGGTGATAATACTTATTTCTGGAACTGGACATGTGGTATTGTATTGATTCTTAGTCGTTTCATTCCTATTGTGGGACAAGTTGCCATTGCCGGTTTGCTTGCGCAGAAGAAGTTTATTCCGGAAAGTGCCGGAACATTAAAAACCGATACGTTGACGTTTGGGGTAATGACATTTGCCGTTATCTTCATTGTTGCCGCCTTGTCGTTCTTCCCGGTACATGCATTGAGTACGATTGCTGAACATTTAAGTTTGTAATAGATATGAAAGATAATAAATCAGCTTCTTTGTTTCAAAAGGAGCAAGTGATAGAAAGTTTGAAACAGTCATTCGTGAAACTGAATCCGCGGATGATGATAAAGAATCCGATTATGTTTACAGTAGAAGTGGCTACGGCGGTGATGTTCTTCGTGACGCTCTACTCTATTGTAAACGCTTCACAGGGGTCGTTTGGCTACAATATCGCTGTGTTTGTCATTCTGTTTGTAACATTGCTGTTTGCCAATTTTGCCGAAGCTATCGCCGAAGCGCGTGGTAAGGCACAAGCCGACAGTTTGCGTAAGACTCGTGAAGAAACACCGGCAAAAAAAGTAGAAGGTAATAAAATTATTACCGTAAGTTCTTCGCAATTGAAGAAAGGGGATGTATTTGTTTGTGAGGCCGGAGATGTGATTCCGTCGGATGGTGAGATTATTGAAGGACTGGCTTCTATCGATGAGAGTGCGATCACCGGTGAGTCTGCTCCGGTAATCCGTGAGGCTGGCGGAGATAAGAGTTCGGTTACGGGAGGAACGAAAGTATTATCCGATCGTATAAAAGTAATGGTGACTACTCAGCCGGGAGAAAGTTTTCTCGACAAGATGATTGCGCTTGTAGAAGGTGCATCACGTCAGAAAACCCCGAATGAGATAGCGTTGACTATTTTGTTGGCAGGTTTTACGCTCGTTTTCGTCATTGTGTGTGTTACCTTGAAACCATTTGCCGATTATAGTAATACGGTCATCACCATTGCTTCACTTATCTCTTTGTTTGTCTGCCTGATTCCGACAACGATCGGCGGGCTTCTCTCGGCAATCGGTATTGCCGGTATGGACCGTGCACTTCGTGCGAATGTGATTACAAAATCCGGAAAAGCAGTAGAGACTGCCGGTGATATTGATACGTTGCTGTTGGACAAGACTGGTACAATTACGATCGGTAATCGTAAGGCCACTCACTTCCACACGGCACCGGGCGTTGATTTGCACCGTTTTGTAGAAAACTGTCTGTTGTCTTCCCTGTCCGATGAAACTCCGGAAGGAAAGTCAATAGTGGAGTTGGGACGTGAATCGGGTATCCGTATGCGTAACCTGAATACGGCTGGGGCACGCATGATTAAGTTTACTGCTGAGACAAAATGTTCCGGTGTCGATTTGGCTGACGGAACACAGATCCGTAAGGGGGCATTTGATGCTATCCGTAAGATGGTCGAGAGTGCCGGAAATAAATTCCCGAAAGAGGTGGAAAAGATAATTTCTACTATATCAAGTAATGGCGGTACACCGTTGGTGGTATGTGTCAATCGGGAAGTAGTAGGCGTTATTGAATTGCAGGATATTATCAAACCGGGTATTCAGGAGCGTTTCGAACGTTTGCGCAAAATGGGTGTGAAGACGGTTATGGTGACCGGTGACAACCCGTTGACAGCAAAATATATTGCTGAAAAAGCTGGAGTAGATGATTTTATTGCTGAAGCTAGGCCGGAAGATAAAATGGAATATATCAAGAAGGAGCAGCAGGCCGGGAAATTGGTTGCAATGATGGGAGACGGAACGAATGATGCTCCTGCGTTGGCACAGGCAAATGTAGGGGTAGCGATGAATAGCGGTACACAAGCGGCGAAGGAAGCCGGTAATATGGTGGATTTGGACAACGACCCGACAAAGCTAATTGAAATTGTGGAAATAGGCAAGCAACTGCTGATGACTCGTGGCACATTGACTACCTTCTCTATTGCTAATGACGTGGCCAAGTATTTCGCTATCGTTCCGGCTTTGTTTATGGTAGCTATTCCCGAATTGGCCGCGCTGAACATTATGAATCTGCATAGTCCTGAAAGCGCTATCCTTTCGGCAGTAATCTTCAACGCGATTATTATTCCGATTTTGATTCCGCTGGCTTTGCGTGGCGTACAATACAAGCCGATTGGCGCAAGTGCCTTACTCCGCCGCAATTTGTTGATTTATGGTGTGGGCGGTGTGATTGTTCCTTTTGTCGGTATTAAATTGATTGATTTATTAGTAGGTTTATTCTTTTAATTAAAAAACAATAGCAATGAAAACTTTATTGAAGTCTTTAAAAATAACACTTGCTTTTTGTGTCTTTTTCTCCGTGTTCTATATCCTTTTCTTGTGGCTGTTTGCACAGGTTGCAGGTCCTAACAAGGGAAATGCCGAAGTAGTCACACTAAACGGAAAAGTAGTGGGAGCGGCGAATGTCGGTCAGATGTTTACAAAGGATATTTACTTCTGGGGACGCCCTTCCTGTGCGGGCGACGGGTATGATGCGACAAGTTCAGCCGGTAGCAACAAAGGACCTACGAATCAGGAATACTTGGACGAAGTAAAAGCGCGTATCGATACGTTCCTCGTTCATCATCCTTACTTGAGTCGTAAAGAGGTACCGGCGGAAATGGTGACGGCAAGTGGTTCAGGACTCGACCCGAATATCACTCCCCAATGTGCGTATGTACAGGTAAAAAGAGTTGCACAGGCTCGTGGATTGAGGGAGGAACAGGTGAAGTCAATAGTTGACGAGAGTATAGAAAAACCGTTATTGGGATTTTTGGGGACAGAAAAAGTGAATGTGTTGAAATTAAACATAGCGTTGGAAGAAAAAAGTGGTAAGTAAGTGAGAATCTGGATTAGATAATAAAAGTATGAAAAGTTTTTTAAGCAAAAAGAGTATTTTGAGAACAATGGCTGTGGCAGCCGTATGTATGTTGGGAGCAACTAGTGTGAAGGCGCAGGAGTTTACCATACAAGGTGATTTTGTAAGTTCGTATGTATGGCGTGGTATCTATCAGGGTGGCGCAGCCTCCTTCCAGCCGACTTTAGGATTCAGCGCGGGCAATTTTTCTCTTACTGCATGGGGATCAACTAGTTTGAGTGAAAGTAATAAAGAAATAGACCTGACTGCGGCTTATAAGTTTGGTGAAACAGGACCGGTGCTTTCTGTTGCGACTCTTTGGTGGGATGGACAGGGGGCCGGTAACTATTTCCATTTCAAGAGTGGAGATACAGGACATCATTTTGAAGCGGGATTATCTTATACGCTTCCTGTTGAAAAATTCCCCTTGTCCATTACGTGGTATACAATGTTTGCGGGTGCCGACAGAAAGATAAATGATAAAGGCGAAGATAAACAGGCGTATTCTTCGTATGTGGAGTTGAATTATCCGTTTAGTGTGAAAGGAGTTGATTTGAATGCTACTTGTGGCATGGTTCCTTATGAAACTCCGCAGTATAATGTGAATGGTTTTGCAGTAACGAACTTTGCTTTGAAAGCAACGAAAGCGCTGAATTTTAATGAGAGATTTTCATTACCTATATTTGTACAGGCTATATGGAATCCACGTATGGAGGACGCCCATTTAGTATTTGGCGTAACTTTAAAACCATAAATTAAATTAACTCATGAATTATTAGTGTGTGAACCCGTGATGATCGTGATGATTGTCACGGGTTAGAATGTTTTAAAAAACAGATAAAGATGGATGATAGAGAACAAAGTGTACAGCATTTCTTGGATCTGATTAAGAGATCCCACCGGGGTAAGTTTAAAATCTATATCGGTATGATAGCCGGTGTGGGAAAGTCTTATCGTATGCTTCAGGAAGCACATGAACTGCTGGAGAATGGAGTGGACGTGCAAATCGGCTATGTTGAAACTCACGGACGTGTCGGAACCGAGGCGATGCTGCAAGGGCTCCCTGTCATTTCGCGGCGTAAGATTTTCTATAAGGGAAAAGAACTGGAAGAGATGGACCTAGATACAATTATCCGTATTCATCCGGAAATTGTCATTGTGGACGAGTTGGCACACACGAATGTGGAGGGCAGTCTGAACGAAAAGCGTTGGCAGGATGTAATGGCTTTGCTGGACGAGGGAATCAATGTGATTTCGGCAATTAATATTCAACACATTGAGAGTGTGAACGAAGAAGTACAGGAGATTACAGGTATCGAAGTGAAAGAACGGGTACCCGACAGTGTTCTTCAGGAAGCGGATGAAGTGGTGAATATTGACTTGACGGCAGAGGAGTTGATTGCCCGTTTGAAAGCCGGAAAGATATATCGTCCGGAAAAGATTCAGACAGCATTGGACAATTTCTTTCGAACTGAGAATATTCTGCAATTGCGCGAGTTGGCTTTGAAGGAAGTTGCATTGAGGGTGGAGAAGAAGGTGGAGAATGAGGTTGTAATGGGAGTGGCTGTCGGGTTAAGACATGAAAAGTTTATGGCTTGTATCAGCAGTCACGAGAAAACACCGCGGAGAATTATCAGGAAGGCGGCAAAGTTGGCAACCCGGTACAATACTACTTTTATCGCCCTGTATGTTCAGACACCGAAAGAGAGCATGGATAGAATTGGTCTGGCGAGACAGCGTTATCTGCTGAATCATTTTAAACTGGTGACAGAGTTGGGAGGGGAGGTTGTTCAGGTACAGTCTAGAGATATTCTGGGGAGCATTGTGGAGGTTTGTAAAGAGAAGCAGATATCCACTGTATGTATGGGTAGCCCTGACCTGAAATTGCCGTATGCTATCTGTTCCATACTGGGATATCGAAAGTTTTTGAATAATTTGTCACGAGCTAATGTAGATTTGATTATACTTGCATAATATTAATCGTATGAACGTTATGAATATTAAAACGAAACTGATTCTTGGTATTGGAATGTTGGCCGGAATGATTATTCTGCTGGTAACTCTTTCGGTTGTAAATCTTCAAATTCTAACGGCAACGGAACCGGATAGCCCTGCTGCTATGCCCGGACTGGAACGTGCATTACTATGGATTTCCATTACCGGCAGCATCTGTATCCTGACCGGACTTGTGTTGCTTTATTGGCTTCCCCGGAGCATTAGTAAACCGATAAAAGAACTGAAAGAGGGGATTCTTGAAATAGCCGATCATAATTACGAAAAGCGCTTGAATATGGATAAGAATGAGGAATTTCGCGAAGTTGCCGATAGCTTTAATCGAATGGCGGAACGGTTGACCGAATATCGTGCCAGCACTCTTTCGGATATTCTCTCCGCCAAGAAATTTATCGAAGCGATTGTGAACAGCATAGATGATCCGGTGATCGGTTTAAATATGGACCGGCAGATTCTGTTTATTAATGAGGAGGCATTGAATGTGCTGAATTTGAAGCGTGAAAATGTGATTCGTAAGTCAGCGGAAGAACTTGCTTTGAAGAATGATCTGCTCCGTCGGTTGGTTCGTGAACTGGTGACACCAGGCGAACAAAAGGAACCTTTGAAAATATATGCTGATAATAAAGAAAGCTATTTCAAAGCGTCCTACGTTCCTATCATTAATACAGAAGCGGAAAAAGATGAACCTCGTAAACTGGGAGATGTCATTTTGCTGAAAAATATTACGGAATTTAAGGAACTGGACTCTGCCAAGACTACATTTATCTCTACTATTTCTCATGAGTTGAAAACTCCGATTGCTGCTATTATGATGAGTCTTCAACTGTTGGAGGATAAGCGTGTCGGTGCATTGAATGATGAACAGGAGCAACTTTCAAAGAGCATCAAGGAAAATAGTGAACGCTTGCTTGGTATCACCGGAGAATTGCTCAATATGACTCAGGTGGAAGCCGGAAAACTGCAATTAATGCCCAAGATCACCAAACCGATTGAACTGATAGAGTATGCTATCAAGGCCAATCAAGTACAAGCCGATAAGTTTAATATTCAGATAGAAGTGGAATATCCGGAGGAAAAGATCGGTAAACTCTTTGTCGATAGTGAAAAGATTGCTTGGGTGTTGACTAACTTATTGAGTAATGCTATTCGTTATTCCAAAGAAAACGGTCGTGTAGTGATTGGTGCCAAGCAAGAAGATAATATCATTGAGTTGTATGTTCAGGATTTTGGTAAAGGGATTGACCCTCGTTATCACAAAAGTATCTTTGACCGTTATTTCCGTGTACCCGGAACGAAAGTGCAAGGTAGCGGGCTGGGGCTGTCTATTTCGAGAGATTTTGTGGAAGCTCATGGCGGTACGCTGACGGTGGAAAGTGAATTAGGCAAAGGAAGCCGGTTTGTGATACGGCTGAAGGCATAAAGCAAAGTGTCTTGTTTTTGTCTTTTAAAATATTTATATTTGCGGATAAGTTGAAACTAAAGAAACTATTGACAATAACATAATAAAAAAAAACAGAATCAGATGAAACAGGACATGATTGTTATCCTTGACTTGGGTAGTCATGAGAATACGGTATTGGCTCGTGCCATCCGTGCATTAGGAGTTTACAGTGAGATTTATCCTCACGACATCACAGTGGAAGAATTGAAAGCATTACCTAACGTGAAGGGTATTATTATCAATGGCGGCCCGAACAATGTCATTGATGGTGTGGCTATTGATGTAAATCCGGCTATCTATGCAATGGGGATTCCCGTTATGGCTGCCGGCCATGACAAAGCGGCTTGCGAAGTGAAGCTAGCTGAATTCACAGATGATATTGAAGCTATTAAGAATGCTGTGAAGGCTTTCGTATTCGATACTTGCAAAGCTGAAGCTAACTGGAATATGACGAATTTCGTCAATGATCAGATAGAATTAATCAAACGTCAAGTAGGCGATAAGAAGGTATTATTGGCTCTGTCCGGCGGAGTTGATAGTTCTGTTGTTGCTGCTTTGCTTCTGAAAGCAATCGGTGATAATCTGGTGTGTGTACATGTGAATCATGGTTTGATGCGTAAAGGGGAGTCTGAGGATGTCGTTGAAGTATTCAGCAACCAGTTGAAGGCAAACCTTATTTATCTTGATGTGACCGACCGTTTTCTGGATAAACTGGCAGGTGTGGAAGATCCGGAACAAAAACGTAAGATTATCGGTAGCGAGTTTATCCGTGTATTTGAAGAAGAAGCACGCAAGTTGGACGGTATCGACTTCTTAGGCCAGGGTACTATTTATCCGGATATTGTGGAAAGTGGAACGAAGACGGCTAAAATGGTGAAATCTCACCATAATGTAGGTGGTTTGCCCGAAGATTTAAAATTCCAACTTGTAGAACCATTGCGCCAATTATTTAAAGATGAAGTTCGTGCTTGTGGCTTGGAGTTAGGTTTACCTTATGAAATGGTTTACCGTCAACCGTTCCCTGGACCTGGTTTGGGTGTACGTTGTTTAGGTGCTATTACACGTGATCGTTTGGAGGCAGTGCGTGAATCCGATGCCATTCTGCGTGAGGAGTTCCAACTTGCCGGACTGGATAAAAAAGTATGGCAATACTTTACAGTAGTGCCTGATTTTAAATCTGTGGGTGTACGTGATAATGCTCGTTCTTTTGATTGGCCGGTTATTATTCGCGCTGTCAATACGGTGGATGCTATGACGGCTACTATTGAGCCGATTGATTGGCCTATCCTGATGAAGATAACAGACCGTATTCTGAAAGAAGTGAAGAATGTAAATCGCGTTTGTTATGATATGTCGCCGAAACCTAATGCGACTATAGAATGGGAATAGAAAAACTTTTTAAATGATATTTCGATAGCCTCAATTTTTTGTAAGTTGAGGCTATTTTTATTGTTCAACGTTGGCTTCTGGTAGAAATGTAATTGAAGATTTCACAATGATTTCGCGAAGAGATAAAAAGAAAAAGGCACCCAGAAGTGGAAGCCTCCCAAATGCCTTATTCTTATCAA
>OMCD01001472.1_pt1 | contig 14006 bp, 17 predicted proteins | sample 1674171 | NCBI WGS metagenome assembly OMCD01 (sample SAMEA103958149, study PRJEB25191) | human gut metagenome | biome: human-associated habitat [ENVO:00009003]; feature: intestine environment [ENVO:2100002]; material: feces | place: Germany | collected 2013/2015
GTATTCCGCTTGCTCATCATATTTATCTGTAAGGTCTACTTCCCCCTTTTTTAATAAAATCGAAGGAGCCTTAAAAGCACCACTTGCCCTTAATGAATTACTCTTTTTGCTATTAGTTGGCATTTGCATAACCTTCCAAAAAATGTCATCATAATTATAATTTTTAATATAGATTCTATAAACTAATTTCTGCGAATTTACAACAAGAAAATCACAATGAATAAATGCATTATCCTTTACACTATAAATGATATTTGTTTTTGTTTTATATCCTCTTCTATCTGAAGATATATATTGCATTAATTAATTGCTTTTGTTGGTTTTTATCTAGCTTCATCTGCTCCCTCCTGCGAAACACAATATTGTATCTTTACACCAAGTTCAGCAACTTGATTTTTAACTGACTGTAAAAACTTTTCTGCATTAGCGGTTAAATTATATAAGAAATGAATTTCTATAATTCCATATGTTATATTTTCTCCTTTGTAGATATCTTCATACTGCTTCTGTTCAAGAAAGGTGATATATACATTAATCTTTTCTTGCAACATTACTAAATGCTGATATTCATCTCTCCAGTCCATATGGTCAGCTATCAGTAAAATTATTCCATTATTATCATCCGTTAACGCTATGCCATCTACTGTTTTATTATCAACTATCGACATAATACCTCCTACTCTGGTCGAATTATTGTTACTTTTGTACCTGGCGGAATCTGGTATCCTCCAGAGAATATACCTTTTCCTTTTCCAACAACAGTTGCTCCACTTTCAAAAATCTCAGGAAATGCAATTTTTTGATTACTTGTTAGCGGTGCTGTCAATGATGATTTATATTCATTTATTACAACATTTCCATTTGCCCTATTCTGAGCTAATACATCAGCCTTACTACCACTCTGGTCTCTATATTCCCTGTTACACTCTCAACAACATTACCTTTCACACCTTTGTTTGACCAGCCCAATTTTGCATCTGCCATATTCAGTCCTTTTGCTGATCCCGTCGATGCCAGTATTCCGGCTATCATTCCAAGTGTTTGGTTGTTTGTTTTATCATATACCAGGTTAGATGCTCCATATCCTGCCAGAGTTGATACACCTTCTTTTCCAAGCATAACAGTCCCTGATCTGTATTCATAAGGATTATTATACTCATTTTTGTCTCTTACTCACAAAAATCCGACAAACGACACGATTTTCGTGACGGATGATATATAATTCCACTTAACAGGTACAATAAACGCACCCTTAGCAACATTATGTGCTTGGAGTGCGTTATGTCAGCATATTTATTTTGCAATCTTCGTTCGTATACACAACTTGGCAAAATTTCGCTAGTGTCTATTAATTAACATCATGAATTCTTAATTACTTCGAAACCGCCATGATGATTAATTAATAGACGTGCAGGAGTTGTAGGCTGTTTGGAGTCCGAAAGTATAACCATAATTGAATTAATCTCTTTCATAAAATGATTTGTGTTCTTTAATTACATTCTTTCCAAAATCAGAATTCGCTGAAACTATATCTAACATCTTATCTTTTAGAAATCTACTGCAGAAATTTCCAATTCTTGGATATAGAATATTAGGATCTTCTTTTGAATCCAATATTAGTAAATAGCTTCCCTCTTCGCCTCTTACCATCCATAATAAGAATGCCTTATCAACGCTTTTTTCCTTATCAAAATATATACATAGATTATTAATCAATTCAGTTGGATATTCAGCTGGAATACCTATAAGCACCTGTTCTTCTTTTTTAATTATGCAATCATTTTCCAAACCATCAAGCATTGGAAGCGTAATCACAATATTTGCACCAAAAGGATTTATTACAATTCCTGAATATACATCTCTCGCTTCCTTCATGATGCTCTGAAAATCCTTATAACCAAAAATAACCGTTTGCTGTTCTTTGGATGAATTCCATTTATATAATTCTTTCCAGTCAGTAAATGCCATTAAAAACTTATTACCTTCTGTGTCTTCGATATGCTTTACAGATATTGAAGACCCTTCTCCCACAACTATTTCTTTACCATCTCTGGTACTATTCTGTAATTGAATATCTGCAGGACACAATAATTTAGCTTGTGCTAATTCTTCAAAAAACTTCTGTTGTGTTGCATTATTGTTACTTAATCCTTCAATTGCACTGACTAATTTAGGATTACTAATTGGTTCATTAATATTCATGTTTCCCTATCTCCTTCTGGTGATATATTCCATCAGCAAACTTACGGACAAAACCTTTTGCTGGGAAATCAGGATATTTAAATTCCCAAAGACATCCACAGCAAATACACTTGTACCATTTGTCAGCTTTCCACTCAAACCCATTACAATACGGTTTTTCTACCGGTACTTCTGAAAACCTGCCTTCTTTAACTTGTTCTTCAAAAAACATTTTAATTTCTTCATATAATTGGTACGAATTAATCACACTTCCTATTCGTTCGCTACATTCACATTTTATCATTTAAACCACCCCGCTTCCACTTTTGGAATATATACTTGATTCCCACCTCCCGGTAATACACCTATTGTATTTCCAAGACTGTCATAAATGTTCTGTGGTGCAGCGACACCTTCATAAATCGTGGTTTCTTTTGGAACAACAACTTTTGTAATATTTTCAGTTGTATTTCCCCAAGAAGGATTTAATGCCAAATCCAACTGTGATTGCAATCCTCCACCTTGAGATGTTCTTGATACATATGACCCAACTTTTCCTGCATTACCACCACTTACTCTATACATAACTGTATCCTCTGTCAATGTTGTTTTTGTAAATGTTGCACCATTAAAAGATTCTGCTACTTCTTGGCTGATTTCATTACATGGATTGATTGGTGAATACCTTACAGATTCACTACCACTCTGGTATGCTAAACACATAGGAATCAAAGCAGTCTTTTTCTATCTATTGCTTTTCTTTTATTCCTATTTCACAATTATCCTGTAATAGATAGAGGTGTGCGTCACCACTCTTGAAGCACTTGTGACTTCGTTCATTGAGACTGCTCCCTCTGCTTTGCAGGATTTTGCGTATTAGCTGGATGTTGGCAGCATATGTGCTGTACTTCGTATATCTAACCAGATTGTAACCCGCATTGAAGTGAGGATTCTATCTACTTACAATTCACATTAGAAAGGATTTCAATTATGTACATCGTAGGCATTGATATTGGCAAAAATCATCATGAAGCATCCATTGTTTCACCTGAAGGCAAACAAATCGGCCGTTCTCTTCGCTTTGCAACTACACACAAAGGTGCAGATTCTCTTATGAGCTTTATCTTCAAAAACATCGGTAATTCCCCTTGTGTATTTGGCATGGAAGCTACAGGTCATTACTGGTATCCCATTTATTCATTTCTAAAAGCAAAAGGATATACCATCTGTGTAATCAATCCTATCCAGTCTGATTCTTTAAGAAAAATGTATATACGACAAACCAAAAACGATTCAATTGACTCTTTTTTAATTGCAGAAGTGATACGTTTCGGTCAGTTTGGGACTACTTCCATGGCTGATGAAAACATCCTTGCCATGCGTCAGTTATGTCGTTATCGTGATTCTGTCATTTCTTCCAGAACTGAAATTAAGCTCCGAATCGGCACAATTATGGAACAAATCTTCCCAGAGTACGAAAAACAGTTTTCTTCTCTTTGGGTGAGCACATCCATGGGCATTCTGGAAAAGTATCTCACCCCTGAGAATATTGAGAATGCACCAATAGATGAGCTCTTTGAAATCATAAAAGATAAGAGCCACAACCGACTTACCAAAGCTAAAGCCATTTCCATCAAAGAAGCTGCAGCTGATACCTTTGGTATTAAGATAGCACAGGATGCTTTCTCTTTCCAGTTAAAACAGCTCATTGACAGAATGAATTTTCTTGATAAGCAGATTGAAGCTCTTGATATTGAAATCATGAAATACTACGAGCAGTTTGATTGTTATCTTCATACTATTCCGGGGATTGGCATGATTGCTACTGCAACCATTCTTGCCGAAATTGGTGATATACATAGATTTAAGAGTTCATCAGCCTTAGTTGCCTTTGCAGGTATTGATCCAACTGTACGTCAGTCGGGTGAATTTAACAGCACACATAACCATATGTCAAAACGTGGTTCACCTTACTTAAGACATGCCATTTTTCTTGCGGCTACCACCTGCTCTTTTCACAATAGCCCGTTGAATGCATATTACAAAAAGAAACGTGACCAAGGTAAACATCACTTAACTGCCACAGGAGCCGTGGCAAGAAAGCTTACCACCGTAAATTTATGCCGTGTTACGGGATAGTAAACCTTATGAACCTAAGAAGTTCTGTTAAATGTCTGGTAGTGAGACTAGGATTTATGCCTGCCGGTGGGGAGGCTTAGTTGTGATGCTCATTTTAAATTTTTGAACTTTATCACACCACTCATCAATTAATTGACGAAGTTCTTTTGTATCAACTTCACACCAATTTCCCATAGCATCCTCTGCCAGATTATCATATACTTTAGTCGTTTTAGGACTTATTTCCGCACAACATACATTTCCATTTACTTCTTCATATTCACTTTTCCCTGACAGTACTCTATCAAAACCTGATTTAATCCATTTTTCAAAGGGCAATACATCGCATGACATAAAAGTTGTCAACAACTGATATTTCTCATCAAATATGATACTTATATCCTCAATACCATTTTTTAATTTATATTCTTCTATTCTGTATTTCATTTCTATTCCTCCGGAAATGCTGAAATAATTTTACCACTTTGATCTAAAAACATATCTATTTTCATACCATTATTAGCTACTCCCGAATTTATAAAAAAGCCCTTATCGTTTATAGTAAAACTTTCACAGAAACACGCACCCTTTTGCAACATTCTGTTGCTAAAAGTGCGTTACATCAACATATTCATTTTGCAATATTCATTCGTATGCCTAACTCAACAAAGTTTTAGTGTCATTTATAACACCATGGATACTTAATTGCTTTTGGGCAACCATGATGGTTAATTAATAGATATGCATGGGTTGTAGTGATGCTATTAGATGTCTGAAAGTATAACCATAATTAAAATTATTCCATATTATATTTTTCTAAATCCTGTGCAAATGTATTGTTTTCGATAAGAGCATTAACAACTTCACTCTTTTTCGATATTACTAATATTAATGAACCATCCCAAACCACAATTTCTGAAACTGCTAATGGATGTTGCAATGCTATTGGATTTTCCCAAAATCCTTTATATCCATCAGCATACGGATAATCATATTTTAATACTTCTTCAAGTCTTATTTCTTTAGGGAAAGCAGAGAAGACCCCCCATATCCATTGGAACTCCTCTTTAGCTAGTAAATCTAACAAGCTTCTTCCTTCAATCCAACAGTATTCATTATCCAAAATTTTTACTATCTCTTCGTCACTTGGATAACATTCAATATTTGTAATAAGCCAATTATAGTTGTCCACATCTCCAATAATATTGCAAATATCTTTTATAGAAATCTCATCATTTTTTATTATACAACCTTTCATCTCTTCTCCTTAATTTCTTTTTGGTTTTCCATTGTTATATTCCCATGTATGTTCATGTGGGACTTCTGGATGTTCTTTGGGATTTCCATGGTCACTCATATCAACATCTCTATATGCTTTACCCTCAGAATCATACCATCGTCTAGTTTTTATATTTCCCTCTGCGTCTAATATGTCCACCGATGTATTCACTTCACCATATGGTCCTGGATTTTTATTGACTGAAGTATGCTTTAAGGACGGTGTAATATCTATTTCATTTCCTAAAGTAGATATAATAGTCTTTTTACCACTCTCAACAACCTTCCCAGCATCTTCCGCTGCACTCTCGGCTCCCTTGGCTGCTCCCTCGAGCCCTTTTCCGGCTTTCCCCACATCTTCCGCTAAATTTCCAGCTCCCTCGGTTACTCCATCAATCCCTTTTGGGGCTTTCGCCAGCTTGTTCGCCTCTGCTTCAATTCCATTCAGCCCTTTTGCTGTCATTCCACTCGCAACCATACCGGCAACCATTCCTGCTGTATCATTTCCTGTCACATCTGTGGTTATCTTCTGCGCACCGGCTCCGGCTCCCATTGAGATGCCTTCTTTGGCGACTATTGTTGCTGTGCTTTTGAATGTCAGATTTCCCGCTGTGGATGCCTGTCCGATTGGAATCATTGCGGATGCCGCAAATGCAAAGGCATTTTCTGTCAGATAATATGCATCCTCGTTTCCCTGAAACAGGTCATCCTTTATGCCGTTTACTGCCGTGCTGTCAATGTCACCTGTGCTTCCATAATAAATATCCTGAGTGCCCTCTATGGCATCTGCAGCTCCGAATACTGCTGTTCCGCTTCCTACTGCTACTGCAACGTCAGCTACTATTGGTATTGCAGCACCTCCTGTCAGCACTATGCATGCTGCACCCGTCGCAATTAGTACTGCTCCTCCAACCGTCCTCCAGATTCCCTGTGTCTTTACTTACAATCGAAATGTCTCTCTGACTTTTTATCTATTTCACCAAAAGAATGAAAACTGTTATTTATATAAATTTCTAGTTCCTGTTCTGTAAATTTATATTCTTTGAACAGTTTTGAAATATGTAATACCTTGGAACACGCATATATTATTGCGCTCCCATTAAATGGTCCTGTAAATGTACAAAAATTTCTTTCATCTATTACGTATGTATACCAATTTCCATTTCTTTCAAAATATCCACACTGATTTGGCTTTTCGATAAACTCACCAAAATGAAAATCTCTATACTTTTCCAGATTCTGCTCTGTTTTTTCAAATAACACATTTTTTATTTTTTCTGCTTTTTCATTTAACATATTATTCACCACTTTCTTATTTCTACACTTACTTAATCACAACAGTATCCATATCAAAAATTATTCCAGCTTCTTTTAAAGTTCCCCAACTATAAATTGTATTCATCTGCCCTGCTCCACCTTTCATATGAACATCTCCAACATCCCATGCGGCAGCCTTTCCATAATATCCATATTTAGATATTACATTATTTCCCGCAATTTCAACACCATCTGAAATATTGTTTTCTCCTATAATTTCCGGTCTTTCTTTCCAATTCAAATAATCCTTGAGCAAGTCTTCTGCAACATCTTCGTCAATTCCTAACTCTATTAACTTTTGTATCTTGCAGGTCATGCTATCCTCTACAGTAACTATATCTACAGTATCCTTATATAAATCAACATCAAATGTTCCTGTATTAACCTTGGCAGAACTTTTTGGAATTGATCTTTCAGAATTATTAGCATATGTCCCATCTGCATTTTTTCCATATCCCATAGTAAAACCTCCATCACCACCATCACGGCTTACAGGTATTTTACCGCTCAATTCACCAATACTTGCAATTGTATCTGGTTCATACCCTCCATAATATGGCCAATCAAGATTAAACGTTTTTTCTCCAATGGAATTAGTTGTTAACTTAATGAAATACTTCGCATTATGTGATGTAATTAAATCATATCCTTCAACTGCCCATGATTCTGGACTATTTTTTACAATATTATATATTTCTTCACTATTTAAACTATTGAAAGTCAATACTTTACTATCATCGCTTAATTTTTTATATTCATTATACGCGGACTCTGCATACCATTTATTACCCGAAACATTAAACTTAGTATCAATTCCATTCAGCCCTTTTGCTGTCATTCCACTCGCAACCATACCGGCAACCATTCCTGCTGTATCATTTCCTGTCACATCTGTGGTTATCTTCTGCGCACCGGCTCCGGCTCCCATTGAGATGCCTTCTTTGGCGACTATTGTTGCTGTGCTTTTGAATGTCAGATTTCCCGCTGTGGATGCCTGTCCGATTGGAATCATTGCGGATGCCGCAAATGCAAAGGCATTTTCTGTCAGATAATATGCATCCTCGTTTCCCTGAAACAGGTCATCCTTTATGCCGTTTACTGCCGTGCTGTCAATGTCACCTGTGCTTCCATAATAAATATCCTGAGTGCCCTCTATGGCATCTGCAGCTCCGAATACTGCTGTTCCGCTTCCTACTGCTACTGCAACGTCAGCTACTATTGGTATTGCAGCACCTCCTGTCAGCACTATGCATGCTGCACCCGTCGCAATTAGTACTGCTCCTCCAACCGTCCTCCAGATTCCCTGTGTCTTTCTCTTTTCGGCTTCATCCTTTATCTTCTGTTCTGTCTCATAGATTTCATCGTATGCTTCTTTATTCTTCTCATGCAGGTCTCCAAATATTTTAATGCCCGTGTTCAAGGTACCTGCATCTTTACCTGTGATAAAACTGCCTGTTTCATAGCTCTCAATCGCACCCTGGCTAAGGCCTATTTTTGAAAGACATGACTGCAGATTTTCCAGAAGCAGCTCTACTGAATTTTCAAGCCGTACCACATTTTCTCTCTCGTAGCTGTTTACATTTGAGACAAGCTTTATAAGGTCGCTGTCCATCTGCTCATGGATATCAAATACTCCGTTACTGTCCGGCATGCCCACATCAGATATGTCCGATACTTCTGAAAGTGCACTTCTTATTTTGCCCGTATACTCATCAGTATCCTCATAGTTTGATGCCAGTTTTTTCCTGAATTCCTGTATTGCTTCTTCATCCAGTTTGAAGTTCGTCGAGCTATCAATGGCACGGTATCCATCCTTGTATGCTGCCATATTGTCAAGCAGTGTCTGTGCAGTTACTTTAATGCCTGACAGGATTGTTATATGTGCTTCACCAAGATAACTCTTTACTGCGTCTCCGGTTTTTCCTGTAAATACTGCATTTTCCGTAAACATACTGATTCTTTCTATGCAGTTATCAATATTTTCAATTAGATTTTCAATTTTTCGCTTATATTCCCAGAACAGATCGCTGAGATCCGTATAATTTATCTGAAACCCTTCCATTTTCATCTCCTAGTTTTATGGTATCACAGCTGTATCTGATAGTCCAATACCATTTTTAATATAATCTCCCTGTTTTCTGTCATTTTCATTTATTGCATTTATTATCAGGTCTATTTTTGCCAGATCATTATTTAAAGTATCTCTGTAATCTTTCACAAAGGCTTTCAGCTGCCTGTATTCTTCCTGAAATTTGTCCATTGCTTCAGATCTGCTTTTGATTTCTGTCTCTGCCGCTGTGAGACTTACGGAATCAGAAGCTGTTTTTATACCGGCAGTCATAAAAGATACCTGCATATTATCAAGGCTGATTTCCATCTTTGTATTTCTCCTCTCACTTTTATTAATTGAAAAAATTCTGTATTTTCGTGCACAGATCATCCCATGCGTTAACAAGTCCTGAAAGCACACCATATTTTTCATTCACTTTTTCTTTTAGTGTATTTATTTCCCAGTTGATGGCATCCTCCGCTGCATCTATATTTGACACATATCCGTCATATGCTGTATATAAATTTCCGCTCTCACATGAATCATAACATTCCTGTGCATTGCTGCCTGTCCACATGCACTGATAAAGGTCTGAATTTATCATATTCCTCTGGTTATGCTTGATATCATCAATAGCCTCCTTGGCATCATCCAGCTTCCTGTATGCCGCTTTCAGCCTCTCTATTTTCTCATCAAGCACATCTATCTCTGACTGGCACTGTTCCTGCTGTTTTTTATTGTCAGCTTTCTTTTTCTTCAGTTTATTGTATTCTTTTCTGTCATTCTTTTTTGCCATATCAGTTCACCATGCTTCTTTTGAGTTTTCTTACATCTGCGCGCTCTATTTCTGTTTTCTCCATGGCATTAAAGATGTTGTCACACATCATTATCTCATCATCATCTACATACCCTTCAAACACAACCCTGCTGATATCTGTATGCTGAAAATACATAAGCCTGTCACCATTCATTCCCTCAGGATATGGGCAGGCAGCATAATCAAAGAACTGTTTACAGCCATTTATATTTACCTGCAGTGCTCTTGCAACAATCACAAATTTTTTTATGCCACCGCTTACTACTACAATGCTCCCAAGTGGCAGAAAATCAAATTTTTCATTCATATCTTTTCACCTCATACTTCAATAAACTTTTCATACATACAAAAAGGCTGCAGCAAACGGTATTCACCGGTTGTTGCAGCCGAACTGTCATTACTACATGTAACTGTTTTAGACTCTGGCTTTGCGACCCTATGTTTCCATAAGTGTGCCTTTATGGTTAATAATTTTATTGAATTTGCACATTTTTGTCAATATATTTTCTTTATTCATACAGATGTAATATAGCAATAAAATTGTTAGTAGCCTGTCTGTGAATGTCATAATCCATCTTGAAGTAAAACTTAATTGCAAGAAAATCTTGAAAAACGAGGGACGGGGGCTTTCATATCCGCCCTGTCTGCTGATGAAACCAGTCCTGCGCTTGCGGCTCCACGCCACGCAATCACAACCCTGTTTTGTATACAAACTTTTTGGTGTGAAAATACGAACTTATGGCAAGTATAACCCTAATTAAATAACACCTTTCTCTTGAGCATAACTATTAATTGCATCCAACAAGCTATTTTTATAAATTGATAGTGAAAAGGGTATCTGTATACCACCTTCCCCATCATCATACTCAGAGAATATTATAAAGTTATCCCTATCCATCTTCATAATAACATACTCATTTCCTTCAAATTCACCTTTTCTTATCTCATATAAATTAATAAAATTTATAATGCTCTCATAATACTCTTTGTAATTACTTATATCGGGAGCATCTTCCGAAAAGACAACATCCTCATACCATTTTTCTTTTTCCTTCTCAAAATCTGCCTCATTCTGCTTATAGGTATCCAGCTCTTTCGCCTTCTCCTCTAACTGAGCAATATAATCTGCATCAGAATTTGCACTGTTCTGGGCATCTGCAAGCTCAATCTCAAGCTCTTTGATCCGGCTGATCGCATCATCCAGATTTGTGTATGCATACTGGCTGTCTTCCGTGGAAACCTCCTCTGTGACAGAATCCGGCAAAATCTTATTCAGATAAGGAACATCTTTGATCACAGGAGCTAAGACTCCCGAGCCAAATCCGCCCACATCCAGCTTGATCAGCATTGCAAAGATGGCAAGCCAGATCAGAATGATAATAATCGTGACAAAGAAAACAAGGATTTTGCCTCCAACGGTTTCCTCATCTCCATCCAGATCATCCGGATTTTTCTGTTTTCTCTTCTTTTTTTCCAGCTTTTTTGCCGCCTTTAACTGTTTTTTATCTAAAACTTCATTTTCCTTCTGTAATTCTTCCTGCTGCTTTTGTTCTGCCATAATCTCGTCCATGCCTTTCTCGTATATTGCCCTGTCAAAATTACCGGGTTTCTGTCATCCCCTCATGATAGGTGTAACTTACAAGCTCATCAATTTCTTTATTCTCTGCATATTGCATTTCCTGTTTAAAAACTTCAAACGCCTGCTCTTTCAGTTTCTCATGCGTCTTTCTTTCCATCATGACTTCATTGAGTTTCAACCGGGCAGCCTCTACATTTTTTTCTGCGACATGCACATTCATCATCTGGCTGCGCTGCATCGTTTTCATGGTATCTACTGCCCGCTTGCATTCTTTGATCTTAGGTACATCAATGGTTCCATTCACCAAATTTCTCGCCTGGCTTTCATAACCTGCCTTGCGTATCATGATCTGCTGGAGTTTTCCCTGTTCATCCATGAGTTTTGCATTTGCAACTCCATATGCGATTTTCGCCTGGCCTTCCATTTTTTCTTTTATATCTAATATGCTTTGCATCCGATATGCAAATTTTGCCATATCCTATCAACCTCTAATCATTAAAAAGTGCACGCAGCAGATCGATCTCCTGTTCAAACTGGAATTTTTCGTCGGTCTTCTGCATCAGGAAATCATTTACAGCATCGATTTTCTGGATGGCATAATCGATATTCCTGTTAGAACCGCTCTTATAGGCTCCAATATTGATCAGATCTTCTGCCTCATTGTATGTGGCAAGTACATTTTTTAACCTGCCTGCCAGTTCTTTATGTTCCGGCGTTGCAATGGAACTCATAACCCTGGAAATACTCTGTAAAATATCAATGGCCGGATAGTGGTTTTTATGTCCCAGTTTTCTGGACAGCATGATATGACCATCCAAAATGCTCCGGGCTGTATCTGTGATCGGTTCATTAAAATCATCACCATCTACCAGCACCGTATATAATCCGGTGATCGATCCTTTATCTGAAGTTCCTGCACGCTCTAACAGTTTTGGCATCTCCGAATATACACTCGGCGGATATCCTCTGGTTACAGGCGGTTCTCCGGATGCAAGTCCGATCTCGCGCTGTGCCATGGAAAAACGTGTCAGGGAATCCATCATCAGAAGCACATCTTTTCCCTGATCCCTGAAATACTCTGCAATGGATGTCGCCGTCATTGCTGCCTTCTTACGGATCAATGCCGGCTTGTCAGAAGTCGCCACAACGACAATGGAACGTTTCATACCCTCTTCTCCAAGATCCCGTTCCACAAATTCGCGCACCTCACGGCCACGCTCACCGATCAGGGCAATGACATTGATATCTGCCTTTGTATTTCTTGCAAACATACCAAGCAGTGTACTTTTTCCGACACCGGAACCTGCAAAAATTCCGATACGCTGTCCTTTTCCGACTGTGATCAATCCGTCGACCGCTTTCACGCCGAGAGGAAGCACCTCACTGATGATCTTTCTTGACATCGGATCCGGAGGCTGTGCATCGACCGGATATTCATACGGTGTTTCTAATTTGTCAATGTCCGTTGGACGTCCAATTCCGTCTAAGGTATGCCCTAAGAGTTCATTTCCTACAGGAACAGATAAAGGATGCCCCGTATTTTCAACGATGCATCCTACTCCTATCCCCTCTACGCTCTCATAAGGCATCAAAAGCAGTCTTTTATCCCTGAAACCCACAACCTCAGCCATTACCACGGTGTCAGCATTTTCATCAATGATAATTCTGCACAAGTCATTCAGTTTTGCGTCCGGACCTACGGATTCAATGGTCAATCCAACAATTTTAACAACTTTTCCAAGCCGTTTAAAATATGTATTCTCCGCCAGTCGTAAATACTTGTTATACCTGCTGTCCACTTTCAACCATCCTTATAAGCATAGTGATTTTATATCTTTTATGAGATTTTCGAGCTGCACACCAAGGCTGCAGTCGAATACTCCCGAGTCTGTCTCGATCACGCAGGAATTTCCATCCATGGAGGAATCTGCAACAATCTCGATCTCGATCCCGGCTCCCACTCGTTCCAGAATTTCTTCTTTATGATTCTCAAGAAACATCACATTGCTGTTAGCAACCTTGATGCGGAATTTTTTATCTCCCTCGATATTTAAAATTGCATCATCAATGAGATACATCAGAATGTGTTTTTTATTATCAAACTGAATATGGAATACTGTGTTAAAAACCTCAAGGATCACATCTACCAGATCCTTTTCCATATTTTTTTGTTTCTCCCTGAATTCATCCTGAAGCGTTTCCTGTTTTCTCTGATATTCATTCTGTAACTGTTCACGCTGTGCCGCCAGCTCACTCTCCAGGCACTGTCTTCCCTCCTGATATCCGGTATTTTTTGCATTCTCCCGGATATTTTCAGCTTCCTGATCTGCCTGACTTAAAATTGTTTCTGCCTGCGCATGTGCTTCCGCTAAAATCTTCTCAGCCTCTTTTTTTGCTTCTGCAGTATGGTCGATCTCCTCCACATAATCTGTGTCAGGACCAACGATCCCTGCTGAGAAACCATTTCCGTCTGTTGTTTTTTGTTCCATGCGCTTAAGCTCTGCCATCTTCTCTAAACGCTTTTCTACAATATCATTTGAGTTAATGACGCGTGTTTTATCCGGCTCATTGTGCACGAAATATTGTTTGTAAAGATTAGGCAATAATCTCGTCACCTCCGCCTCTTGAAATTACGATCTCACCTGCATCTTCGAGTTTTCGGATCA
>OMCD01001480.1_pt1 | contig 13949 bp, 10 predicted proteins | sample 1674171 | NCBI WGS metagenome assembly OMCD01 (sample SAMEA103958149, study PRJEB25191) | human gut metagenome | biome: human-associated habitat [ENVO:00009003]; feature: intestine environment [ENVO:2100002]; material: feces | place: Germany | collected 2013/2015
AAATTTAAAGCAGGTAGTAACTGGGGAGGAATATATGCCTGCAAGAGCAGGACATGTAAGTGGGGAGACACAGTTTGTACTGGATTATTTTGGGGCAGAGGAGCCTCAGCTGGTGGAAGATGTGCGTACCCAGGTAAGGGATATTGAGATACGCAAGACCAAAGGGGTAGCAGATAACATTTCCTTAAAGAAAGCATGGAACATCATGCAAGAGAATAATGTGGTGACGATCCCTTCTGTAAGAGAAGATGGTACTCTGGAAGGCCTGATCACAGTAGGCGATATTACCAAGACCTATATGAATATTTATGACAGCAGTATTCTGTCAAAGGCAAATACCCAGTATTCCAATATTATTGAGACATTGGAAGCAGACCTGATCATCGGAAGCGCAGAGGCATATTTCGACCAGGGAAAGGTACTGATCGCAGCAGCTAACCCGGATCTGATGGAATTTTATATTGAGCCTCACGATCTGGTTATTTTAGGAAACCGTTATGAGTCCCAGCTTTGCGCTATTGAAATGGGAGCGGATTGTATCATCGTGTGTGAAGGCGCAGGGGTTTCCATGACTATTAAAAAGATCGCCCAGGAAAGAGGCTGTACCATTATCGCAACCACTTACGATACTTATACAGCAGCCCGTCTGATCAACCAGAGCATGCCTATCAGCTACTTTATGACAAGAGAGCATCTGATCACATTTAACAGTGATGACTATATTGATGAGATCCGTGAGGTAATGGCAAGTAAACGTCACCGTGATTTCCCGATCCTTGATAAGGATGGCTGTTATCTGGGTATGATCTCCCGCAGAAACTTACTTGGCGCAAAAGGAAAACAGGTTATTTTAGTAGACCACAATGAGAAGAATCAGGCAGTGGCAGGCATTGAAAATGCTGAGATCCTGGAGATCATCGATCACCACCGTCTGGGAACCATTCAGACTATGTCACCGGTATTTTTCCGCAACCAGCCTTTAGGCTGTACTGCCACCATTATCTATCAGATGTATCAGGAAGCAGGAGTGAAGGTAGAGCCGAAGATCGCCGGATTGTTATGCAGCGCCATCGTATCTGATACGTTGCTGTTCCGTTCCCCAACCTGTACAGCTGTGGATGAAATGGCTGCAAGAGCACTGGCTGATATTGCAGGGATCGATATTGAAAAATATGCAATGGAAATGTTCAGTGCAGGAAGCAATTTAAAGGACAAGAGTGACGAAGAGATCTTTTATCAGGATTTCAAGCGCTTTACTTCTGGGAAAGTGACCATTGGCGTGGGACAGATCACTTCCTTAAATGGGGATGAACTGGACAGGTTAAAGGGACGTATGGAAGCATTTATGGAAAAAGCACTGGAAAACAATGGCCTTGATATGATATTCTTTATGCTGACCAACATATTAACAGAGACCACGGATCTGGTCTGTGAAGGACAGGGAGCACTGCAGCTGGCTGGAAAGGCATTCCACAAGGATATTGAGCTGCTGGAAGAGGAAGGTTTAAAGAAGCCGGTACTTTGTCTGCCGGGAGTTGTTTCCAGAAAGAAGCAGCTGATCCCGGAACTGATGTTAGCTGAACAGGAGTAAGGTTCAGGCCTGGGGTCTCTCATGCATTTTACAAAGAGGGCAGAAAGGATAGAGAAAATGAGCAAAGAATACTGGAAGCCGGGAAATATGCTGTATCCTGTTCCGGCAGTTATGGTAAGCTGTGGAAGAGAAGGGGAAAAACCGAATATTATTACTGTTGCATGGGCCGGAACCATCTGTTCTGATCCGGCGATGGTTTCTATTTCTGTAAGGAAAGAGCGTTATTCCCACGATATTATCAAGGAAACAGGGGAATTTGTTATCAATCTGGTAAATAAGAGGCTGGTGCGGGCTACGGACTATTGTGGTGTAAAGTCCGGCCGTGATGTAGATAAATTTGCCGAAACACGTTTAACACCTCAGGCATCCCGCTATGTAAAGGCACCGGGGATCGAGGAAAGTCCTGTAAATATTGAGTGTAAGGTAACTGAGGTAAAAGAACTGGGAAGCCATGATATGTTCCTGGCAAAGGTGGTAGGCGTGACCATTGATAACCAGTATATGGATGATAAAGGCAAGTTTAACTTGAATGCTTCCGGACTGACTGCTTATTCCCATGGGGAATATTTTGAACTGGGAAAGAAGCTGGGAAGCTTCGGATATTCTGTACGCAAGCCTGCAAAGAAGAAGAAAAAACGTTAGTTTGCGTCATTGCTCATAAGGAGGAAACAAAAAATGAAGCCGAATATTACTATGATCGGCATGCCTTCATCTGGTAAAAGTACCGTAGGCGTGCTTCTTGCAAAGAGACTGGGATTTTCTTTTATTGACGTGGATATTGTAATCCAGGAAAAAGAAGGAAGACTGTTAAAGGAAATTATTGCTGATGAAGGCATGGACGGCTTTCTGGAAGTGGAGAACCGCATTAATGCAGGCCTGGAAGCTAAGATGTCCGTTATCGCCCCAGGCGGCAGCGTTATTTACGGCAAAGAGGCTATGGATCATTTAAAGGAGATCAGTGAGATCGTTTACCTGAAAATGAGTTATGAGGAAATGGAAAAGCGTATTGGAAACGTAGTAGACCGTGGTGTTGCATTAAAACCGGGATTTACCTTACGTGACCTGTACAATGAGCGTGTTCCTTATTATGAGAAATATGCAGATATTGTCATTGATGAAGAAGGAAAAACAGCTGGAGAAACGGTAGATGAGCTTAGAAATATCATCGAAGGCATGATGGACCAGAAAATGATCCAGATGTTCATTGATGAACAGAAACGTAAGCTGGAAGAAAGAGACCGGCTGTTAAGGGAAAAAGATGAAGAGATCCGTAAGCTGAAAGCGCGGGTTGCAGAATTAGAAGGAAGATAATAAAAAATAAGCCCCTCTGCCTGAAAAACAGAGAGGCTATTTTTTTATAACAATTCTAAAAACATTCGTAATCCGCTCATTTTTCTTCAAAAAATGTATTGTTGACTAAGGTCCGAAAGCCACCGGTACACATGACAGATGCGCATTTGGGAGAAAATCCTTTGTTTGTGGGCTTGCGTCGCCTATTGTCAGAACTGCGAACCAAACTCGCACGCTTTGCGTGCTCAAACAGTGGTTCTCCGTTCTGACGCTATGCGCGCCCACTCACGGATTTTCAAACAAATGCTTATTCTGTCATGTGTACCGGCGGCTTTCTACGTTATTGGCAATAAAAAATGTAGGAGCAAACCAATAAACAGTTTTCATGCAGGAGGGGGATTGTACTTAAGTACGGCATTTTTTATGTGACATATCCAATACAGTAGAAAGGGCTCCTCCATGTATAATAAGCATTCGGTAGGCAATTTTGTCCATTTTGTGAGCATAGCTGGCAGGTTGGAGGCACTGTTTGAGCGAACGCAGTGAGCGAGTTTGCCGGAGACCTGACTAATCGGCAGCGGAGCAAAATGGACAAAATTACCGTGAATGCGTTTATACATGGAAGAGCCCTTTCGGACCCTATTGAACTAAATCCCAATATAATAATACATTAATGACATAGCTTTGTCACATCTGTAATCGTAAGATTTTGTTCGATTGCATTTGTGACAGGGCTGTGTTATTCTAAAAATAAAAGGAGGCAGGGGCATGAAAAACTTATTAGAGCAGCTGTATGCAGGGGAACTGGTTCCCGCAGAATTAAAAATAGAAGGAAATGAAGAATACGAGGCGCTTTGCAGGAAATCCCTGGAAGAAATAGAAAACTTTACAGAAAAGCTGGATAAAGAAAGCCGGAAAGAATTTCAAAATTTATTAGATACCTACCTGGAATTAACTTATTTTGAAAAACGGCAGTCATTCTGTGACGGATTCCGCATTGGAGCAGGTGTTATGTGTGAAATATTCCATGATAGATCAGTTAGAAGTAATTTATAAATAATTGCTTATAAATATTAATAAGTATGACTTTACAATAAAAACTATACAATTGTAAAAAAAGTATCGCAATATTACGAAGAATATTGACAATTTAAAAGAGCATGCTATAATAAGGTCTGTATTTGAGACTTTAATAACCGGGAATCATCAAATGGAGGAGATGTATTATGAAGGGAAAGAAGATCATCAGTGCAGCATTAGCAGGTGTTATGGCGCTCTCATTAACAGCATGTGGAGGCGGTTCCGCGCAGGAAACAACAGCGGCCCCTGCAGCTGGTTCTAAGGCAGAAGAGACCACAGCTGCAGCAGAAGGCTCAGAGGCAGCCACTGGTGAAGGCGTAGCTAAAGAAGACTTAAAGGTTGGTTTTATTTTCATAGGTGATGAAAACGAAGGTTATACAGCCGCTCATTACAATGGTGCAAAAGAAATGCAGGAAGCATTAGGATTAAATGATGACCAGCTGATCGTAAAATGGAATATTCCGGAAGATGAGACAGCAAAGGACGCAGCAATGGACTTGGCGGATCAGGGATGCCAGATCGTATTTGCAAACAGCTTTGGCCATGAATCATATGTAATAGAAGCGGCAAAAGAATATCCGGAGGTCCAGTTCTGCCACGCAACCGGTTTCCAGGCAGCAGGCAGCGGACTTTCCAATATGCACAACTTCTTCACATCTATTTACGAAGCACGCTATGTATCTGGTGTAGTTGCAGGTCTTAAGTTAAATCAGATGATCGAAGATGGTACTGTAAAAGAAGATGCCTGCAAGATCGGTTATGTAGGTGCTTATCCATATGCTGAGGTTATTAGCGGCTACACCTCTTTCTTCTTAGGTGCACGTTCTGTTTGCCCATCCGCTACTATGGAAGTTAAATACACCAACAGCTGGGCAAGCTTTGACCTGGAAAAAGAAGCAGCAGACGCCCTGATCTCTGATGGCTGTGTACTGATCAGCCAGCATGCAGATACCACTGGTGCCCCAACCGCCTGCGAGGCAGCGGGAGTTCCTTGTGTAGGCTATAATATTTCCATGATCGCAACTGCTCCTGACCAGGCACTTACTTCTGCAAGCAACAACTGGGGCATTTATATGACCTATGCTGTACAGTCTGTACTGGATGGAACTGAGATCCCTGCTGACTGGTGCAAGGGCTTCTCTGATGGCGCAGTTCTTATAACTGAGTTAAATGACAAGGCAGTTGCTCCTGGAACCAAGGAAAAGGTAGAAGAAGTAGAAGCTAAGTTAGCAAGCGGTGAGCTTCATGTATTTGATACTTCTACATGGACTGTAAATGGTGAGACACTGGATAGCTATAAGAAAGACGGAAGTGACATTGAGTACATTTCTGACGGATATTTCCATGAGTCTGAATTTGCTTCTGCACCGGCATTTGATATTCTTATCGACGGTATCAAAACCATTGACAACTAATAGGTCAACAAATAATATTGCTCTTTCGAGTAAATGAAAGCTTTAGAAAGCGGAGTCACCATTTGTCTGGCTCCGCTTTCTTGAATCGTAAAAATATCATTGAACGCGCGAAAAAGGAGGTTTTGCCTGGTGAGCGAATCATATGCCATTGAGCTGAAGAACATTACAAAACGGTTTGGCAAAGTAACAGCCAACGACAAAGTATGCCTGTCCGTAAAGAAGGGAGAGATATTATCCATTCTGGGAGAAAATGGAAGTGGAAAGACCACTCTTATGAACATGATATCCGGTATTTATTATCCGGACGAAGGACAGATCCTGGTAAATGGAAAAGAGGTGACTATCCGTTCGCCAAAGGACTCCTTTGCTTTAGGAATCGGTATGATCCATCAGCATTTTAAGCTGGTAGATGTGCTGACTGCGGCAGAAAATATTATTTTAGGACTTTCCGGAAAAGAAATACTGGATATGAAAAGTGTTGCGGCAAAGATCAATGAACTGACCAGCCGCTATGGCTTTGATCTGGATCCAAACCAGAAAATATACACTATGTCCGTGTCGCAGAAACAGACAGTAGAAATTGTCAAACTGCTTTACCGCGGTGTGGATATCCTGATCCTGGATGAGCCTACAGCGGTTCTGACACCACAGGAAACGGAAAAGCTGTTTACTGTCCTTCGCAATATGCGTGAAGCTGGTCATTCCATTATCATCATCACCCATAAGCTTCATGAGGTTTTATCCCTTTCTGACCGTGTTTCCGTTCTGCGAAAAGGCGCTTATATTGGTACTGTCCAGACAAAAGACGCCACAGAAACTTCTCTTACAGAGATGATGGTAGGCAAGAAGGTTGCTTTAAATATCGAACGTCCTGAACCGGTGAACCCACAGAAACGTCTGGTAATGGAACATGTGACCTGTGTGGATAAAGAGGGTGTAAAGACTCTGGATGACGCAGGATTTACAGCCTACAGCGGCGAGATTTTAGGAATTGCAGGAATTGCAGGAAGCGGCCAGAAAGAGCTGCTGGAGGCCATTGCAGGGCTTCAGCCAATGGAGGACGGAACCATCCGGTATTATCCTCCGGAAGGTGGAGAAGAGACTCTATCCGGCATGAGTCCGGCGGCTATCCGCAAACTGGGCATTAAGCTTTCCTTTGTTCCTGAGGACCGTCTGGGAATGGGTCTGGTGGCAGCCATGGGCATGACTGACAATATGATGCTTCGGGGCTATAAAAAGGGTATGCCTTTCTTTACAGACAGGAAAACGCCAAAAGCAATGGCTGAGCAGCTGATCAAAGAGCTGGAGATCGTTACTCCCGGTGTCTCTACACCTGTTGGACGTCTTTCCGGTGGAAATGTACAGAAGGTACTGGTAGGACGTGAGATATCATCAGATCCCCGTGTACTTATGGTAGCATATCCGGTGCGCGGTCTGGATATCAACTCTTCCTATACGATCTATCATTTATTAAATGAACAGAAAAAGCAGGGAGCGGCGGTTATCTTCGTAGGTGAAGACCTGGACGTGCTCCTGGAGCTTTGCGACCGCATTCTGGTGCTTTGCGGTGGAAAAGTAAGCGGGATCGTAGACGGAAGAACAGCTACAAAAGAAGAAATAGGACTTATGATGACAAAGACAGGAGGCGGACAGTATGAGTAAGGAAATAAGTGGAGTTACGAATAAAGAGCCTCTGATGCATATTTCCAAGCGGGACGGCATTGAAACATGGAAGAGCTGGCTGATCCGCATGATTGCAGTGCTGTTATCACTGGTAGTTTGTGCAGGTGTGATCGTGGCTCTTACCGGTTTAAATCCGATTGAAGTATATAAGGGCATTTTTGACGGCGCTATTGGCACTAAGCGCCGTGCGTGGATGACTATCCGTGATACACTGGTGCTTTTGTGTATCGCAGTTGGTATTACCCCGGCATTTAAAATGCGTTTCTGGAACATTGGTGCAGAAGGCCAGGTACTTATCGGCGGTGTTACCTCAGCTGCTATGATGATCTATCTGGGAAATTCCCTTCCTTCTATGGTATTATTTCCCTTAATGTTCCTTGGCAGTGCAGCAGCAGCTATGATCTGGGGCGTGATTCCGGCATTTTTCAAGGCTTACTGGAATACAAATGAGACACTGTTTACCCTGATGATGAACTATGTTGCAACCCAGGTCATTACCTATTGTATTATTTTCTGGGAAAATCCAAAGGGCTCCAACTCTGTAGGAACTATTAACTCCACTACAAAGGGCGGCTGGATCCCAAAGCTTTTTGGTCTGGACTATGGCTGGAACCTGGTGATCGTACTGGCTCTGACTGTTGCTATGTTCATTTACTTAAAATACAGCAAACAGGGATATGAGATCGCAGTTGTAGGTGAAAGTGAAAATACAGCCCGCTATGCAGGAATCAATGTAAAACGTGTTATCCTGCGCACCATGGCACTGTCCGGTGCTATCTGCGGTATTGCAGGCTTTATCATTGTTGGCGGCGCAAGCCACACCATTTCCACCAGTACAGCAGGCGGCAGAGGCTTTACAGCCATCATTGTTTCCTGGCTGAGCAAATTCAATACCTTTGTGATGATCCTGGTATCCTTCTTTCTGGTGTTCATGCAAAAAGGTGCAGGACAGATCGCGTCCCAGTTTAACTTAAACGAAAATGCCTCAGATATCATCACCGGTATTATCCTGTTCTTTATCCTGGGCTGCGAGTTCTTTATTAACTACAAAGTGGGATTCAGGAGCAGGAAAAAGAGGGGAAAATAGGAGGTGGATATATGGGATTATTGATCATTTTTATGCAGAAGGCCATTGGACAGGGAATCGGTATCCTTTATGGTGCTTTAGGTGAGATATTAACAGAAAAATCCGGAAACCTGAATCTGGGTATTCCCGGAATGATGTATATGGGAGGCATCGCCGGACTGATCGGTGCTTTCCTTTATGAAAACAGCAGCGCTGCGCCAAATGGAGCTGTGGGAGTTCTTATTTCTTTCCTGTGCGCATTTTTATGTGCGGCCTTAGGCGGCCTGGTCTACAGTGTGCTGACTATTACCTTACGTGCCAACCAGAATGTAACCGGTCTGGCACTTACTACTTTCGGTGTTGGCTTCGGCAATTTCTTTGGCGGTTCTCTTTCCAAGCTGGCAGGGGGTGTTGGACAGATCTCTGTTGCAGTGACTGGTGCGGCTTTTAAGAAACAGATCCCGGTACTTTCCGGCTTTGGTGCAGTGGGACAGATGCTGTTTTCATATGGATTCTTAACTTATCTGGCCATCATCCTGGCACTGGTGCTGGCATTTTTCCTTGGAAAGACCAGAAAAGGACTGAACCTGCGGGCAGTAGGTGAAAGCCCGGCTACAGCAGATGCGGCTGGCATCAATGTTACTGTATATAAATATCTGGCAACCTGTATTGGCGGCGGCATCAGCGGTCTTGGCGGTTTATACTTTGTTATGGAATATTCCGGAGGAACCTGGACTAACAATGGTTTTGGTGACAGAGGCTGGCTGGCTATCGCCCTTGTTATCTTTGCTCTCTGGAAGCCTGTAAATGCTATCTGGGGCTCGATCCTCTTTGGCGGCCTTTATATACTGTATCTTTATATTCCGGGACTGGACCGCGGCGCTCAGGAGATCTTTAAGGCACTGCCTTATGTAGTAACCATTATCGTACTGGTATTTACAAGTCTGAGAAAGAAAAGGGAATATCAGCCGCCGGCAAGTCTGGGACTGGCATATTTCCGTGAGGAACGATGAGAGGATTAATTGAACGGTATGTAAGGGAAATGGTAAAAATCCCCAGCACTTCCAATACAGAGATGGAAAAAAACTGTGCAGACTATATTGCAGAGGAACTGGCAAAGCAGCCTTATTTTAAGGTGCATCCAGAGCAGACAGGAAAATATCTGCTGCCTGAGGACAGCTTAGGCCGGTCTGTGCCCTGGGGGCTGGTAAAAGGAAATGGCGGATCCCGTAAGACCATTATTCTTACAGGTCATTATGACGTAGTGGACACAGAAGAGTATGGAAATGAGCGAGCTCTGGCCTATGATGTGGAAAAATGGGAAAATATGGTAAAATCTGGAAATGTTCTGCCTGGTATGCCCGATGAGGTAAAAGAAGATTTCCTTTCTGGTGACTGGATGTTTGGCAGAGGGACCGCGGATATGAAAGGCGGGCTTTCTGTTGGGCTGGTGTTATTGGATTGGTATGGGAAAATAGTGGCTGAGGCAGAGGGGAAAGCTCGTAGTGTGGCTGTTTCTGAAGCGGAGGTTGCCTCTGAACTGGGGGATGCCTCTGGAATATCCGGCAACCTCCTGTTTGTAACTGTACCAGATGAAGAAGGTTACTCCGCCGGAATGCGTGGTGCTGTGCCATTTTTAAATGAGGTAAAAGAACGCTTTGACCTGGAATATACTGCACTTATCGATCTGGAACCGGCTTCTATGGAAAATGGGGCAAAGACCATTTATACAGGTTCTGTTGGAAAAACAATGTCTGCTGTTCTGGTCCAGGGCGTAAAAGCCCATGTATTAAACTGCTTCCATGGTGTCAGCTCCCTGGGCGTTTTAAGCAGCTTTTTCATGAAAACAGAGCTGGCACCGGAATTTGCGGAAAAAAGCACTGCGGAGATCTGCCCGCCGCCAACCTGGTTCTGTCTCCGTGACCGGAAAGAAGGCTATGATGTGTCTGTGCCTTTCAGGGCTGGCGGATACATGAGCATGCTTGGTTTTGAGAAAACACCGGATGAAGTGATAAAACGGCTGAAAGCGCTAGGAAGAGAAAGCTTTGAAGAATATGCCCGGGGAATGGAAGAAAAGTGGAAAGCAGTAAACTGCAGCCCCTTCAAGTGTCCCGGCGCAGCAGCCGCTGCAGAAGCAGAAGTTCTTACAGTCAGTGAGTTGCTGGCATACTGCTGCAAAGAACAGGGAGAAGCCTTTACTACCTGGTTTTCAGAAACTTATAAGGCCCAGAAAGCCCGCCTGGATAAAGGCGAGACCAATTTCCCGTCTGCCACTCTTGATTTTATGGAACAGCTATTAAACCAGTCGAAAATCTCCGGCCCGGTCATGCTTCTTGGCTTTGCGCCTCCATTTTATCCTGCTGTAGACAGTGGAGAAGAAGGAAAACTGCTTTTTGAAGAGATGAAAAAAGCAGCGGAAAAAGAAGGAGTTTCCCTGAAATGCCATGAATATTTTTGTGGTATCTCTGACTTAAGCTACTGCGGTGGAATGGACAAGGAAGAACTGGCTGCCTATGCAGCCCAGACACCATTATGGGGCAGTGCCTATGCTATGGATATAGAAGCAATGGCAAGATTAAAGATCCCATCCATGCTCTTTGGGCCATGGGGAAAAGACATCCATACCCGGTGGGAGCGTGTAAATAAAGCCAGTTTATATGAAAAAACGCCGGCTGTATTAAAAAACTTTATCGAACAAATGTTTGATAAATAAATATGAATGTGGTATACTAAAAAGCGCAGGGAGAAATTTGCCCTGCGCTTTTCATCATCTGCTGCTTGTAAAATGTGAGTAGCGGATGGATCACGTTATTGATTTTGAGAAACATTTATGTGCTTTCGGAATCTTTTCGCAAAATCAGGCACAGAAAGATTCCGAGAGAACATTACTAGAAAAAGGAGTCATAGCATGCCAAAGCAGTATATAAAAATACGCGGCGCAAATGAGCACAATCTTAAAAATATATCCGTAGATATCCCAAGAGATGAATTGGTGGTCCTCACCGGACTTTCCGGTTCCGGCAAGTCATCGCTGGCTTTTGATACTATTTACGCAGAAGGTCAGAGACGCTATATGGAGTCTTTGTCTTCCTATGCAAGGCAGTTCTTAGGTCAGATGGAAAAACCGGAAGTAGAAAGCATAGAAGGTCTTTCACCGGCTATTTCCATTGACCAGAAATCCACTAACAGGAATCCACGTTCTACGGTAGGAACCGTGACGGAGATCTATGATTATATGCGTCTTCTCTATGCCCGTATCGGTATCCCACACTGTCCAAAGTGCGGCAGGGAGATCCACAAACAGACCATCGACCAGATGGTAGACCAGATCATGGCTATGCCAGAGCGGACCAGGATACAGCTTTTAGCTCCGGTTGTCCGGGGAAGAAAGGGCGAACATGTTAAAGTACTGGAACAGGCCAGAAAAAGCGGCTACATGCGTGTTCGTATTGACGGGAATCTGTACGAGCTTTCAGAGGAGATCAAATTAGAGAAAAATATTAAGCACAATATTGATATCATTGTAGACCGTCTGGTAGTAAAAGAGGGGATTGAAAACCGTCTGACAGACTCTATTGAAACGGTTATGTCCTTAAGCAACGGCCTGATGACTGTAGATGTGATCGGCGGGGAACCGGTGAATTTCAGCCAGAGCTTTTCCTGTCCGGACTGTGGTATCAGTATTGATGAAGTAGAACCCAGGAGCTTTTCCTTCAATAACCCCTTTGGCGCATGTCCGGAGTGCTTCGGTTTAGGCTATAAGATGGAATTTGATGAGGATCTGATGATCCCGGATAAATCTCTTTCTATCTCCCAGGGAGCCATTGTGGTTATGGGGTGGCAGTCCTGTACAGACAAGGGAAGCTTTACCAGAGCTATTTTAGATGCCCTGGCAGAAGAATATCATTTCAGCCTGGATACCCCATTTCAGGATTATCCAAAGGAGATCCATGATATCATCATCTACGGCACCGGCGGTCGTGAGGTAAAAGTCCGTTATAAGAGCCAGAGGGGCGAAGGCATTTACGATGTGGCTTTTGAAGGGCTTATTGAAAATGTAAACCGACGATATAAAGAGACATTTTCAGAAAACTCCAAGGCAGAATATGAAACTTATATGAGGATCACTCCATGTCCGGCATGTAAGGGACAGCGACTGAAAAAGGAGTCTCTGGCAGTTACAGTAGGCGGTCTGAACATTTACCAGGCCACCAACATGTCCATTGTGAAATTTAAGGAATTTATGGATAAGCTGACACTGACACCTATGCAGCAGACCATTGGTGCCTCTATTTTAAAAGAGATCAGGGCACGCATCAGCTTCCTTATTGATGTGGGGCTGGATTATCTTTCACTTTCCCGTGCTACGGGCACACTTTCCGGCGGTGAAGCCCAGAGGATTCGCCTGGCGACTCAGATCGGTTCTGGTCTGGTGGGAGTAGCTTATATTCTGGATGAGCCGAGTATCGGACTTCACCAGAGAGATAATGATAAATTGCTGAAAACTTTACTGCATCTGCGTGATCTGGGAAACAGCGTTCTGGTAGTAGAACACGATGAAGATACCATGCGTGCAGCGGACTGCATTGTGGATATCGGACCGGGAGCCGGGGAACATGGTGGACAGATTATTGCAGTGGGAACTGCAGAAGAGATCATGAAGAACCCGGATTCCATAACAGGTGCCTATCTCAGCGGCCGCCTGCAGATCCCGGTTCCTGATCAGCGGAGAACACCAACTGGCTGGATCACAGTGCGTGGTGCAGAAGAGAATAACCTGAAAAAGATCGATGTTTCCTTCCCACTGGGAGTGATGACCTGCGTTACCGGTGTATCCGGTTCCGGTAAAAGCTCTCTTGTAAACGAGATCCTATATAAATCCCTTGCAAAGAAGTTAAACCGTGCAAGGACCATTCCTGGAAAGCATAAATGCATTGAAGGAGTGGAGCAGTTAGATAAGATCATTGCCATTGACCAGTCCCCAATTGGACGTACTCCACGTTCCAATCCGGCTACATATACCGGTGTATTTGACCTGATCCGTGACCTGTTCGCCTCTACAGCAGACGCAAAGGCAAAAGGCTATAACAAGGGAAGATTCAGCTTTAACGTAAAAGGCGGCCGGTGCGAAGCCTGCTCCGGCGATGGTATCATTAAGATCGAGATGCACTTCCTTCCGGATGTATATGTGCCATGTGAAGTCTGCGGCGGAAAGCGTTATAACCGTGAAACACTGGAGGTAAAATACAAGGGAAAGAGCATTTATGATGTCCTGGATATGACCGTGGAAGATGCCTTGAAATTCTTTGAAAATGTGCCTTCCATTACCAGAAAGATCCAGACATTATACGATGTAGGTCTTGGTTATGTCCGTCTGGGTCAGCCGTCTACGGAACTTTCCGGTGGTGAAGCCCAGCGTATTAAGCTGGCTACGGAGCTTTCCAAGCGCAGCACCGGAAAGACTATTTATATCCTGGATGAGCCTACCACGGGACTGCATTTTGCTGATGTCCACAAGCTGATCGAGATCCTTCGCCGTTTATCTGAGGGTGGAAATACGGTTGTAGTTATTGAACATAACCTGGATGTGATTAAAACCGCAGATTATATCATTGATATCGGCCCTGAAGGTGGTGATAAGGGGGGAACCGTCATTGCCAAAGGAACTCCTGAAGAAGTAGCAGAAAGCCCGGTTTCCTATACGGGAAAATATGTGAAAAGATATCTGGGACATTGAGCATTACGGTGGGATATTAGGATATTGTTGACTAAGGTCCGAAAGCCGCTGGTGCACATGACAGATGCGCATTTGGGAGAAAATCCT
>OMCD01001484.1_pt1 | contig 13919 bp, 10 predicted proteins | sample 1674171 | NCBI WGS metagenome assembly OMCD01 (sample SAMEA103958149, study PRJEB25191) | human gut metagenome | biome: human-associated habitat [ENVO:00009003]; feature: intestine environment [ENVO:2100002]; material: feces | place: Germany | collected 2013/2015
TTTTGTGATGGACTCTTGGTGGCTCAACTTCACGACTCCGCGTTGTACATGAATCATCCGTTTACGCCAGTTAATGTCACTCCATTTCAGTCCACAGGCTTCTCCCCTACGTAGCCCGGTTGCCAGCACCAGCTTGAAATAGGTTTCGTATTTCATGCTCTGACCTTCAAACGCTGTAATCAGCTTTTTGACGGTTTCCTCGTCAGCTACCGGGCGCTCTTTCTTCTGCCCTTTCGGCTTGTAGCATCTCCATGCAGGATTGTGAGTAAGGTATCCCTCGTCCACGGCCGCCGACAGGATGCCGCACAGCGTGTTGTGTAAGCCTTCGACCGACTTCTCGGATAGATTCCCTCTGCCGTCCAAACGCGGGCTGTGCCGCATTTCTTCGTAAAAATCACGGATAACCTCTTTACGCAAATCAGTCAACTTGTAGTTGCCCAGCGCCGGCAGTATGCGCCGAACATCCTGCAAATCTCGTTGGTATGTAGAGTCTGCCAGCTTCTTCGGTCCTATATCAGCCGCCCAATGCTCAATGTACTTTGCCAGTGTAATGCTGCGGTTGATGGGTTCCGGCGTATGCTGAACCTCGCGTTCAAATAGGATTGCCTGTTCCTTTACCCATTTCTCGGCTTGCTTCGGTGTATATTCCTTGGGTGGTTTGACCGTTTTCTGTACAGATTTTAGCCTATTGCCCTCATAATCGTACCCTCGTGATACCACAATCAAATAGCTGTTACTGCCGCGTTTTCTGATAGATGCCATTGTTTTCAACACTCCTTTGTATGTTTTATTGACCTGCGGTACTACAAAGCATATCGACAACTGCGACAGAAAGCTATAACCATACCCAACAATCTTTTGCCCTAAAATCTACCTATTACCGACAAAACGGCACCACCATCTCTGACGGTGCCGCCTGTTATTTAACCTGCTTTCTTAGGTTTTCTATTCCTATTTTTCTTAAATGCAACATAGCACGGATTTTGGTTGTTCAGCAGATCTTGCATCAGGTTTGCCGCTTGACGCTTCGCCACGTCCTGCGGGTGGCAGTAGGTGCGTTCCAAGAACGCCGTATCCGCATGACCCAGCAGGGATGCCGCCACCTGTTTGCTGGTGCCTTCCTGCAGCAGATAGGTCGCGTAGAAATGCCGCAGGGTATGCAGGTGATAATCTTCCGATAGCCCACACTTTTTATATAGCTTGCACAGATGCCGTGTAAAAGAATCCGGGTGCGGCACATGACCGTCGGGGTCAGTAAAAATTGGCTGCTCTCTGTCCGGAACACCGCTATGCAGCATCTGTTGCTGTCGCAGCGCCATCAGAAGCTCCCATATCCCCAGCGGAATGGTTACAATCCGTTCCCGATGGCTCTTGGTGTCGCTCTCAACAATCTGCCCGGATGCGCAGCTGCGGGAACGGCGGACGGTCAGTTCACAAGCACCGATTATGTCCCGCCATTGCAGGGCGCACAGTTCCCCACGCCGCAATCCGGTTGTAATTGCCAAGGTATAATAGGCGCGATACAGAATCGGTTCGTTCTGAATTGCCCGCATCAGTTTACCCATTTCATATTTCTGCGGAATATGCTGCACCTCCTTCTCAAAATGCTTCTTGCGGACACGGTGCGCCGGATTGAACGGAATGATGTCATTTTTCTTGGCATCCTCCAGCACCGAGGAAACCGTTTCCAGATATTTCTGCACAGTAGTTTCCTTGATGCAATTTCCACCACGCCCTGGGCGCTTGCGCAGTTCCTCACACATTTCCTCTAAGGTCATGGGGAGCAGCTTTGCAAGCGGAATACCGCCAATCAGCGGGTAAACAATATCCAGATTGCGTTTGTACCCTGCGTAGGTGGTAGCCTTAAAGAACGGCTGCTGCCGCTTCAGCCAGTTTTCGGCGTACTGTTCAAAGTGGGTCTGGTCGCTTTCTTCTACGCCATACTTGAACTTTTTCTCGATGCGCTCGGCCTCCGCCATGACATACTGCTGAATGCCGCGCTTTGGCACGGATGATGGCACAGTTATGGTCTGCGCTTTCATCCGTTTCTGCCCATTGACCTTATAGCCGTTGCAGACGGTGATTTTGTATTTTCGTTCGGACTTTTTCTTGATGTAAGCCATTGTACCTCCTTATCGCTGGTGAGAAGAATCTCGGCTGCGGGTTTTATTGTTTGTATGTTGATCCAACACATCAAATACCCCCTTGGGCGGGTGTCCACCCGGTTCATATCCCAGCGCCCGCTGGCGTAAGTATTCCGAGAGAGACAGCCCGCACCGTTTTGCCATCAGCGTCATTTTTCGTTTCTCTGTGACGCTGACGCGGACATTGATCCCGACACTGCGTTTTCTCATGCGCCAGCAGCCTCACAGGGGTTCGGGGCTGTCCCCGTAGGCTTTTCGGCGGGTTGCCCTGCGGCAACACTTCGCCCATGCTTGCTTCCCTCAAGCGCTCCGAGTGACGATGGTGACGATGGTGACGGTCTTTCTGGGATACCCCACCCCGATAATTGAGTTATGTCAATATCATCGTCACCACCGTCACCATCGTCACCATAGAAGCTCAAAAGGCGAACCTTGTTTTTTCGATGGGTTTTATATCGGATGTTTTTCGGTTCAAATACTTTATCGAAATACTTCGCCATGTTATAGGTAAATTGATTTGGCTGTACTCCCTCAATGTGTGCCGCCTCAAGCAACTCAGATGCCGTTCCCTGCCAGTTTCCCACACTTTCGATGTACTCCACCGCTTTCCACAAGTAATCCGGCACAGCCTTGATTTCTCGTTCCTCTGCGGTTTCTTCATCTTCCAACGTCCAGACGCAGTGTTCCTCACGCAAATGCAGCGTCCTGTCGTCCATGTCGCGCCCGGTGAGCAAAATGTCAGCAGTCTGGCTCATTCGCTTGCGCTGCATGACCCAGCTGGTATCTGCCACACCCATAAGACCTGTGGAGCCGGAAATCTGATCAAATGGGTCGGATGCGCTCTGTTTGCGCAGGTGATGGATCAGCAAAATGCAGATGCCATACTTATCCGCAAGCTTTTTCAATGCACCGGCCTCCTTGTAGTCGTTTGCATACATCCCACCATTTCCGTCGCTTAGACGCACTTTTTGAAGCGTGTCGATAACAATTAGACCAACATCGTGATATGTGTGGACAAGTGCCTCAACTTGTTCCTCCAATCCCTGCCCGATGCTGGGGCATTCCGTTTGCAGAATCAGCCGTTCCGGAGCATCACCGCCGTCAATCAGCTGGAAAATACGGTTTTGCAAACGATTGAATGTATCTTCCAACGAGAAATAAACCACGGTGCGTGGCTCTATTTCTCGATTCCAGACAGGATTGCCCTGCGCAATCTGCAAACACAGCCACAAGGTCAGCCAGCTTTTGCCCGCCTTGCTGGGGCCTGCGAACAGCGCCAATCCGGCTGGGAGTAGACCGGAGATAATCCACTTTACAGGTGGCAGCGGCGTAGAGAGGAGTTCTTCTGCGGTGATTGATTTCGGAAGTTTCGTAAAAGTCATTTGCATCATCCTTTCTTGTTTGGTGTACATCTATTATCTCATAGTATCGTAATTTTGTGTGTAGTAAGTTTTACTCTCCAGTGTTAAGTTGTACGGCTTGCGCCGCCCCACAGCCCCACAAGCGCGCCAAACGGCGGTTTTGCGGGTGATGTCGCGTCCGTGTGCGATGCGGAGCTGCCGCCCCACACGGGGCTTGTTTGGGCGAGATGTTGGAGTGAATCAGATTTGATTCACTTTTTCGGTTTTATCACCCCAAAGTGAATCAGTTCTGATTCACTTCGGCGGTCCGCGTGCGTATTTCGCACAGTTCGTCTGTTTTGCGTTTGTCATAGGCTCACACCCTTTCTGAATTCGCAGCGTTGTTTTGTGTAACCCTCTTGAATACACTTTTCGGGAGAGAAAAAAGAGCCCGGAGGACCTTACCGATTTCGGTAAGGCCCTCCGGGCTCTTTATATATTTTCTCTGTTTTATCCGGGCGTAAGGGTACACTTTCCCCGCAAATCTTGATGTAAATTCAATAAAAATCAAATAATACGCATGTTAGCGTTAGTTACACGGTTATGTAAATAATAAAAATAAATAAAAGAAACCGTGTGCATCAAAATAATGCTGAAGAAAAATGTCTAATTTGCCGCTCGCCCCCAGACTTGGGAACATAACAGGCAAGCCGCTGACGACGACCGTACACTGACTCTGCAAGGATCTTACTTCTTACAACCCCTGCGCGGTCACCCCATCTGAAGCTGTGGGGCATCTGGAGTATCATTATGTTCTCTCCCTGCCGTGGGTTAAGGTCTGCCTTGACCTTGCTGTGCGCCCCATCGGGAAAGTAAAGTACCTGTTATGCTGTGTATTCAGTTGTAAAGGTGCTGTTGTACAGAACAAATCTGTAGTTTTAGTATACTCCAGCCGTTAGCAATCGGTCAACAGTAAGTGCTAATTGTTTACACGACATTCACAATTCAAGGCGACAATCCACCTATGATGGATTTCATTAGAGAGTTTGCTCACCGTCTAATGTATTGTACATAGTCATCAGCAGGGTTCGCTGATGCATCTTTCGGTTATGGATGTCAATCAAGCATTAAGATATCCTTGCCGCAAAAGTCACCGCAAATTTTGCCCCGCCGCCAGGGGTGTCGGTCACGGTCAAGTCTGCATGATGCAGCCGGGCTAGTTCCTTGGCTACGCTTAGACCAAGGCCAAAATTGTGCTTGTCGGTGCGGCTGGGATCAGCGCTGTAAAAACGGTCAAAGACCCGAGCTTTTTCGGCATCCGGTATGCCGGGGCCGTGGTCTTGCACGGCCAGGGTGATTTTTTCCCCACAGTATGTCAAGCACAGTTCCACGGGGGTGCCCGCGGGGGTGTGGTCAAACGCATTGTTGAGCAGGATTGCCAGCAGCTGCTTTACACGGTCCGGGTCCGCCTCTATGGAAGGAACGCTGTCCTCCGGCAGGGTCAGACTTAACGGGTGTTGGCGCTGCTGCGCCAACGGGAAAAACGCATCGTATACTTCTAGGCAGAGGTTATCCGGTGCGATGGGGTGCAGATGGGCCGGCAAGGCATCCAAGTCGCCGTTGGCCAGCACCAGCAGATCCTCCACCAGCCGCGCCATACGGTCCGTCTCCTGCTCGGCATTCCGCAAAAGGGTGGCGCGTTCAGTCACAGGAGTGCGGCACGCAGCGTCCAGGCTTGCTTTTACTACGGCCAGCGGGCTGCGCAGTTCGTGCCCGGCTGCGGCGATGAACTCCTTCTGCCGCCGCATGGCCAATGCCGTCGGAGCCAGCGCTTTGCCGGTCAGCCGCCAGCTGATGATCGCCAGCAGCAGTGTGCCAGTGAACCAGATCGCACCATACTGCACAACTGTCTGGACCGCATGACGGTGTACAAAGCCCATATCCTGTAAAGCGGCCACAAGCAGATAACTGCCTGCTGTGCCGCGCGGCAGCAAGGCTGCGTGGCAGCGGTATTCGTTCAGCGTGAACACCGCGCTTTGCCGCTGCACGGCACCGCTGCTGTCATGCAGACTTGTGTCCAGCAGGGGGGACAAACCTTCTTCTAACAGAGGTTCAACCGCATTGCGGGCATCGGCGCTGCCCGTGGTGCCCGCAAAATGCAGCGCGGCACCGTTGTCCCACAAAAACAAAAGGCAGCCGCTGTTGTGCTCCTGGTCAGCCAGCCAAGCGTCACTTACGCTGTCGGCGCTGTCCAGCCGGTCAACGATGGCAGAAAAGTTCTGCGTGAGCAGCGTCTCCGCGGCGGTCCTGTACTGGGCGGCGGCATAATTCCATGTCACGACCAGCGCACCTGCCAGCACCAACGAGGTCAGCGCCGTCATCAGCAGGGTCAAACGGCGGCGCAGTGCAGTCAGCATGGCGGTACCTCCGCCTTATAGCCGCTACCGCGCACGGTGGTGATCGTTACCGCACTGCCTACGGCTTTCAGCCGCCGCCGCACAAAATGGATGTAACAGTCCAGATTAGCGTCCTCAACTTCGGCCAGTGGTCCCCAAACCCGCGCCAAAAGCACCGCACGGGTCTGCAGCTGCCCCGGTGTGCGCAGCAGTACCTCTAAAAGATCGGCCTCCCTCTTGGTCAGGGCCGCAGCGGCCTTTGGCCCGCTCAGGGTCAGTTGGGCGGCATCCAGCGTCACGTCACCGCAGCGTATGGCAGATTCGGCAGTGGTGCCGGGGCGGCGGGTTAGTGCCCGCAGCCGGGCCAGAAGCTCCCGCGTGTCAAAGGGCTTGCCCAGGTAATCGTCTGCACCGGCATCCAGGCCGTCCACCCGGTCATTGATGCCGGACAGGGCCGTCAGCATTAACACCGGGGTGGTACATCCCTTGGCGCGGGCGGCCCGCAGCAGGCTAAGACCGTCCAGCCCGGGCAGCATCCGGTCCAGTACACAGACATCGTATGCGCCGCCGCACAAAAGGGCTTTGCCGTCTGCGCTGTCGTGGCAGGTATCTACAGTATAGCCCGCAGCTTGCAGGGCAGGCAGCAGCGCCGTGCAAAGGGCGCGGTCATCTTCGATCAATAAAATCCGCATGGCATAATTCTCCTTTTCCCTTTCTAGTATACACCCCAAACCTTGAAACAGTCTTGAAAAGCCGCAGCTTTTTTCAAGGACAATTCAAGATTCGGGCGGTATACTGGTGCTACACCCGATGAAGGAGGGCACATACTTATGAAACGAATCATCAGTGCCGGATTATGCACGGCATTTATTTTGAGTCTGGCAGGCTGCGCCAGGCAGGACACCACTCCCAGCCTGACCGCTGCAGACACCACCGATACCCAGATGGGCCGCTGGGTCGAGAGCCGCGTTGACCTTGGCGGTGAGCAGCTCATCTCTTACCCGACGCAGCTGGCGGACGGAACGATTGTTCTGTACACCGGCAAGGTGGGGGAGGACAGCATCGAAGACTACACCCGCCGCACCAGCACTGACGGAACCAACTGGACATCGGAACCTGCAGCGTTTGACGTGGGCGATGCGATGGTCACGTGGATCCTCGTTGCGCCGGGCGGTGAGCAGGCGCTTATCACCTATGACGGGGAGAATGCCGGGCTGGTTCTGCAGGCACCTGACGGAACCAAAACCGTTGTAGAGGATGACACGGTAAAGCAGGGCATCAACCCCATCACAGCTGTATTTCAGGGGGATAAGCTGGATTTTGTCTCCAACGGCGGCACCGTGGATTTTGTGCAGGTCAGCCTGACTGACGGCAGTGTTACGACCGCCGCACTGCCGCAGGATCTGGCGTACAGCCTCAACTCCCTCACGACAGTCGGCAACCAGCTTGTTTACCTGAGCTTTGACAATAATACCGGCGATATTATCCTGAACGCCCTGGACCCCGCCACCGGCGCAAGCACCGAGCTGCTGAACCCGGTCCCCAATGCGACCAGTTCTCAAGCGCTGACCGGCGACGCAGACGGCGCGGCTTATTACGCCTGCACGGACGGCATCTACCGCCTGGCCCCCGGCGGCACCCTGCCGGAGCAGGTCGTCCCTGCCGAGGGCACAGCGATGAGCATTTCCAGCAACTATCCGCTCTCTCTGCTGCGCACGGCGGCGGAGGACTTTATGGTCCTGCTCTTTGGCGACAGCGGCGGAAACGGCGATCTCTATTTCTATCACTATGACGAAACGCTGCCCACCCATGCCGACACAACGCTGACCGTCTGGTCATTGGCGGATTCCGCCACGGCGCGGCTGGCCGTGAACGCCTACAAAAAAGCCAATCCCGAGGTGGACGTTACCTTTGAAACCGCCGTGCAGACCGACACCGATGATGTCAGCGCCGCCATCAACGATGCGCTGACCCAGCTGAACACCGAACTGCTGGCCGGGGAAGGGCCTGATGTGCTGCTTCTGGATCGTGTCGACTACACGACCTATATCAATAAGGGAATGCTGGCTGACATGAGTGACACCGTGCCGCTGGATGCGCTGCAGAGCAATATCATCGATCCGTTTATGACCGATGGCAGGGCCTATGTGCTGCCTGCGCGGTTCATCGTCCCGGCACTCTGTGGTGACGCGGGCACGCTGGACGGCCTGACCGACCTGAACGACCTGCAGGACGCCGTGCTGGCCGCTGCACCCCGCCCCGACACCGAGCAGTACAGCGATGAATATTACACGGCTCTGCCCGATGACCAGAAGTATGCTCTGGCGCTGGCCAGCGGCGTTGACTTCGCGAAGCTGCTCCTGCCTTCCAGTGCCAATGCCCTGCTGCACGACGGCGCACTGGATGCAGACGCCCTGACCAAGATATTTACCTTTGTGAAAACAACTGCCGACTACTATGGCATGGCTGACTATATCAACACCGAGATGGACGGTGCATCTTCCCAGAGCTACGACAACGCGGACATTGTCAAAATCGATGCACAGCAGGACGAGTACAGCACCTGCAGCCGCGCCAAATTCGGCTGGATGGATGTTGCCACCCCCTACGCCGTCATTGCAATGGCGCGCACCAACGATATTTTTGATGCGGATGCCGAGGCCGTTCCCGTGGATATGATCCCGATGCCCGGCCTGACGCAGGGTGCCTATAACCCGCAGGTACTGGTGGGCGTGAATGCCAACAGCAAAAATCCGGATGCCGCAAAGGGGCTGGCCGCTGCGTTCTTCGGCACCGATGTGCAAAGCCAGTATTGCTCCGATGGTACAACGGTGCGGGCGGACTGCCTGCGGGAAAAACTCGATGCCGTCAAAGCGACGGTAAGCGGCGCAAAAACGGGTAAAGTGACCGGCGCGTATGTCGGCGACCTGGATGCCTTCTACGCCAACTGCACCACACCTGTATTGTTCCCGGTGATGCTGCAGCAGAACTTTATAAACCATGCCCAGGCCATCATTGACGGCAGCGAGGACGTGGCCGCCGCTGTGGCGGGTGTGCAGAGTGATCTGGCGCTGTATCTGGCAGAACAAAAGTAACATCGGTGCGCGGAGCGGCCATGCTGCCCCGCGCATCGCTTTGCAGGAAAAAATTGTATGCAGAAAAGACAAAACAAACACCCGGACCCTACGCCCTGGCTGTTTCTGGCCCCCAGCCTGTGCGGTGTCACCCTGTTTGTGCTGGCCCCCTTTGTGGAGACGGTGCGCCGCAGCGTGACCGACACGATGGGGCGACACTTTGTGGGCCTCGCCAACTATACGGCGGTACTGGGCAACGATGCGTTCCGACTGGCGGTGGAAAATACGGTGCGGTTTATCGGAGTATGCGTTCCGCTGCTGCTGGCGCTCAGTCTGGCACTGGCTTTGGCGCTACGGGCGAAAGGCTTAAAAAATACCTCCTGGGCCGAGGTCTGCCGCACGACCTTTTTGCTGCCCATGGCTTTGCCGGTGGCAAGCCTTGCACTGCTCTGGAAAGTATTGTTTGCCCAAAACGGCCTTGTGAACGGAACTTTTGGCACCCATTGTGACTTTATGGGCACGGATGCTGCGTTCTGGGTGCTGGTCGGTACTTATCTGTGGAAAAACATCGGCTATGACAGCATCCTTTGGTCCAGCGGGCTGGACAGCATCTCCACAGACTTGTACGAGGCCGCTGCCGTGGATGGTGCCAGTGGGTGGCGGCAGTTTACAGCCATTACCCTGCCCAACCTGCTGCCCACACTGGCCGTCACGCTGGTGCTGAGTCTGCTGAACACCTTTAAAGTTTTCCGCGAAGCCTATCTGGTGGCCGGGGCCTACCCGGAAAAAAGCATCTATTTATTGCAGCATTTGTTCAACAACTGGTTCCTGGCACTGGATCTGCCAAGGCTGAGCGCCGCAGCAATCCTGATGGCAGGGGCGCTGGGGGCGGTGATCGCGGTATGCATAAAACGGCTCTAAAAAAAATTCTGCTTTTCCCATTCGTCCTGCTCGTATGGTTCCCGCTATGGTTCCTTTTGATGGGCACGCTGACCGGCTCGGAGGAGCTGGCAGCGACCATCGGCCCGGCGCTTTCCGGCAGCGGGCAGGCTGCGTGGACCCTGCTGCCCAGCTACCCTACGCTGGAACCTGCTGTCAAGCTGCTGCTGGACACACCGGAATACTTTACCACCTATTGGAACACCTGCCTGCAGACATTTCCGCAGTTGGCTGGTCAATTGGTCGTGGGTGCTCCCGCCGCATGGGCACTCTCCCGCTTGAAATTTCGCGGGCGCGGGGCCGTGCGGGGGCTGTACCTTATTTTAATGTTGCTGCCGTTCCAGGTCACTATGGTGCCTGCCTATCTGACGATAAACCACCTGGGACTGATGGATACTGTCTGGGCGGTCATTCTGCCGGGGGCATTCAGCACATTTCCCGTATTTGTGATGCAGCGCGGGTTTGACGCTGTTCCTCTGCCGCTGCTGGAAGCTGCCGCTATAGATGGCGCGACCCCGTGGCAGCAGTTTGCGCGAATCGGCCTGCCAGTGGGGCTGCCCGGTATCCTGGCTGCGCTGACCATGAGCTTTCTGGATGCCTGGAATGCGCTGGAACAGCCTATGACCTTTTTAAAAACACAGTCGCTTTGGTCGCTGTCACTCTATCTGACCGATACTACCCGCGACCTGGCACTGACCATGGCGGCCAGCCTGTTTGCATTGCTGCCCGCCGTACTGATTTTTGCTTTCGGCCAAAAGTATCTGGAACAGGGGATCCTGGCCGGAGCCGTGAAAGGATGAGGACCTATCGAACTGCTTATCGGGATGGACCCACGCCAGCGCCAGCGGCTTGGGTGGATTGTCCGCTTTTTTGCACTGCTGCTGGTGCTGACACTGCTGGCCCGCGGTACAGCAGGGGCAGCCATGGCCAGCGTGACGGTGCAGAGGCCGTCCTCCGGCAATGTGACAAAAAGCGTGCGCACTACGGCCACGGTCAGCTTTGCGGGCGGCACACCTTTTACAGTGCCCGCGGGTCTGCTGGTCATGGCAGTACCCGTGCAGGCGGGGCAGACCGTCAAGGCCGGGGACACGCTGGCCGTGTTTGATGCCGCTGAAGTGGACCGCGCCGTAAACGCCAAGCGGGCCGCGTTGCAGCAGGCCCGGACCCAGGCCGCACAACAGACGGCGGGAGACACCGCCGACCCCTACGCCGCCCAGCTCGCCCAGCAGCAATTAGAACGTGCCTACGAGGAAACACACAGAATCTACGCCGATGGTGAAGAGAGCGTTTCCCGTGCCCAGACCAAGCGGGACGAAGCTGCTGCCGCTCTGGAAAAAGCCCGCAATGCCGGCTATGCGGACGACGCTGAAAAACAGGCCGCCGTAGAAAACGCCGCCGCTGCCCTGGAAGCTGCGGAGGATGCCCTGTACAGCGCCCAAAAAGCCGCCGAAGATGCCAACAATGCGGCACTTTCCGCCGCCCAAAGTGCCGAGGATAACCGCAACACCGCACTGCACACGCTGGAGAAAGAGCAGGAAACCACGGAAAAACAGAACGCACTGGACCGCGCCGCTGCTGCTGTAACGGCCTCTGATGCCGAAACCCTGCAGGCCGAACTGGATGCCTTGCTTGCCGTGCAGCAGGCGGGCGGCACACTGACTGCCCCCAGTGATGGCACCCTTGTGTCGCTGGATCTCGTGGTTGGGCAGCCCTCCCCTGCCGTGGGCGGCCAGCTGGCTGCAGATGCCGATTTTACCGCCGAAATTCCTTTGGAAGAATCTCAAGCCAACCTTGTTTCAGTTGGCACTGTACTGCACCTGAGCCAGAGCCGCGCAAGCTGTGATGCCGCCGTGCAGAGCCTTTCGGCCCCGGATGAAAACGGCACCGTTACAGCAAAATGCACCTTGTCCAAAGGGGCATGGTGTGCCGGTGCTGCCAACGCATCGGCCACGGTGCAGGGTGAAAAGCGGCCCTGTGTGCTGCCGGCCAGCGCGGTACATAAAGATAATACCGGCTGCTATGTGCTGGCTATCGAACAAAAAGCCACAATCTTGGGTCAGCAGAATATCGTAGTATCGCTGCCTGTCACGGTGGTGGAAACGGGCGATACCACCGCCGCCGTCAGTGGTGCGCTGGACGCCGATACACAGGTCATTGTCAGCAGTACGCGGGCCGCGCAGGCCGGGGACCGGGTGAAGATCCATGATGCATCGTAAAAGAGGTTGGGCGGTTGCGGCAGTATTGCTGGTAGTTTTGCAGCTGCTTTTGCAGACCCGCGCAGCGCATATTGTACAGCAGAACCCAACCGTGACGGTGACCCTGTCTTCCCCGCTTACAGCCGGGCAGCTTGCCGCTGCACGGGAATGGGAAAAAAGTAATGCCAACACTCAAGCCGTTACTGCCAGCTTTTGGAGCGAGAAAGCAGCAGCGGTCTCGGCAGATTCTGACCGCACAGCGGAAGATGTGACCTGTATCGGCTTTGACGGTACAGCGCAGGACTGTCTGCCCGTGGAATATCTTCAGGGCACAGCACCCGGTGTCGTAGGACAGCAGTGCGCGATTTCTTCGACGCTGGCGTGGACACTGTTTGGCAGCTATGATATTATGGGCTTGACTGTTGCACTGGACCGTACCGAGTATTTCATTTCCGGCGTGTTTAAAAGTAAAAGCAAAACGCTTCTTTATCCGGCGCAAAGCGGCTTTACCCACGCGGCGCTGCGGGGTCTTTCGCCCGACACCCCCAAAACGGACGCCGAACAGTGGGCCGCAGCAACCGGTGCCGGAAAGATCACCGCCATCACTTACGGCCCCCAAAAGGCATGGCTGGCTCAAGCAGCGTGTGCCCTGCCTGCCCTGATTATCGGACTGGCTTTGGTCGTGCTGTTGCTGCGCTTTATTTGTGCCCTGCCCGGTGTCTTGCACGGGGCAGCCCTGTTTGCTTTAGCACTGGCATTTGCGTGGGCGGTACCCCATTTTCTGCAAACCCTGCCCGGCTGGCTTATCCCCGGCCGCTGGAGTGATTTCAGCTTTTGGCCCACTTTATGGACGAAAATTATGGATACTTGCAATGGAAATATGAAGTAATTTAAAATTTGCAAGCAGAATAAGCCACAGATTGATGATGAAGAAACTTGCTTTCGATATATATTTCGCTGAGGATGTCTATAGAAATCGTTGGGAAAGTTGGACAAACTCTTTGGGATATTTTTGCATGAACATGACAATTAAATGCACAAGCATTTTTGGAATTGAACATAATGAACGGGTTTATATAGGAAAACAGCAAGATGCTAAAGCAAGGGTCATATACCGGGAATAGTGGTACTCTATTGCGTTTTATTTTACATTCTTTGACCACCATTTGACTACTACTGTGCAGACGCACCGTAAAACACCGAAAAGCCCGTTGTGACAACCACCAACAGGCGTTTTCTTGCTTTGGACGCAACTGTGCAGAACCAACAAAATTCACGCTTCAACGTTGGTCTGTACGGGCTTGTCGTAGTTCTCCGACCCGGAAGGCCAGAGGTTCGAATCCTCCCGGTCGCACCAGAAAACCTCATTGCAATGTGTTTTTTGCAATGAGGTTTTTTGTTTTTGTTAGTGTTTGATTTTCAGAATAATTTTAGCAGCATATCGTCTGCCGCATCGGTGTACTGCCCTTTTCCTAGACGCTCGTTCCTCAGCCTGTTTATAGTGATTCGCATGAGGCGGATTTCTTCTGTAGAAAAAGTAGCTTTTTTATCGGCTGGGAGAGAATTGATTTTTAGTATCAGTCGCCCCGGGTTTTCCGTGTTATGGCCAAGTGCCTTTTCTTGATAGTAATAGGGTGTCAGTGCTTTCAGTAAGATACTTTTGTTTGCGCGTGTTAGCTTGATTTTTCTCGTCATAATCCAATCGCCTTTCCGAGTTTCTCTTGTGCTCTGCGTTTATTTTTGTCAAATGCATGGGCATAAATATCCAGCGTTGTGCTTGCCTGTGCATGACCAAGCAGGCTGGCAACCGTTCGTACATCCACGCCCTGTG
>OMCD01001487.1_pt1 | contig 13899 bp, 8 predicted proteins | sample 1674171 | NCBI WGS metagenome assembly OMCD01 (sample SAMEA103958149, study PRJEB25191) | human gut metagenome | biome: human-associated habitat [ENVO:00009003]; feature: intestine environment [ENVO:2100002]; material: feces | place: Germany | collected 2013/2015
AAAAACGATGATATTTATTTATATTTCTTCCAATAGCATACAGCATGAATTCTTTTGCTAAATACCCTGACATTGCTACTTTATGGAGTGACCAAAATGAATTAACTGCGGATGAAGTCCGACCCAATCACAGATCTGGTGCTTGGACTTGCCCTACTTGCCATAACGATTACAATGCTGAAATCATTGATATGGTTAATGGTAATGCCGACTGTCCGTATTGTTCAGGTCGAAAAGCTATCCCTGGCAAAACATCCTTCGCGGCACTTCATCCCGATCTAATGAATGAATGGAATTGGATTAACAATTATGTATTTGTTGATCCTGATGAGATTACAGAAAAATATTCAACTAACGTCTGGTGGATTTGCAAGCGTAATCCTGATCACGTCTATGAATTAAGTGTTTCTGAAAAGATTTTATACAAGAAACGTCATCGTGAAAGCTGTCCTTATTGTAAGGGACGAAGACGCAAGAAGCGACTATTTTAATTTTAAAGTGTAAAATAAAAAGGAATCATAATCTGATTCCTTTTTATTATGTACATTTTCTAATGATTTTGGTGATTTCTGTTTTTAGGTTTTAAAGTTCATTATGTACATTTTCGAGCTTTTTTGTTAAAAATTTTTTTGGGTTATAGTTTTTTAAAAAAGGAATCAGCATCACTGATTCCTTTTTTTGATTCTAATATCTTACATAATATGTAACACGTACAGAACTTACCTTAACCGGCACTCCTGTCTGCTGTGCTTCGATCATCTGTCCTCCGCCAATGTAAATCGCTACATGCCCCGATGTCCAACAGATATCTCCCGGCTGAGGATTGCTTACAATTGTTCCTGCTGCAAGAATATCTCCACTTGTTCTTGGAATTGAAATTCCAGCCTGTCTGTAACAATACTGTACAAGTCCTGAACAGTCAAGTCCAACTCCCGGTGTAGTTCCGCCCCATACATATGGAACTCCGATCTGTGAATAAGCTGCATTTACAATAATGCTTCCCTTATTAGCACTATAACTTGGGCTTGATGAGGAAGAACTTGAGCTGCTTGAACTGTTGGAAGAACTACTGCTTGAGCTACTGGAGCTTGAACTGCTTGAGCTTCCTGAACTTGAGCTGCTGGAGTTCGAACTACTGGAGTTTGAACTACTGGAAGAACTATTACTTGAGTTATTTCTATTAGAAGAACTACTGCTTGAGTTATTCTTCTTAGCTGCTTCCTCGGCAGCTTTCTTTGCTGCTGCTTCTGCTGCCTTTCTCTTAGCTTCTTCTTCCGCCGCTTTCTTTACAGCTTCATCAATCTTAACATCGAGATTTGCGATTTCACTACTCTTCTCTGTGATTGTTGTATTCAGTTCATCCTTCTGCGCATCATATTCTGTCTGTGTCTCCTGCAGATCAGCCATCTTTGTCTCAAGCGTTGTCTTAAGATCTTCTACTTTCTGAACTGTCGCAACATACTCTTCGAGCTTATCTCTGTCATAAGAATGTACCTGCTGGGAATATTCTGCCTGTGTCAGTACACTGGAAATATCTCCGGATGTCAGTACCTTCTCTACTGTAGCAGTTCCTGTTCCTTCTTCATACATATACTTAATACGAAGCTTCATAGCTGCATACTGCTGTTCCTGTTCCTCCTGCGCTGTCTTCAGATCTTCCTCCGTCTGAGAGATTTCCTCACCTGTTTCGATCAGATCATTCTCAAGATCAGAGATCTTGGTCATAAGTGAATTCAGCTGTGTCTGAAGATCGCTTACCTGATTCTGTGTCTCCTGCTTCTTCTGCTTCAGATCACTGACTTCGTCGGCAAGTACCGGTGTAACAGTCATTGTACATGCAAGTGTTACTGCAAGAATCATACTGCTTACTTTTTTTAACTTCATCTTTCCACCTATCCTTATTTTTATCTAGTCCCCCATGTGATGCATTATAATTTTCGTATCATAACTCGTTGTAAATAGTTACATTATAATTCCACATACTCATATGTTATAATACAACATCTATTGTGTTTTTTCAACATATTTCTCGTAACAAGAGGGTATTTTATTTACATTCTACGCTCAATATTATAGCGTATTTATGTAATATTTTCAATAGTTTCCCTTACTTTTTTCATTTTTTCGTAACATTTTTGTAACAAAAATTCTGGAAAGTTCTCTTTATTCTTAGATAAACTTTCCAGATTCCTGTTTCACTGTATGATCTTTTATTTTCTACTGAATATATAAGTTTGTATATCCCATCAGGCTTTCATCCACTTCTCTTGCCACTTCACGACCTTCACGGATAGCCCATACAACAAGAGACTGTCCTCTGTGCATATCCCCGGCTGTAAATACATCCTTCACATTTGTAGAATATTTTCCTGCCTCTGTCTTTACATTTGTGCGTTCATTCACTTCTACACCAAATGCTTTTGTTACATAATCCTGACTTCCAAGGAATCCAGCTGCGATCAGAACAAGATCTGCATCTACGGTATACTCGCTTCCTTCTACCGGAACCATCATTTTCCGTCCGGTCTTCTCATCTGTCTTACTCTCAAGCTTGATAAGAACTGCCTTACAGAGATTTCCTTTCTTGTCTTTTATGAATTCTTTCACTGTCGTTGTGTAAACGCGAGGATCAGAACCAAACACAGCGATTGCTTCCTGCTGGCCATAATCTGTCTTGCAGACTCTTGGCCACTCCGGCCATGGGTTCAGCGGTGTCCTCTCGTCCGGTGCTTTCGGCATCATCTCCAGCTGGAGAACGCTCTTTGCTCCATGACGGATAGATGTTCCGACACAGTCATTTCCTGTATCTCCGCCTCCGATTACAATTACATTTTTTCCTTTTGCAGAAATGTAGCTTCCTGTTTTAAGCTTCATGTCATTTGCCCATAGTGCTTTCGTTGTTGATTTCAGGAAATCTACTGCAAAATAAATTCCCTGTGCATCTCTTCCCGGTGCTTTGATATCTCTTGGATTTGATGCTCCACATGCAAGGATCACGCGGTCATATTCTTTCAGGATATCTGCCGCCTTCACGTCTTTTCCGACATTACATCCAGTCTGGAAGATAATTCCCTCTTCTTCCATAATCGCAATCTTACGGTCGATAATCTGTTTCTCCAGCTTCATATTCGGAATTCCGTAGCGGAGCAATCCACCCGGTTTGTCCTCACGTTCAAAAACAGTTACCTGATGACCTCTTCTGTTCAGAAGATCTGCTGCCGCAAGTCCGGACGGACCGGAACCGATCACTGCGACTTTCTTTCCTGTACGCACTTTCGGTGGATTTGCCTTTGCATATCCCATCTCATATGCATTTTCAATAATTGCATATTCATTACTTTTTGATGCAACTGCTTCCTGATTCAGTCCACAGGTACATGCATTTTCACACAATGCCGGACATACACGGGAAGTAAATTCCGGAAAATTGTTTGTCTTTTTCAGACGTAAATAAGCTTCCTTCCAGTTTCCATTGTAGATCAAGTCATTCCACTCCGGCACAAGGTTGTGCAGTGGACATCCACTGGCCATTCCTGCAAGCGGCTTTCCAGACTGGCAGAACGGAACTCCGCACGCCATACAGCGCGCGCCCTGAAGCTCCTGTTCTTCTTTGCTAAGAGGCGTATGGAACTCATTGAAATGTTTGATGCGTTCCAATGGGCTCTCTGCCGGTTTATCCTGTCTTTCATAATCCATAAATCCTGTCGGTTTTCCCATCTCTATGCCTCCTATCTTCCGTTCTTAATCATATTAAATGCTTCGATTTTTGCTTTTTCTCTGCTAAGTCCTTTTTCTTCCATCTGGATGATCGTGGACATCATTCTCTCATAGTCTTCCGGAATGATCTTCTTGAATTTTGGCAGATATTCTTTGAAATTATCAAGAATCTTCTTACCTACCTCAGAGTTTGTATAAGCAACATGCTCCTGGATCATTCCTTTTAATTCCTGTACATCATACTTATCTGTGACACGTTCAATGTTGACCATTGCTTTATTTACTTTACGATACAGGCTGTTATCGAGATCGATTACATAGGCAATACCGCCGCTCATTCCGGCTGCAAAGTTCTTTCCAACCTGTCCAAGTACAACAACACATCCACCTGTCATATATTCACATCCGTGATCTCCGACACCTTCTACAACTGCACGTGCACCAGAGTTTCTTACCGCGAAACGTTCTCCGGCAACACCTCCTACAAATGCTTTACCACTTGTAGCTCCGTAAAGAGCAACATTTCCGATGATAATGTTCTCATCTGATTTAAATTTCACACCTTTCGGCTGGCAAACAACCAGTTTTCCACCGGAAAGTCCTTTTCCAAAATAGTCATTACTGTCTCCTGTCAGTTCCAGTGTCAGTCCTCTTGGGATAAATGCTCCAAAGCTCTGACCGCCGGCACCTTTACACTGGATCACATAGCTGTCTTCTTCCAGTCCTTCCGGATATCTTCTTGTAATCTCAGATCCGAAAATTGTTCCGAAAGTACGGTCTGTATTTGTAACATCTACTTCAAGTCCTCTCTTTTCTCCTCTTTCAAGGGCTGGAAGAAGCTGTTTCAATAGTACTTTTTCATCCAATGTCTTGTTAAGTTCAAAATCATAGACTTTCTTTGGATTAAAGATAACACCTTTCTTTTCTTTCGCATATGGATTGTACAGAATCTGTGACAGATCCAGTGTTGCGGCACGCTCTGATGTCGGAACGTCTTTTACTTTCAGAAGATCTGTACGTCCTACCAGTTCATCCACTGTGCGGACACCAAGTTTTGCCATATATTCTCTTAATTCTTCTGCAATAAAACGCATAAAGTTAACAACATATTCCGGTTTTCCGCTGAAACGTTTTCTAAGCTCCGGATTCTGAGTTGCAACACCAACCGGACAAGTATCCAGGTTGCAGACACGCATCATAACACATCCCATTGTTACAAGCGGAGCTGTTGCAAATCCAAACTCTTCTGCTCCAAGGATTGCTGCGATCGCAACATCACGCCCACTCATGAGCTTACCATCTGTCTCAATACGGACACGCTCACGCAGACCATTCTGAATCAATGTCTGATGAGTTTCTGCAAGTCCAAGTTCCCACGGAAGTCCTGCATTCTGAATCGAGCTTCTCGGTGCTGCTCCTGTTCCTCCGTCATATCCTGAGATCAGGATAACTCCGGCTCCGGCTTTTGCAACACCTGCAGCAACTGTTCCAACACCTGCTTCTGATACCAGTTTCACAGAAATTCTAGCATTTTTATTTGCATTTTTGCAGTCATAGATCAGCTGTGCAAGATCCTCAATCGAATAGATGTCATGATGTGGCGGTGGTGAGATCAGACTCACACCAGGTGTTGAATGACGAGTCTTTGCGATCCATGGATATACCTTTCCACCCGGAAGATGTCCTCCTTCTCCTGGTTTTGCTCCCTGTGCCATCTTGATCTGGATTTCCTGTGCACTGACCAGATATCTGGATGTAACTCCGAATCGGCCGGAAGCAACCTGCTTGATTGCAGAGCATCTGTTTGTGTCAAGACGTTCAATATCCTCTCCTCCTTCACCGGAGTTTGATTTACCATGAAGCATATTCATGGCGATCGCCATTGTCTCATGTGCTTCTTTTGAAATAGATCCATAGGACATCGCACCTGTCTTGAATCTTGTTACGATTGAATCTACGCTTTCTACTTCATCAAGCGGTACACTCTTCTTCGGGAAATTGAAATCAAGCTGACCTCTCAGATTGATCTTCTCGCCTTCCTCATCAACCATCTCTGTATACTGCTTGAACATTTCATAATCACCACGTCTTGTGGACTGCTGAAGCATATGGATTGTCTGTGGATTATAGAGATGTTCTTCTCCGCCACTTTTATATTTATGTTTTCCAACACTGTCCAGTGTCATATCAACCTGCAATCCAAGCGGATCGAATGCTTCTGTATGGAAAGCAGTGTAATCTTCTGCAATTTCTTCAATACCGATACCACCAACACGGCTGACTGTATCTGTAAAATAGCGGTTAATAAAATCTGTCTTGAGACCGATTGCTTCAAAAATCTTTGCTCCCTGATAGGACTGGATTGTTGAAATTCCCATCTTGGATGCAATCTTAATAATTCCATGAATTACCGCTGAATTATAATCATCTACTGCTGCATAATAATCTTTGTGAAGCAGATTTGCCTCGATCAGATGACGGATTGACTCATGTGCAAGATATGGATTGATTGCACATGCTCCATATCCAAGCAGTGTTGCAAAATGATGAACCTCTCTAGGCTCTCCACTTTCCAGAATCATCGCGACTGAGGTTCTCTTCTTTGTACGTACCAGATGCTGCTGCAGTCCAGATACTGCCAGAAGTGACGGGATTGCAACGTGATATTCATCTACCTCACGGTCTGTCAGAATCAAAATATTAGCACCCTCACGGATCACACGGTCAACTTCAATAAACAGATACTCGATTGCCTTCTCAAGACTTGTGTTTTTATAATAAGTGATCGGAATCTCTGCAACTTTGAATCCATCCACTTTCATATTTTTAATTTTCAGAAGATCTGTATTTGTCAGGATCGGGTTATTGACTCTGAGCATCTTACAGTTCTCTTCCTTCTGCTCCAGAAGATTACCGTCTGTTCCGACATAAATAGTTGTAGAAGTCACGACTTCCTCACGGATTGCATCGATCGGCGGATTTGTAACCTGTGCAAACAGCTGTTTAAAATATCCGAACAGTGGCTGACGTTTCTGCGAAAGCACGGAAATCGGTGCATCCATTCCCATCGCTGCGGTTCCTTCGGCACCGTTCTTTGCCATTGTCAGAATAGAAGTTTTCACGTCTTCATAAGAATAACCAAACGCTTTCTGAAGCTGTGTACACTCTTCAGCTGTATATTTTGGCACATCCTTATTCGGGATTTTCAAATCCTTCAACTGAATCAGATTACTGTCCAGCCATTCTCCATATGGGAACTGATTTGCATATTTTTCTTTTAATTCCTCATCATCGATCACGCGTCCTGCAACCGTATCAACCAAAAGCATCTTACCCGGGTGAAGTCTTTCTTTCATCACGATCTTGGATGGATCGATATCCAGAACTCCAACCTCTGAAGAAAGAATCAGATTATCATCATCTGTAATGTAATATCTGGAAGGGCGAAGTCCGTTACGGTCAAGCACAGCTCCCATAACATCTCCATCTGAGAACAGGATAGACGCCGGACCATCCCATGGCTCCATCATTGTTGCATAATACTGATAGAAATCTTTCTTGTTCTGGGACATCTCTTTATTGTTGATCCATGGTTCTGGAATACAGATCATAACTGCAAGCGGAAGATCCATTCCACTCATCACCATGAATTCTAATGCATTATCAAGCATCGCGGAATCAGATCCGGAAGTATTGATCGCAGGAAGCACCTTGTGGAGTTCACCTTTCAGACATCCTGCCTCCATTGTCTCTTCACGGGCACGCATCTTATCTGCATTACCACGGATCGTATTGATCTCTCCGTTGTGGACCATAAAGCGGTTCGGATGCGCTCTCTGCCAGCTTGGTGCAGTATTTGTACTGAATCTGGAATGCACCATTGCAATTGCAGAAATAAATTCTTCGTCCTGCAGATCTTCAAAGAAAAGTCTCAGCTGTCCTACAAGGAACATTCCTTTGTAAACGATTGTTCTACTGGAAAGTGAAACAACATAAGTGTCATCACTGCTCTGTTCGAAAATTCTTCTGACTACATACAGTCGACGATCAAAATCAATTCCTCTCTCGTATTTTGCAGGGCGTTCAATAAATGCCTGCATAATACATGGCATGCAATCTACCGCTGTCTTTCCAAGAATGTCCGGATGAATCGGAACTTCTCTCCAGCCCAAAAGTTTCAGTCCTTCTTTTTTTACAATAACTTCGAAAATCTTTTTCGCCTGATTGCGTTTTAATTCATCCTGCGGAAGAAAGAACATACCTACGCCGTAATCTCTTTCATCTTTCAGCTTGATCCCAAGTGGCTGACAGACTTTCTTGAAAAATCCATGAGGAATCTGTGTCAGAATACCCACGCCATCTCCTGTCTTTCCTTCTGCATCTTTTCCGGCTCTGTGCTCAAGTTGTTCTACAATACTCAAGGCTCCTGCCACTGTACTATGTGTCTTTTTGCCTTTGATATTGACAATTGCACCAATACCACAGTTATCATGTTCAAAACTTTCGCGGTAAAGACCACGATTCTGACTTTCCATTTCTTTCCTCATAGTCGCTATCCTTTCTTCCTGTAATCTAAAGTTTACTTTAAAATCTTCTTTGTCCGGCGCATTCAATCATTTCTTTCTCACGTCGTGTAAAACTTTTTCTAGAATATACACCCTTTTACCCAGGCTGTAAATAGGGAAATCCTTGTGAATTGTCTGATTATTTGATTTTTCATTGATTTTATTTGAATAGTTAGATTATTTTGATTTCCTTATAAAAATAATATTAATTATCAAAATTCCTGTTTTTCTTTGATTTTATTTAATAAAATAGTAAATTAAAAAGAAAAAGCGCGACAAGGTTTCGCACCTCATCGCGCACAATTTAAGATTGTATTTTTATCAGTACAATTTATTTCATTTGTATTTCTTCATTATTCCTCTGTTTTCTGAGTACTCACCGGATCACCGCTTCTCTGAATCCACACAAAACAAGCTGCACAGATAAATGTACTGATGATCACTGCCACTGCCATTTTAAACGGTTCTCTGGCAAGCCAGTTAAACACTCCGATATCTGTAAAGATCAAAGATCCCAGATTCAAAACAATGTGAAGCATAATCGGAGCTTTCATTGAACCAAATTTCTCATAAACATAGCACAGAAGAATTCCTAAGAGAAAAGTGTAGATCATCTGTACCGTGTTGGTGTGTGTGACTGAGAAAAACAGCGCTGACCAGATTGCCGCATAATAAAATCCTCTGGTCTCCCGGTACCTCTGATAAAGCACTCCGCGGAACATAAATTCCTCTGCAATCGGAATTGCAAATCCAAATACAATAATCTGGACCACAAAATCTGCTGAATACATATTCTGTGCTGTCTGAACATACTCCGGATCGACCAAAACGGCCTGTGCCATAACGGACAGACATGTAGCACCAATACTTCCGATCACTCCCATCACAAGAAGTGACCAGTAATTCTTCAGTGGCTTTTGAACTCCCATCCGCTGTATCCCTGCAATCTGCTCTTTCTTTCGATCGATAACAAACAACGTAACTGTCAGAAACAACGTCGCTGCTGTAGCAATCCCTGCAATCGCAACCTGACCTCCTATGATTTTATCAAACGCAGGACTTAATACTTCATAGTACTTATTCATCATTTCCTGATAATTAAGGACTTCTCCACTTTGTGTCATCCTGGAAGATGCTTCCCCCATAAAAGGAAGAATGATTATAAACTCAATCACAAATTCCATCACCAGCTGGATTCCCCAGAATCCAAGTAGAGGACCGGCAGCTCTCCAGAAGGAGCGTCTCGGATCATTTTTCATAAGACAATTCCTCCGCTATCTTCTGAATCCACTCTCTGATCTTTCCGGCTTCACCCTTTACAGTTCCCTGAACCATCTCCGGCTTTCCGCCTCCCCGTCCTTCGAATGCAGCATTTAACATTTTGGAAAATGCACGAAGATCCTGGGTTCTGCTTCCGATCACATAACGGTATCCCGCTACATCATTTCCATAAAACACAGCACAAAGAATTCTTTCTTTTTCAAGCACTTCATTCACATACTGACGCATGGCATCCGCACTGATATCCTCTGAAAACATACAGACCGTTTTTTCTTCTTCCGGAACAGACTGCGCCCAGACGTGTACAAGCTGGCGTTCTTTCTCCACCAGTGTCCGTTTCAAAGAATCCAGCTCTTCTTTCAAATGTCCCACTGCCTCTGCTGTCTCATATTCTTTCGCACAGAGCAACGCTGAAATTTTCCTGTTCTGTTCCTGCTTCTTCTCATAATCTGTAAGTGCACGGCTTCCACAGAGCATTGTCACACGAACGCCGCCTTTGTATCGCTGCATATTAACAAGCTTGATCATACCGATCTCTCCTGTGCGTTCAACATGCGGCGCACAGCACGCACAGATATCATATCCCGGAACCGATACGATACGAACCTGTCCCTCAATCTCAATCTTACTGCGGTAATCCAGTTCTTCCAGCTCTTCTTTGGATGGATAGGACACTTCTATTGTCAGATTCTTCCACACTGCACGATTTGCTTCAAGTTCAATCTCCTGCAGTGCTTCTTTTGATATCTCTCCATCAAAATCCATCGTACAATCTTCTGTTCCAAGATGAAATCCGACATTGTTGAAACCGTATCTTGCATGCACGATTCCGGAAACAATATGCTCTCCGGTGTGCTGCTGCATCTTCATAAATCTGGTCTCCCAGTCGATCTCGCCTTCAACAATCTCTCCTGCTTCAAACGGCTGATCTGTAATATGCAGAATTCTTCCATTCTTTTCCCGAACATCAGATACCTTCGCATCCTTCAGTTTTCCTGTATCTGCATACTGTCCGCCGCCTTCCGGAAAGAATGCTGTACGGTCAAGTTCTACCGCATAGCATCCTTCCTTTTTCTCATACGGCTCACATTCCAGAACCATTGCAGTAAATTTTGAAAGATGGCTGTCATTGTAAAACAGTTTTTCTGTTCTTGTACCATCCATCAATCCATTTTCTGTCATAATTCGTATTACATCCTTTCCGGAGCTGTAAATCCAAGAAGATCAATACAAGTCTCAAGCACTTTTTTCGCAAGTGTAAGAAGTGCAAGATAACCTTTCTTCTTCTCTTCGTCTTCTTCTGCAAGAATCTTTGTCTCATGATAGAACTTATTAAAGTCGTTCGCAAGATCATAGATATATGCACACAACTTATGAGGAGCTGTCTCTTTATATACATTATCGATCACTTCATTGAATTTCACTACCTGAAGCATCAGAGACTTCTCTGCATCATTCTCAGCCGGTCTGATCGTTCCGTCAAGAACTCCGCCATTCTCAGCATATTTCTTGAGAATAGACTTAATTCTAACGATTGTATAAAGAATATACGGTCCTGTATTTCCCTCAAAGGAAGTAAATCTGTCAACATCAAAGATATAATCTTTAGAAGCCTGGTTAGAAAGATCTCCGTACTTGATCGCTGCAAGTCCAACTTCTTCTGCTGTACGTCTTGCATCTTCTTCCTCTACTGTACGGTTGTCCATGATCTTCTTATACATCTCATCATCAATCTCACGGATCAGATTCTCAAGACGCATAACACCGCCTTCTCTTGTCTTAAACGGCTTACCATCTTTTCCGTTCATTGTACCAAATCCAAGGAATGTAAGTTCTGTCTCCGGTTTTACAATTCCTGTCTTCTTCGCACAACGGAATACCTGCACAAAATGCAGTTCCTGACGCTTATCAACAACATAGATTACTTGATCTGGATCATACAGTTTCTCACGTTCTACCAGTGTAGCAAGATCTGTTGTATCATACAGCGCAGCTCCGTCAGATTTCAGAATCATACACGGAGGAATCTCTTTCTTATCTGTCTCTTCTGCAACGTCTACTACAAGCGCACCCTCATCATAATGTGCGAATCCTTTCTCCTTGAGCATCTCAACCATATCCGGAATATATGCCTGGGCATCTGCTTCACCTTTCCAGAGATCAAAATCTACACTCAGTCGCTCGTAGTTCTTCTTCAAGTCAGTTACAGACACATTCATGATATGTTTCCAGATTGCACGATATCCTTTATATCCATTCTGTAACAGATAAGTTGCATGAAGTGCTTCTTCTCTATAATCGTCGTGCTCTTTTGCATAAGCACTTGCTGTAGGATAAATCTCTTCCAGTTCACTGATCGTAAATGGTGCTTCTTCCGGATATTCTCCTTCAAAACTCTCATCAAAATACGGGAGTTCCGGTTTACGTTTTTTCAGCTCTGTGATGATCAGTCCCATCTGATATCCCCAGTCTCCCAGATGGATATCTCCTGTTACATCATTTCCTTTAAAACGGATAATACGTTTAATGCTCTCTCCGATAATCGCAGAACGAAGATGTCCGACATGCAACGGTTTTGCCACGTTCGGTCCGCCGTAATCAATAATAACTTTTTTCGGATTCTTTTCTTTTTCAACGCCAAGATTCTCATCTGCTGCCATCTCATTCAAATACTCTGCAACAACTTCCGGTGCCAGCTTCAGGTTGATAAATCCCGGATTCACCGCTTCTGCTGATGCAAAATACTTGCTATCTGCAAGTTCTTCCACAACTGCATTCGCAATCATAATTGGAGCCTTCTTATATTTCTTCGCACCTGCCATTGCACCATTACACTGATATTCACAGAGATCCGGGCGGTTGGAAAGCGTAACTCTTGCAAGCTCTTCATCATATCCTGCTGCTTTGAACGCTTCTTTCATTTCTATTGTGATCATTTCCAGTAATGTCTTCAAAGTTTCACACTCCTCTTTACTTTTCGTTTGTCTTTTCTGCCTGACGGCAATTTTATTAAAACAAGTCTGCCTCCCAACTTTTCTGGAGACAAACAGCCACTATTTATTCTATCATGTATCCAACAGAACAGCAAGCGTTACTGTGCACAGTAACGGCAACGATTCAAATTGATCTGGACTGCCCCCGAAACCAATTGACATAAAAATAACCAATACTTATAATGTAACCACAGCTTTACACATACAGTTTCTACATCCTGTATGATATAACATCAGACAGAAAGGATATCCAACAATGTTAAAATTAGGTTCACACGTTGGCATGAGTGGAAAAGAAATGCTTCTTGGTTCTGCGAAAGAAGCCGTTTCTTACGGTGCCAATACATTTATGTTTTATACCGGAGCCCCACAGAATACCCGCCGAAAAGAAATCAGTGAATTGAATATCGAACCAGCATGGGAATATATGAAAGAACACGGAATTGATGAAATTGTCGTTCATGCACCTTATATCATCAACCTCGGTAATTCAGTAAAACCAGAGACGTTCTCTCTTGCCGTAGAATTTCTGGCAAAAGAAATCGACCGCACGATTGCCTGCAGGAGCCACACTCTGATCCTTCATCCAGGTGCTCATGTAGGTGCCGGTGTCGAAATCGGAACTGCACAGATCATCAAAGGACTCAATGAAGTTCTCACTGCTGAGACTGACTGCTGTATTGCCCTTGAAACAATGGCCGGAAAGGGATCAGAAATCGGACGGAATTTTGAAGAACTTGCCCGGATTTATGATGGAGTTGTCCAGAATGATAAATTGAGAGTCTGCTTTGACACTTGTCATACAAGCGACAGCGGATATGATATCATCCATCATTTTGATGATGTTATGGAGTCTTTTGACCGTCTGCTTGGAAAAGATCAGATTGCCGTCTTCCATATCAATGACAGCAAAAATATTCCAGGAGCCGCGAAAGACCGGCATGAAAATATCGGCTTTGGAGAAATCGGTTTTGATGCAATTTCTACAATTGTCCATCACCCGGATTTCGAATCTGTACCGAAGATCCTTGAGACCCCATGGATTCCCATTGATGGCGACAAGAAAAACACCCGGGCTCCCTACAAGGAGGAGATTGCCCTGTTACGCGGAGACTCCTGATACTTTCATCTACTTTTTTCTCTTACACAATCTTGCAATGGTGGAGACAACCTTCTCCATCTGCAGTGGCTTTGGCAGGTGTGCATTCATACCTGCCTCCAGACACTGCTTCACGTCCTCATCAAAAACATGAGCTGTCATGGCAATGATCGGAATGGTCTTTGCATCCTGCCGGTTTGTAGAACGAATAACTCTTGTGGCCGTATATCCATCTATCTTCGGC
>OMCD01001488.1_pt1 | contig 13891 bp, 10 predicted proteins | sample 1674171 | NCBI WGS metagenome assembly OMCD01 (sample SAMEA103958149, study PRJEB25191) | human gut metagenome | biome: human-associated habitat [ENVO:00009003]; feature: intestine environment [ENVO:2100002]; material: feces | place: Germany | collected 2013/2015
ATGTGCCGCCCCTTTCTTAAACGGGTGTGAATGGACGATTGTCACGCCATTGACCACATGTACGTGGGCAAAGAATGTAAGGCTTACCAGATACGATACAAAAAGTATCGGCAAGAAATAGCGCGTTATATTCAGTAACAATCGTTTCAACTCATTTCTACTTTGGGACGGCAAAGATACAAACTATTTTTTTAACAATCAATTTTCAGACAGAATACTGTTAATATACGGCTGAAGCTATCATTTGTATAAACAGAATCAGGAATACCATAGCAATCGGATAAACTGTTGCGTATGCCACACTGGGAATATTACTGTCTACCATTGAATCGGCAGCAGCCAGACCGGGCGTACTTGTCATACCACCGGTGATAGTTCCCAGCAAATCGAGTAAACTAATTTTAAATATCAGACGCCCCACAACTGTTGCAATAAGCATCGGCACCAAAGTAATGGCTGCTCCTACACCGAACATCAGTAGCCCGCTTTCCTGAAAAGTAGCTACGAGATTTTTTCCGGCGGAAGTACCTACTTCGGCTAAGAAAAGAAGCAGACCTAATTGGCGCAGCAACTGATTGGCAGGTCCCGACATAGACCAAATAATAGGTCCTGTCTTACCGATCGCACTCAGTACGAGAGCTACCATTAGGACACCTCCGGTCAATCCCGGTGAGAATGACAGACTTTCGGAGAAAGAGATATTTATTTTGCCAAACAACACTCCCAGTACAATCCCCATTGCAATCGGGAAGAAGTCTGTATCCGACAATTTCTTCGCATTATTTCCCAGTAGGCGGGCTATACCTTTAAGTCCTTCTTTCTCTCCCACAACCATTAACTTATCGCCGAATTTCAAGGCCAAATCAGGCGACGGGGATAAATCAATACCACTTCGACGAATACGGGTCACTGTGCAACCAAAGTTTTTCTGTAAATTCAAATCTCCCAATTGCTTGTTTATCATGTCCTTTTTGGTCAATAACAAAGACTCTATTTCCTGTGTTTTATCCAAAGGAAGTTCGCCTTCTTCACGCTCGCCTACCAGCACTGCGAGTTGATTTAGTGATTCTTCGCTACCTACTGCTTGTATATAGTCTCCTTCGTGCAACACGGTAGAAGCAGTAGGAATAGATATTTCATCACTATGTTTCAGACGGGAAATAACAGCTCCTGTCATTCCTCGAGCATTAATCTGCATCAGACTGCGGTTGAATACGTTTGAATTAGTGATACGATAGATGCAGGTAATCAATTCAGGGAATTGTCCACGACGTTCTATCTCCAGGCGACGTGCTTCTTTATCCAAGTCCACCCGCATGATTTTAGGCAGCAGCTTAACAAACAAAATCACACCGATAACTCCAAACGGATATGCGATACCGTAAGCAATGGAAGCCAAAGGTGAGTGTGTACTGTCAATAGCGACGGCTAAGCCCGGCGTACTGGTTAATGCTCCGGCAATCAGACCTACCACACTGGGAGTATCAATGTCGAACGCATACTTCAGTCCTACCGCCGTGAGACAGGCGGAACAAATGATAAGCATAGTAATGAGAATCAACGTCTTCCCCTTACTACGGAAAGAATCGAAGAATCCGGGTCCTGCCTGAATACCGATAGTAAAAATAAAAAGTACCAAACCGAAATTTCCCAATTCTTTGGGAATGATGACGCCAAAGTGCCCGAAAAGAAGTGCGATAAAGATTACCGCTGACACATCAAGAGATAACCCCTTAATTTTAACTCTTCCCAGCATAAATCCCAACGCGACAATCAGGAAAAGGGAAAAATAAGAGGAGTGCAACAAGTCAGTAAACATAAAAATAAAGGTTAGTTAGTTTTAAGGGCGCAAAGGTACGGATTTTATTTCAATCCGCACAACATTCCATCTTACAAGTGATTTCCTCACACGGCTTTTTCATTTAAGAAATATTGTTCGTCGCTCGTTATTGTAGTAAAAATCCTTATATTCGTGCGCAGCGATGCGGAAACATCACCATAGGTGTTTCTTCTTATCGTTCATTTTTGACGGGATACTATCTCCTTGTGTTGACGGTTTGAATTCTCTGCATATTTGGAAGAAATGGAAAATGTTATCTTATATTACTTTGTAAACGAATGCGCTTATCGATGCTCCTCTACTCTATAATACAGTTTTTCCTATTTTTACAACCAGCTATTCCAATATTAATAAACTTGATTTCTGTTTATAATAAACTTTTGGATAGTTTATTAAAAACTATTTTTTTCGTTTTTCGGAAATGGATTAAATGTTTTGCGCAAAAATACAAACAAAATAGGGCAATAATCGTTAGACTATTGCCCTATATCATATCTATCCTGATACTAAAACATATCAGTCTGAATGCTATTTATGTATCTATTTTTCTTATATCACTCATGCTATTTATCACTTTTATTTCTTCAAAGATACAAAATAAAAAGTCGTTTGTCAAGTATTCCAGAAGAAAAGCAGATTATTCACGCACGGCTGAGATAATAAGGGGACTATCAGTAAGCTTCACTGACGTGTTGCATTTTCCAGCTCAAAAATGAGAAAAATTCAGATTTGAGATATTCGTAAATCAGTGATTACCAATAACGGGATTTCCCCTCATGCCGCAGTGGCATGGGTCGGAGAATCGAACGACTAATTCAAAGCTTAAATGAAAAAGCCGTGATTTCCTCATTTTCAAATTCCAAAGTGAAAAGAATTGGTTCAAACTTTTTATAATACCTACATATGATTAACGTCTCAACTCTTTTTCATTTCTTTTGGGTATTTTTCCACATTTCAGTTCCCCGTACCTTTGCAACTGAAAAATTTATTAATCATTATCTATCAATATTAAGTATGAAAATTTTAAACTTTTGGACAGTTGCTCTTATGGCACTATCATTTTCAACAACATTTGTTTCTTGCGGTGACGACAACGATATAAATCTTGCAAAGGAAATTGCCGGCACTTATAATGGATATTCAGTCGGTGAATGCGATATGTTCTCAGACTATTTGTTGGGCGATCAATCCAGCGCAACAATAACCGGTAACGAAGACGGTAGCATTAATTTGGTATATAAATCCGGTTCAGGTGATTTCCGCCTGAATAATTTAAAACTTTCCTCGAAATCTTTCAGTGGTTCAGGTGAAGTGGTGATGTCCATGGGCAGTGGCACAGGTAGTAGTTATAACTACACACTGGAAGGTAGTGTAAATGAATCCAAAGTGTTAACCTTGAAGACTAATGTAGATATTCCGACACCCATGGGAGAAATGGAAATCGTGTTCATGCAAGGAGAAACACCGATAACTTATAATATAGCTGCTACCTATCAGTATAACAGTTCATTGTCTATCAGTGTTGGAGATACATCCTACGGCACAACTGATGAATGTAAAGCTGTTATCAAACGTGTATCGGACACAACGGTAGACATTACTTTAAGCGGTTTCGCTAACTTGTCAGGTGCCGGTGGTCATATGAGTTTAGGTAATTTCACTATCAGTGGAGTCAATGTAACAGCCGGAGCAAACGGAACCTATTCACTCAGCCTGGGAGAATATGAATCTACCGACAGCAATGGAAAAGCTATCACAGGAGAAAGCCTGAGCGGTACAATCGCAGCAGACGGTACTGCTACTATTAACACTGACTTCAAGCCAGGTAGTATGCCGATAGCTATTTCCACAGTATTTACAGGAAGTGATACAGCAAGTGCAGAATAAACAATCTAAATGAAAGAAATGAAAAGAAGCAATAACACTATTTTTAAATATACAATGATACTGGGAGCGGCTATGTCGCTCTCAGCTTGTAATGGATTATTTGAGAATATTTATGACGCCCCCACAGAAACTGAAATGGAAATCAAAGAAAATAGTTTCTCACAAATCAAAACTGTTGAGTACACAGAGTGGGCATATATTGATTTTTCCGGTCGTAAAGTTACCACAGTCAAAATCGGGAAAGAATATGAAAGCGAAATACCCGATAATTGGGATATCGCCATTCATCGCTATGATATAAAAACGAATGAAGGGGCAGCTTACCAAACGAGCTACACAAGTTTTGATGCCCTGAAAGCAAACGGAAAATTGCCTGATGACAAAGACTTTGTTAAAGATGAATGGACAACGGACAAAATTGCTATTGATATGTCCGGCATGATGGAAGGAAACATTGTCTATACCGACTCTTATTATAACAGTGTCCTATCCACCTGGCTGAATGTAGATACTTCGACTATGCCACCTATCTACACAATGTCCAATCAGGTCTACCTGATACGACTGAAAGACAACACCTATGCAGCCATTCGTTTTACCAACTATACCAATGCCAAAGGTATAAAGGGATACATCGACTTCGACTTCCTATATCCATTTGATTTCGAAGAAAATAACTAAGAAAACAATAACAAAGAATGAAACCTACATTTATAATATTATTATTTTCCTTTATAGCAACTTGCTCCACATTTGCACAACAATCCAGTAATTATGTCAGCGGACGTGTAACTGATACAAACGGGGAACCCCTTCCCGGCGCCACAATCTCTATAAAAGGAAAAGGAACTGGAGCCGTCACCACATCCGACGGAACATATACATTGCAACTACCCGGAACTGGCGTGTATATCATTACCGCCTCTTACGTAGGTTATCAAACAGCAGAAAAGAAATTCACAACGGACGAAAACAAAAAACTAAGTTTCCGTCTATCCGAAGATCAATTTGACTTAGGAACGGTAGTAGTTACCGGTACCCGTACTCCCAAACTGCTGAAAGATGCACCTATCATTACACGGGTGATTACCTCGGAAGATATTAAAAAGGTAAATGCCAATAATGTAGCCGACTTGTTAAAGACTGAACTTCCCGGCATTGAATTCACTTTTGCTATGGACCAGCAAACCTCTATCAATATGCAAGGCTTCGGCGGAAACTCTGTATTATTTCTTGTAGACGGGGAACGTTTGGCCGGTGAAACGCTAAATAACGTAGACTACGACCGTCTGAACCTTGATAATGTAGAACGCATCGAGATTGTGAAAGGTGCAGCATCCACCCTTTACGGTTCAAGCGCTATCGGAGGGGTTATCAACATCATTACACGCGAATCGGATGACCCATGGAATTTAAATCTTAATTCACGCTTCTCCGAGCACAATGACCATCGATATGGTGGTACTGTGGGATTCAATGCAGGTAAATTCAACAGCCTGACCAATGTACAATATAATAATGTAGATACGTATGGCGTAGATAATCTGGGAGATTTCTCAACTGTATTCGGAAGCCGAGTATGGAACTTCAAGGAACGGCTGATCTATCACCCATTGGAAACACTTAAACTGACCGCAAGAGCTGGGTATTATTTCCGTGAACGTAATAAACCGGGAGACACTCAAGACAGATACCGGGATTTCAACGGTGGGCTAAAAGCAAATTATACATTCAACACATTAAGTAATCTTGAAGTCGGTTACACTTTCGACCAATATGACAAAAGTGATTACCAGGTACTCTATAAAAATGATGTACGTGATTATAGCAATGTGCAGCATAATGTACACGCTCTTTATAATTACACTTTCAATGAAAAACATACGTTGACTGTCGGAGCCGATTACCTTCGCGATTATCTGATGTCTTACCAATTCACTGATAACGCTAACTATATCATGCATACAGCAGATGCTTTCGGACAATTCGACTGGAATCCGACTGAAAGACTAAATGTAATCGCCGGATTACGGTTCGATTATTTCTCCGATTCCAATGTTCGTCATTTATCCCCGCATTTGGGAATGATGTATAAGATTGGTAACTGTTCATTGAGAGGTTCTTATTCACAAGGATTCCGCTCACCGACTTTAAAAGAAATGTATATGGTGTTCAATATGGCAAACATGATGATGATTTATGGAAATCCTGATCTTAAATCAGAAACAAGCCACAACTTCTCCCTGTCTGCCGAGTACACAAAAAACCGTTACAATTTTTCTGTAACAGGATATTATAATCTGGTACACAACCGTATTAACACAGTTTACAGCGATGATCCCAAAGGACAAATATATACCAATACCGACAAAGTGGACATTGCAGGAGTGGACGCTAACATCTCTGCCAAATACCCCTGTGGATTAGGATTTCGTATGTCATACACTTACATCCATGAATTTATGCGTGACGGGCAGAAAAAATTCACAGATACGCGCCCGCATACGGCAACTGTAAGAGTAGACTGGGGCGAAAACCTAGATAAAGTAGATTTCAATTATTCACTCAACGGACGCATCTTGTCAGAAGTAAAAACAAACGTATACAACGATAGCTTCAACAACCCTGCTGCCGGAAGCACTGCTGTTACGTACCCGGGATATATGATTTGGGATTTAACCTTCTCGGTGGGAGTATTCAAAGGTGTGAATATGAATCTGGCTATTAATAACTTGTTTAACTATGTACCGGATTATTATTATTTCAATTCACCCACTACGACAGGAGCTAATCTGACACTAGGTCTTTCGTTGGATATAGATCGGTTCTTCAAAAAATAAACAACAATAAAACTACATACAAAGCTAAAAATAAGAGAAATGAAAAAGAAAAGTAAAATCATCTTAGGTGTGTGCATCGTTGCAGCCGTCCTGATAGGCATATCTATCTGGAATGCCTGGTTCAGCGCCACAAAGATTGCTTTCGTCAACTTCCAGACCATACAGCAGGGAAGCATATCGAAAGCAAATGACAATTCATTCATCAAACTCAGCGAAGTATCGCTTGCCAACCTCGACCGCCTGTCAAATTATGATATGGTATTTGTTAACGGCATGGGACTGCGTATCGTTGAAGAACAGCGTCAGCAAATACAGCAGGCAGCAGACAAAGGTGTCCCTGTGTACACATCAATGGCCACCAATCCTACCAACAATATCTGTAACCTCGATAGTGTACAACAGAATCTGATACGCCGCTATCTGAGCAATGGCGGAAAAACAAACTACAGGAATATGTTGAACTACATCCGTAAAGCCATTGATGGAAAAACATATTCCACAACTGAAATGGAAGACCCGGTAGAAAGGCCGAGCGATATGTTGTATCATGCCGGAATCAGTAATCCGGACGATGAGCTGGAATTTCTCACAGTTACCGACTATGAGAAATTTATGAAAGACAACAACCTCTACAAAGAAGGAGCTCGAAGAATTATAATTACCGGACAAATGGCAGATGCTACCGACCTCATCAAAGCTCTCGAAAAAGAAGGCTACAACGTTTATCCGGTTCAGTCAATGACAAGATTCATGTCGTTTATTGATGAAGTGCAGCCTGACGCTGTTATTAATATGGCTCACGGACGCATGGGGGATAGAATGGTAGATTATCTGAAAACTAAGAATATTCTGCTTTTTGCCCCACTCACGATCAACAGCCTTGTGGATGAATGGGAAAACGATCCGTTGGGTATGTCCGGTGGTTTTATGTCACAAAGCATTGTGACACCGGAAATAGATGGTGCTATCCGCCCCTTTGCCCTTTTTGCACAATATGAAGACAAAGAAGGATTACGCCACTCATACGCCATTCCCGAACGACTGAAAACATTCGTTTCCACTATCAACAACTATCTGAATCTGAAAACAAAGCCTAATAAAGACAAAAAGGTTGCTATCTACTATTACAAAGGACCGGGACAAAATGCCTTGACGGCTGCCGGAATGGAAGTAGTACCTTCGCTCTACAATCTCTTGCTTCGCATGAAACAGGAAGGTTATAATGTGTCAGGACTTCCTGCCAATGCACAAGAACTTGCAAAAATGATACAAGCACAAGGTGCAGTATTCAACTCGTATGCAGAGGGAGCTTTTGACGAGTTCATGAAAAACGGAAATCCGGAATTAATTACAAAAGAACAATATGAAAGCTGGGTGAAAGAATCGCTTCGTCCTGAAAAATATGCAGAAGTCGTTGCTGCCGACGGAGAGTTTCCCGGAAACTATATGGTCACTTCGGACGGATGTTTGGGCGTAGCCCGGTTACAGTTCGGTAATATCGTGTTAATGCCACAGAATGCAGCAGGAAGTGGAGACAATTCTTTTCAGGTAGTTCATGGAACGAACGCTGCTCCTCCGCATACTTATATCGCTTCTTATTTATGGATGCAGCACGGTTTCAAAGCTGATGCACTCATTCATTTCGGAACACATGGCAGTTTGGAATTCACTCCTAAAAAACAAGTTGCCCTATGCAGCAATGACTGGCCGGACCGTCTGGTCGGAGCTGTTCCTCACTTTTATCTCTATTCTATCGGAAATGTAGGTGAAGGAATGATGGCAAAACGCCGTTCGTATGCGACACTGCAATCTTACCTTACTCCTCCTTTCCTCGAAAGTAGCGTGCGCGGTATCTATCGTGAGCTTATGGAGAAAATCAAGATTTACAATAACTCCGCAAAAGAGAATAAAGAGCAGGAATCGCTGGCCATCAAAGCATTGACAGTAAAAATGGGAATCCACCGGGATTTAGGTCTGGACAGCATCACCAACAAGCCTTATACAGAGGATGAAATCGCCCGTATAGAAAACTTCGCCGAAGAATTGGCTACAGAAAAAATCACCGGGCAACTTTATACTATGGGTGTTCCGTATGAACCGGAACGGATTACTTCTTCTGTTTACGCAATGGCAACAGAACCTATCGCATACAGCCTTTTGGCTCTTGACAAGCAACGTGGAAAAGCTACGAACGCTATCAACAAACACCGGAGTCTTTTTACACAGCAATATCTAAATCCTGCCCGCCAGTTAGTAGAAAAGCTGATAACCAATCCTGCACAGGCAACAGACGAACTGATCTGCCGTACTGCCGGAATTACTCCTCAGGAACTGGCTAAAGCACGCCAAATAGAAGCTGACCGGAATGCTCCGAAAGGAATGATGGCGATGATGATGGCTGCCGCAGCCAAACAAGATAAAGATGATAAGAACAAGAAAATGGGAGGACATCCTGCACAGCAAAGTGAAAAGTCCCCTCATGAGAAAATTCCCGAAAGCATGAAAGAAGCCATGAAGAAAATGGGCACTAACATGGATCCGGGAAAAGCTCCTAAAGAGTATAGCAAAGAAGATATAGAGTTTTCTTTGGCAGTCACAGAAGTGGAACGCACTATTAAGAATATAGGAAACTATAAAAATGCACTTTTGACAAGTCCTGAAGAAGAACTGGCTAGTCTGATGAATGCATTGAAAGGAGGCTACACCACCCCTACCCCGGGAGGTGACCCCATAGCTAATCCGAATACATTGCCTACCGGACGCAATATGTACGCTATCAACGCTGAAGCGACTCCTACTGAATCGGCATGGGAAAAAGGGATTGCTTTAGCCAAACAAACGATTGATACGTACAAACAACGTCATAACGATTCTATACCACGGAAAGTAAGCTATACACTCTGGTCCTCCGAGTTCATCGAGACCGGGGGAGCAACGATTGCTCAAGTCCTTTATATGCTTGGTGTAGAACCTGTTCGTGATGCTTTCGGCCGTGTCAGCGATTTAAAATTGATTCCTTCGGCAGAACTGGGTCGTCCGCGTATTGATGTGGTAGTTCAGACCTCCGGACAACTTCGTGACCTTGCCGCCTCCCGTCTTTTCCTGATTAACCGTGCGGTAGAAATGGCTGCCGGTGCCAAAGATGATAAATACGAGAACCAAGTAGCGACAAGTGTAATTGAGGCTGAACGGGTATTGACAGAAAAAGGATTGAGCCCGAAAGACGCCCGGGAGATTTCAACTTTCCGCATATTCGGAGGAATAAACGGTATGTACGGTACCGGTATTCAGGAAATGGTGGAATCCGGTGACCGTTGGGAAAATGAATCGGAACTTGCTACTACCTATCTCAATAATATGGGAGCTTATTACGGTAGTGAAAAGAACTGGGAAGTTTTCCAAAAATTTGCTTTTGAAGCAGCATTGACACGTACAGATGTAGTAGTACAGCCACGTCAAAGCAATACTTGGGGTGCCTTAAGCCTTGACCATGTATATGAGTTTATGGGAGGCATGAATCTTGCCGTTCGCAATGTGACCGGTAAAGATCCGGACGCTTACCTCAGCGACTATCGCAATCGTAATAACATGAAAATGCAGGAACTTAAAGAAGCTGTCGGTGTAGAAAGTCGTACGACTATTCTCAATCCGGTCTATATTAAAGAGAAAATGAAAGGAGGAGCTTCTTCCGCAAGTGAATTTGCAGAAGTTATCACCAACACTTACGGTTGGAATGTGATGAAACCTGCCGCCATTGATAAAGAACTTTGGGATAATATCTATAATGTATATGTAAAAGACGAGCTTAACCTGGGAGTAAAGAAATACTTTGAACAACAGAATCCTGCCGCTCTCGAGGAAATGACGGCTGTCATGCTCGAAAGTGCCCGCAAAGGATTATGGAAAGCCAGCGAAGAACAAGTAGCAGAATTGAGTAAGTTACATACGGAGATAGTCAACAATTATCGTCCGTCCTGTTCGGGCTTCGTCTGCGACAATGCAAAACTACGCGATTATATTGCTTCTAAAGCAGATACGCCAACAGCCGCACAATACAAAGAGAATATCTCCAAAATCCGTGAAGCAAAAGCAAGCGGAAATGACAAAGGAGTAGTGATGAAAAAAGAAGAAATGAACCAGACTACTGAAGAACAAACAAATACATTAAGCAATGTAGCTGTCGGTATTGCTGTTATCATTGTCCTACTTGCTTTAATCCTCTTTGTACGCAAACGCCGTAAAAGCAGCCAAATGTAATTGTAACTCATAATTTGTAATTAGCAAAAATGAATACAGTTGTCCTTGTACTTATGCTTCTGACAGCATTTAATTTTCTGCTGAAGCAAACATTTTGGAAAGTAATAGCGGTGTGTGTTATCGCCGCTATCTGCGCTGCGTTTGCCGGATTAATGTGGCCGTATGCTATTGAACAGTCTAAAACCCAGATAGCAAATTGGCTTAGTAATCAACCTTTGATGTTGGATACAGCTGTATTGCTTAGTGTGGAGGTCTGCGTGCAAATGGCTTACGCCATGCTGGCTGTCCACGTGGCGAACGATTATCCGGTCAAACCTCGTATGATTGTGATGTACCGCTTTCTCCGCTGGTTTCCTGGATTATTGATTTTCCCGGTTCTATTCAGCGGGTTAATATACCTGATATTCGCCTTTCCGGGCATTTCCTTTCAGACAATAGCCTGGAGTTATGCCGGTTTTATCCTGATAGCAATTCCTTCCGGCAGATATTTATTGCTCTATTTGTTACCGGAGAAGGAATTACGCCTCGAATTGTTCTTCCTCACTAATGCACTGGTAGCTATCCTAGGAATTGTAGCCACCGTCAACGGAAGAACTTCGGCGGCAGGTGTCAGCGAAATAGACTGGCAAGCACTGGCAGGCGTTTTGGTTATCACTCTGGCCGGTGGAATCATCGGTCTTGTCTGGTGGAACTTTCGGAACAGAAACAAACAGAAAAGCATGAAGCAATAAAAAGAATCAATTACCTATTAAATAATCAACAACAATGAACTTTATATCAGATATTTTATATTGGATTTCAACAGGATTACTTGTTCCTGTCATCGTATTATTAATCATTCTCTTCTGCCGGGCACTGTTACTTGCAGGCAGTTTCTACGGACAGTATATGTCCATTCGCAAAACAGAAGCTTTGCTCCGCAATGAACTGGGGAAACTAACTTCTGAAACAGTAGGAGAACTAAATTCCAAGTTACCGGAAAAGTCGCGTTCACTCGTTATTATGTATATGCGTCAGGTACTGGATGCCCGTGACACTCCCGCACAAGTACAACGTTTATTGGCTAACTTTGAGATTGCAGCCGACAAAGACCTTGCAATCTCAAAAACGTTGACCAAACTAGGCCCTATCTTAGGATTAATGGGTACTTTGATTCCAATGGGCCCTGCCCTGGCCGGACTGGCAAGCGGAGATATTGCTTCCATGGCTTATAATATGCAGATTGCCTTTGCCACGACCGTGGTCGGATTGGTAGCAGGTGCCGTCGGGTTTCTCACACAGCAGGTTAAGCAACGTTGGTATCTGCAAGATATGACCAATCTCGAATTTATCGCTGAACTTCTGAACGAAAACCGTACTACTAAAACTACTGAGAAATGAAACATAACCTATTACGAAAAGAAGAAGACTCCGACCCCATCAGCGTAGTATCCAACTTGTTTGACGTTGCTATGGTATTTGCAGTAGCTTTAATGGTTGCCCTTGTCAGCCGCTACAACATGACTGAGGTATTCTCGCAAGAAGACTTCACCATGGTGAAAAATCCGGGTAAGGAAAATATGGAAATCATCACCAAAGAAGGAGAAAAAATCAATCGGTATACTCCTTCGGAAGACCAGGATAAAAAAGAAGGGAAACGTGGCAAGAAAGTCGGTATCGCCTATGAATTGGATAACGGGGAAATAATTTACGTACCCGAATAATTGTTACTCTAACACTACTACACGGATAATGCCTACAAATATTATCCGTGTAACTCTCTAAAGAACTCACACGACATGGCACTCTTATCAAAAGCCAACAAGAAAGAAAGGCCTTAAAAATTGACCTACATCAAATCTTTTAAAAAGAATGCACTCCCCTTGATTCATCATTTACTTTTTTAATTACCTTTGCAACAATCTTTGCTCCCTTAAACAAAAGTCTATGTACTATGTTATAACTGATAACAATTACAAGAATTCAGATACAAATAAAAAGGGAAAAAGATATGTTTACAGAAATAACAGAGGATACAATATCTGCAACAGATAGCTGTCAAATGGAAACAACAGGAACAACACTAAAGGTCTCTCCTGCCACACAGCCAACCAATCAGGTTACGTCAGAAACTTACACTGTCATTCCTCCACGACGTACCTTCAATGAACAAAAGCCATTCGTTTTTTCTATTATCGGTTTTGCCGTATTCTATATTATAGCTCTTATTGTCGGGCGTGTCATCAAAATGCGATTGCCTCATCATTCTTAATGAAAAGTAACAAAAAACAAGCCACCGAAATGAATCACTCATTCCGATGGCCTATCCCCTTTAAACACCTTTAAACAAAATGAAAATATGCCTCATTACTAACTAAACTAACTAACCCTTTGAGGCATATTTTGAAGAGGCTGTCTCACCAGCCTCTTTTTTATTATAGACAGCTTTCGCTCTCTAATCTTATTTACGAGCTTCAGCAATATAGCCGAGAGCTTCTTCGCATTTAGCTGTTACATAAGCCCAGTCTTCTGCTGCCACTTTATCTTTCGGGAACAATTTAGACCCCATGCCTACACAGAATACACCAGCCTTAATCCATGCTGTCAGGTTTTCTTTTGTAGGTTCTACCCCACCTGTCACCATTAACTTAGACCATGGCATCGGAGCCATTAAACCTTTCACGAAGTTTGTTCCGTAAACATCACCCGGGAATACTTTGCAAAAGTCGCAACCTACTTCCTGAGCGAAACCAACTTCTGATACAGAACCACAACCCGGAGTATAAGCCACAGAACGACGGTTACATACCTTAGCAATTTCAGGATTGAACAATGGACCTACTACGAAGTTAGCACCCAGTTGCAAATACATAGCGGCAGTAGCCGGATCAACGATAGAACCGATACCGATTGCCATTTCAGGACATTCTTTTGCTGCGAATTTTACGATTTCAGCAAATACTTCCTGTGCAAAGTCACCACGGTTTGTGAATTCGAAAGCACGAACACCACCGTCATAACAAGCCTTTACTACTTTCTTTGCAACTTCTGCATCTTTGTGATAGAATACAGGAACCATTCCTGTAGA